>ERZ1643246.218-NODE-218-length-75267-cov-70.981426_pt1 | contig 75267 bp, 80 predicted proteins | sample MGYA00579265_ERZ1643246 | MGnify/ENA primary metagenome ERZ1643246 (study PRJEB29033, sample SAMEA4952261) | chicken gut metagenome | biome: Broiler Chicken; feature: Gastrointestinal Tract; material: Caecum | place: Ireland | collected 2018 | study: Broiler... | reverse complement strand
AGGGATGCCCCTTCCCTATAAATCTAAAAATTCATAGTTTTGGGACACCCTCTTTTTTTTGTGTGTTACAGTAAAAATACCCCCTGCTAGGCAGGGGGGAAGATCTTTAGAAGTAATCTATAAAGACATAAAATCAGATGTGGGACAAATACTGGGAACATTATGCAGATACTGTAGGGGAAAACACATCTGCGATCAAAACGTATATACAGAATCAACGAAAAGAAGATTTAGAATATGATCAGCTGTCATTCGTAGAGTATATCGACCCGTTTACGGGTGAGCCGGTGAAGAAAAACAAGAAATAAATCACTTGAAGTGGTAGTAGGAAAACAAAGCAAGCCGGCAAGCACCTTATAATGGATGAGTATAGAAGCTTTCCTTACATCTTACCCGCCATATCTTCATAACTTACCAGCGTCACATTTCCCATCTCTCTTGCCCGGTCGGTGCAGCCTTTGGTGAAGCCGGTTTTGGCAAAGAGGTAGTAGTGGACATTCTTATAAGGGAACAGTTCGCTGCGCTTTATGAGGGTTTCCAAAACACCGAGATCGACTTTCTCATTCGTCCATTTACACTCCCCGAAAAGAGCAGTGTTTTTATCCTGCTCGGCAAGGATATCGATTTCCGTTTGACGTTTTTCCTTGGGATCGTTGCCCCACCAGCGGCCGAGAGAGGAAAACTCCACCGGGCATTCGCCGGATAGCAGCTGCTTCCAGAGGTACTGCCTGCAGATTTCTTCAAACACCTTGCCCATATAGTCGGACAGATATGGCTCAATGCGTTTGTATGCCAAGTCGGCAGCACCACGGGCGATGATCGAATTATTTTCCGGTACAAAACGATACCAAAAGCGGAACATATTGTCCGCAATCGAATAGATCGCTTTGCGGGACGCCTTTTCACCATAAGGTGTCTCTCTTTCGATAATACCGAGGGAGATCAGGTTTTTCACATAAGCGGAGCAAATATTTGTGTTTTCCCCGACCTTGCCGGAAATCTCCGACATACGAGAAGCGCCGGTGGCAATCGCCGTGATGATGGCATTATAGAGAGCCGGTTCCCGCACTTCCTGCTTGAGCAGGTTTTCCGGCTCCTCAAACAGGGCGGAGTTGGGATTCAGGAATGTGTTTTTGATATTAGCCTCAATGCTCAGCTTATCGCTCATCTGAAGCAGATACTGCGGTGTTCCGCCTACGATTCCGTACACATAGGCTTTCTCTTCATCGGTGAAATTTTTGAAATAATGGCAGGTTTCTGCAAAGTTAAAGGGAAGAATTTTCATCTGCGCTGTTCGTCTGCCATAGAGCGGTGCTTTGTAGGCAAGGACATGGTCTTCCATATAGGACATAGACGAGCCGCATAGGATCAGCATCAGCTTGGAAGTATCCTTGTATTGGTCAATCAAAAGCTGGATAGTGGAAGCGAGGCTTTTCGACGAACGGGCGACATAGGGGTATTCGTCAATGGCAAGAATAATCCGTTCTTTTTCGGACAGCTGGAACACATACTCCAAAGCCGCCTGAAAGGACAGGAAAGAGGTTTCAGCCTCCATGCCGGTGTGGAAGCTTAGAATGCTCTTGCTGAAATTTTCAAGATTCTGCTTGGCGTTACTCTCGACGCCCATAAAATAGATGGCGTTTTTATCGTCAATAAACTGGCTGATTAGCGCCGTTTTGCCAACACGGCGTCGGCCGTAGATTACAACAAATTCAAACTTATCCGATTTGTACAGCTTATCCAGCGCCGCAAGTTCACGCTCTCTGCCGATAAACATGACTGGTGTCCTCCCATCTGCCGATAGATTCGCTGAGTATAGTATATCATAAAATTAAAATTAATCAAGTATGATTCGGTAAATTGTACTTGACTAATCTGTCGTTTGCTTTTTCTGATGTTACGCAAAAATGAGGGATTGCGTTTTTTCCTCCACATCAGCGAGATGGGAGCGGAGCTTGTCGGAAGTACGCAGATTGTAGTACGGGATTTTGTGGTGCTGCTTCAGATACTGTCTGCGGCGATGCGCCCACACACCGATAGGGCGTTCTTCTTCGGATGGTAAGGTCAGATTGGGCAGACAGTAGTCGCCCTGCATATGTATGTGCCGCCCATTTCTTCAAATAATATTTTTGCCATAATAGAAAACCTCCTTTGATACCGTCATTGTACCAAAGGAGATTTTACTTTACGAATGTACGATTTTCAAAATTGTAGTTTCTCCCTGCTATTCGTTATCCTTTCTGCCGGGGACGGCTTCCGTATCGAATATGGCAAGAGCGGCGTTGACCTTATCCATCCTAACCGTTTCTTTTCCCTGCTCCAGTTTCCCTGATTCTCCCCCCGGCGCGCAACCGGAGGCAACATTTTTCGTATGCGGCAGTTGGTGGAAGAGGCGCAGGTTTTGGGATATAATCCATGGCAGGAGGTGTGAAAGGTATGAAAATGCAGAAAAATAACATTGCCCGCAACCTGGCTGTTCTGCGGCAGTTTCACGGTTTTTCCCAGGAAGAGGTGGCGGAGAAGATCGGGGTTTCCCGGCAGGCGGTGGCAAAATGGGAAGCCGGCGAGTCGATGCCGGATATCCTGAACTGCGACGCCCTGGCCCGGCTCTACGATGTGGAACTGAGCGACCTGATCCATCATGATCCGGAACAGACGCACAGGAGCATCGCGCCGAAAGGCAAGCATATCTTCGGCACAGTCCGTGTAGGGGAACGCGGCCAGATCGTGCTTCCCAAAGAAGCCAGAGATGTCTTTAAAATTGCTGCCGGAGAGCGGCTGGTGGTTTTAGGAGACGAGTGCATTGAGCATCCGGGGATTGCCCTGATGAAAGAGGAGTTTTTTCTGGAAATTGCCCAGATCTTTGAAACTGCTTTAAAAACCACGGACGCATTGGAAAAAAAGGAGAAAAAATGATGGAAGCACTGTTGAAAGTGGAAGACCTCTGCAGGCATTATCCCGGTTTTTGTCTGGAGCATGTGAGCTTTTCGCTGGCGCCCGGGCGCATCATGGGACTGATCGGGACAAACGGGGCGGGGAAAAGCACAACGTTAAAGGCCGTTCTCCACATGGATGTGCCGGAGAGCGGAAGCGTCACCATGTTTCAAAAAGATTTTTACCGGCACGAAAAAGAATGCCGGCAGCGTGTAGGCGCAGTGTTTGGCGGCATTGATTTTTATCCGTTCAAGAAACTTTCCGCTATCACGGCGGTGACTGAAAAATTTTACGCGGACTGGGATCAGGAGCAGTATCGGCGGTACCAAAGGCTCTTTTCACTGGATGAGGGCAAAAAATTCAGGGATCTCTCAAACGGTATGAAGGTAAAATATCTGCTGGCTCTGGCCCTGTCTCACCATGCGGGGCTGCTGATCCTGGATGAGCCCACTTCCGGCCTGGACCCGGTATCCCGGGAGGAACTGCTGCGGATCTTCCGGAAAATCGTAAAAAAGGAAAATTGCTCTATTTTGTTTTCCACCCATATTACTTCGGATCTGGACCGGTGCGCCGATGATATTACCTATATCCGGAAAGGAAAGATCCTGCAGAGCGCGGACAGAGACACGTTCCTTCGTTCTTTTGAGCACCTGAGAGAGCCGGGGGACAAAGAACCCCTTACCCTGGAAGAAATCATGCTTCGCACAGAAAGGAGAGAATGGAATGAAGACTCTGCTTTATAAAGAACTGCGGCTTTCGGCCCATCCGACCTCCCTGGTCTTTCTTTTTTCCGGCTGCCTTGTTCTGGTGCCGTCCTATCCTTATTGTGTGATTTTTTTGTTTGGCTGCCTTGCGCCTTATCTTACATTTTTAAATGCCCGGGAGATGAATGATCTCTGGTATACGGCCCTCCTGCCGGTGTCCAGAAGGGAGAGTGTCCGGGGAAAATGCCTGCTGACTGTTCTGTTTCAGCTGTTCCAGCTTCTGTTTTCGGTGCCTTTTGTATTTTTGCGGCATGCCCTGGACATCCCCAATAATCCGGTGGGCCTGGACGCCGCGCCCGGGTGGTACGGATGCGGACTTTTTATTTACGGGTGTTTTGACCTGATTTTCCTCCCTGCTTTCTACACAAGCGGCTACAAAGCCGGAAAATCCTTTCTGATGGCGGCGGTCCCCATGACGGTCATGATCGCCGCGGCGGAGAGTTCCGCGCATATCCCGGCCCTTGCCTGGATGGACAGCTGCCGGCCGGAGTGCCTGCGGATGCAGGTGCCGGTTCTGGCAGCAGGGCTGATCTGCTACGCGGTTTTTCTGTGCCTGGCATACAGAAGCGCCGCCAGGCGTTTTGAAAAGGCTGCTCTGTAACAGACCCGTCTGCCGGAATAAGACTTCTTGTATAGGAATCTTGTGAAAATAAAACCGTGACACAAATAATTTATATGCTATAATTCAACTATAGTGATCGGAGCTTTCATTTATTTCGGACACGCGTAAGGAAAAATATATTGATCGAGGAGGGAAAAATAAATGTTTTGCAGAAATTGTGGAAGCGAAATGGCAGACGGATTGAACTATTGCCCTAAATGCGGAACTCCAATCGTGAATAAAGCAGCGATGTCGCCGTCAAAGGCCGCTGAACAGAAGGGTAAGAAAAAAAATAAAGGGACTTTGGTTTTAGGACTTTTGTCGGCTTTTTTAGTTACAATCTTAATATTACAAAACCTATCGATTATCCCGCTTTTCTTAAGCAATCAAACAAAAGAAAAGGGATACAGTACGCCGGAAGAAGCCGCGGAAGCATTTGCGGATGCACTTTCAGATAAAAATGTTGAGAAAGCTTTATCCTGCTTTGCCTGTGATCTTATCGCGGAAAATTTTGATTTTGAAGATTATATGAACCGGATTGCTGCCTGGCAGCCGAATACTTACCCGGCCAGCAATGAAATATTTATAGAAAATAAACGGGCAGAAATTACGGCTTCAGCAGCCAGGCAGATTGCGAATCTTTGTTTCAGCCTGAACGCGGACGAAAAGTACCTTCAAGGAGAGATCATTCCTGCGGCGAAAGATTCGGATGACCCGGGTCAGTCTGCAGATGCCATAGCCCGGGAAATAGAAAATGCCTGTGACCTTACGGATATAGACAGCCTGAAAATTGTCCGTATGGATCTTGCCGGTGCGGAAAACCAGCAAAGTGAAACGGGACGGAATGCGGCAATAAAAAACGCCCATACATACGGAGCAGATATGTGGAGTGATTATTATGTTTTATATGAATATAACGGTCAAACATATTTAGGCGGAATGACTTTTTATCAGTATGGCGATCAATGGTACATCAATACTTTAAATACCGTTTACGGAAACCAGACTTCGTATGGATATTTGACAAAAATAGAGGAAGAGGAATACTTATCTTTGGTAAATCAGGAATATTGATTTATAGCGTAAACGCGTTTCGATATTTACAAGAATAGAAAAGAGAAGAGACAATCCTGCGGGAATTCAAGCCTTAATAAAGCCGGAATTCTGCGGAATTGTCTCTTTTTTGGCTTCCGGGGGCTGGTACAGGAAGCAATTGACGCCTTATTTTTCCTGCGGCCAGGGCTGCCTGCGCTCCTGCCAGGAAAGGACCCGCCGCTTCATGCCCGCGAGATCCAGCACGCCCAGGGCGAAGCCTTTGCGGACCAGTTCCTCCGGCACGTACTCGTCATATTTTTCAAAAACCGGGACCTCTCCGGGATAGAGGAGTTCCAGGGGGTCAAAGTCTTTTTCTGCTTCCTCCGCGGTAATCTGATAAAATTCTTCCTCCCCGGCCTTCATGGTAAACTGCAGATAGTAGGGTCTGGAAGAATTCAGGCCTTTCAGTCCCAGCCTTTTTCCGCAGCGGATTTTCAGAAACCGTTCCAGGGCCAGAAAAGCATAGCTGCCCAGCCACGGAAACAGTGCCCACATATTTCCGCCAAGAGCCACCAGGGGATGATCCGCCATCCGGGATTTCCGGAAACTGTCCCGGGCGTCCGAAAGTCTGCAGACGGCGTGACGCAGCAGATAGGGATAAGTTTTCTGCTCTTTTAAGACCCCGTACATCCGCTCCAGGATCCGGGTGTGGATATCTCCCGGAACATCGCCGAAATAGGCGGGGATATTCCCCTTGACCAGAGAGCAGAAGACCTCCCGCCTTTTGTGATCCACTTCCTCCACCACCCAGACTCTGCCGGCAATGGCGATCTTGTCTCCCGGCGGCGGAGGCTTGACGATGGTTCCCAGCTCTTCCGGGCCGGAGCGCACAGAGTACTCGACATTTTCCTGAAAGACAGCGTAAAACTTATAATGGTTCACGATCCGCTCCCCGGCCAGACCGACGATCAGGCCGCCGTTTTCGGTCCGGCTGATATGGTCGATTTCCAGCAGATGCAGAAGGAGGGTCCGGTAATCCTCCTGGGAGATCCGGTGGAAGCAGGACAAAGTCAGCACCCGGGAGGCCAGCTCTCCGGGAGTCATTTCCCCGCAGGAGGCCAGAGTGCTCATGGTTTGGTGGTAGAGCAGGCTGAAGGGCAGGCGGTCTGTCCGGGGCGGCTCCACGAACCGTTCCTCCAGGTACAGCTGCACCAGGGCGATTCCCTGGATCAGGTACCAGGGGATCATATCCGGCAGCAGGGCTCTCGGCTCCGGGTGTTCCTCCCGCATGACGAACCACATTTCGGAGGGGTCTCCCCGCCTTCCTGTCCGGCCCATGCGCTGCAGAAAGCCCGATACGGTAAAGGGCGCGTCAATCTGAAACGCCCGCTCCAGGCGGCCGATGTCGATTCCCAGTTCCAGAGTGGCGGTGGCGCAGACAGAAAGGAGAGAATCATCGTCCTTCATTTCTTCCTCCGCGCTTTCCCGGTAGGAGGCGGAGAGATTTCCGTGGTGGATCAGAAACCGGTCGGGTTCTCCGTTTGCCTCACAGTACTGGCGCAGGCTCTGGCAGACCGCTTCGCACTCCTCCCGGGAGTTGGTGAAGATCAGGCATTTCTTCCCCCGGGTGTGCTCAAAGATATAGCCGATCCCCGGATCAGCTGCCTTGGGCGCCGTATCGGTGGGCGCCTCCGGCGTAAGCGTTTCGGGTAGGGATGGCCGGCCTTCGTCCGCCTGGGGCGCGGTGTTGAAAAAATGTTCCATGGACAGGCGCCACACCTCCCTGCCGCCCTCAAACTGGGGAATGATGGTCTGGCGGCCGCTGCCGGCGGCAAGGAACTTTCCGGCTGTCTGGGGATTTCCGATGGTGGCGGAGAGGCCGATCCGCCGGGGACGGCATCCGGCCAGACGGCAGATCCTCTCGATCAGGCAGAAGGTCTGCATCCCCCGGTCGCCCCGGAGCAGAGAGTGGATTTCATCGATGACGATAAAGCGCAGGTCGCCGAACAGGGCCGGGATCTCCATATGCTTGTTGATGATCAGAGATTCCAGAGATTCGGGGGTGATCTGCAGGATGCCGGAGGGATTCCGCAGCAGCTTCCGCTTGCGGGTCTGGGATGCGTCCCCGTGCCAGCATGTTACGGCGATGCCGGCCTCCGCGCACAACTCCTCCAGCCGTCCGAACTGATCGTTGATAAGGGCTTTCAGAGGGGCGATGTACAGTACGCCCGCGCTGGAGGGAGGATCCTCCTCCAGGAGGGTCAGAATGGGGAAAAAGGCCGCCTCTGTTTTGCCTGAGGCCGTGGAGGCGCACAGCAGCACATTGTCATCGGTGCAAAAGATCGCCTCCCCGGCGGCATTCTGCACGCCTCGCAGAGACTGCCAGCCGCAGCGGTAGATATAATCCTGGATAAAAGGGGCATATCTGCTGAAAACATTCATAGGGTAAACTCCGCGTAAATTTTCTCCGTCCGGTCAGAAACTGCCTCGGATTCGGCATAGGAAAAATCCTCGGAGCGCAGAAGCGCGTTCATGTCCATGGACGGATTCTGGTACATCAGGTCAAGCAGTTCGATAAAATCCCGGATCACTTCCCGGGGCGTAATGTTCTGATCCGCGCCGATCCGGCCGTATTCCAGGCGGATGAAATCCGCCAGATCCTGCGTTCCGATCCTGCGCTCATATCCGTAAAGTCCGGCGTGCATATCGGAGAGTTTTTCACAGAGGACCAGCATCTCCTCCGGGGTCAGCGGTTCCAGACGGATCACAGGGGCCAGCAGATCCCGGGCTCCCGGCCGGGAAAACCGCCCTTCCGCCAGACGGGAGCGGAGCGCCTCGTAGCTGTAGATGCCCCGGCGCCGGTCCTCCACCGCCTGGGGCGTCGCCCCCATGATGATTCCCAGATAGCGGGCCTTTCCCTGGAGGGTATCGTTGTACATGGTCAGCAGCTTTTCGTAGTTATACTGCCGGGTAATGGCATTGGGGATCTTGTAGAGATTTACCAGCTCGTCGATAAAGATCATCATGCCCGCGTAGCCGGCCATGCGGAAAAAGACGGCGAAGAGCTTCAGATAATCGTACCAGTCGTCATCCGTGATCAGGATGTTGACTCCCAGCTCCTCTTTAGCCTCCCGCTTTAAGGTGTATTCGCCCCGGAACCAGCGGGTGACTCTGGCCTTGGTTTCATCATCGCCCTCCAGATACGCGTGGTAATAAAGGGAGAGCAGTCTGGCGAATTCAAAGCCGTGGACCAGCTCGCTGACCGCGGAGGTGACGGCGCAGATTTTCTGATCTACAGCCGCGGACAGCGCGGGATCTCCGGGGGCAAGGCCGGTTTCCGCTGCCGCTTCCGTCTGCAGGCTGCTGATCCAGCGGTCCAGCACCAGAGTCAGAGCGCCGCCTTCCGGCTTTGTTTTGGTGGAAAGATTGCCGATCAGTTCCCGGTAGGTGGCAAGTCCCTGACCCCGGGTCCCCTGAAGCCTCCGTTCCGGGGAAAGGTCCGCGTCGGCTACCAGAAAGCCCCGGTCCATAACATAATTGCGGATGGTCTGGATAAGAAAACTTTTGCCGGAGCCGTAGCGGCCCACGATAAAGCGGAAGGAGGCCCCGCCCTCGGCGATGATGTCCACATCGTGCAGCAGAGCCTGGATCTCGTTTTTTCTCCCCACGGCGATATAGGGCAGGCCGATCCTGGGGACCACGCCGCCTTTCAGGGAATTTAAGACCGTCTGGGAAATCCGCTTCGGTACTTTTTGATTGTCAGCTTTCATCTGTGATTCCTCCAAGCATTTTCAGAATTTCCTCTCTGTAATCCTCCACGACAGTGATCGTCTGGCCGTCGCATTCGAGGATGCTGTCCCCGATCTCCTCAAAGAACGCCTCGTTGATCGTGTCGGCGGCCATGGAGGGCATCAGGTGTTGGGAGCGGATGTACGCCTGCGGCGGCTCTCCTTTCAGAAGAAGCAGCAGGATCTGAAGGTGGGGGCCGTCTAAGTTTCCCGGAAGGGAAGAGGCGGGGGAGGGCAGGGCAGTTCTGTCCTCCGGCTGTTTTGCTTCCGCCGGGAAATCCTCCGTATCCGCTTCCGTCAGCAGGCTGTCCCTGGTGGACCGGGCGTCCAGCCGGATCTGTTCCAGGCTGGAAAGATCCAGAGTGACGGTCGGCCTTGCCGCTTCCGCCTCCGCCCGGGCTTCTGCCTCCAGCGCGGCCATGGCATAGGGAGCGGCCCAGGCTTCCTCCGGATTTTCCCGGAGATAGTGGCCGGTTTTCAGCTTCCTGCGGAATTGCCGGTCCCCTTCGTGCAGGAGGCCGTGGAGCAGCTTCCGGTCAAAATACAGAGGGTCGTACCGCTCTTCCGTCCACACGCCGCCGCGGCAGCGGTAGATCCGGCAGTCGTTCAGCGGGTAATCCGTGTCCGCGTGCAGATTTTCCTCCCAGTACACCGCGCCTGCCAGGGGATGCCAGGGGAATTTTTTCTGTTCTCCAAAACAGGCTGTGAAAAAGGTCTGATCCTTTCGGGGCGGGGATTCTGACGCGGCCCGCCAGAGAGCCGCGAACAGGCGGCGGCCCTTTTGGGGATCCTTCCGGATGACCGGGGACCGGCCGGGCTTGCCGCCGTCAAAAGCGCAGAGAGCCTCAAAGATCTCTTCATCCCTGTGATTTTCCGGATCCTTCAGGATGTGGAGAAAGGCATCCCTCTCCAGAAGCGCAGGAGCGGCGTACTGCCTGGCCTGGTCTGGGGAAATTCCGGTGATCACCGCGTAATCCAGCATCCAGCGGCGCAGATTTCTGGCTGTATCGGCGTCCCCGATCCCGGAATCGAGGAAACCTGCCCGGAATTCCTGCATTTTCTGCAGAACCTCCTCCCCGGGGGCAGCTCCGATGCCGTTCAGCAGTTCATACAGATAAAGGCAGGCAAAGGAGGCGGGGGCAGGAGAAAATTCTCCCTTTCTGAGGCGGGTGCGCCAGGTAAAGTATCCCCGGAGCTGACGGGTGTTCAGATCCTGGTAGGTGGGAAAATAGTGCCGGAATGCGCCGTTCCAGGGAGCGTCGTCCTCGTAGTCCTCCATAAACCTGGCCTGGCGGCAGAAATTCCTGCATTTTTGGGCGAAGGAATTTCCACGGTATTCGTACAGCCGCCGCATGCTGCGGATCCGTTCCGGAATTTCCGGGTCCGGCAGAGCAAGGGAAGGTCCGGCCGGGGAAAGCGGCGTGTCCTTTGGCAGACGGATCTGCCGGGAGGGAGGATTTTCCAGGACGACGGTAAAGCCCCGCTGCTTTTCGGAATAGACCGCGCGGTCAAAGAGCCGGAAGACCACCTCCGGTTTCGTGCTCCGGTCAAAGAGAACTCCCACCCATTTCTGGCCCTTCATGCGGAAGGGAGGCGCCAGGAAGGGTTCCGGCAGCGCGGCGAGGATCTGCCGGCCGCATTTGATATCGCACCTTTGCAGCTCTGTTCCCGTATCAGAATCCCACTGGCGCATGAGCAGGGCCAGCCACTTGCCCGTCTCCGGATCCGCCAGAACCGAAAAGCCGGGAAAATCCGCCCACTTGTGCTGCTCCCGAATATGAAATTTTTCCTCTGCGTACGCAGCAAGCTCTGACAGTTCCAAAATGCCGCCTCTTTCTCTTTTCGGATATTTTCCCGCATTTGTTTCAGATTTCATTATACCCGGGCAGGTGGGAAAAAACAACCGGATACGTCTTGACAAATTTGCTATTAAGCAATACTATATAGTGGTAATAAGTGATACGGAATACAGGGATTACACAGCAGATGGAGGCGGTCATTTGGAAAATATCACAGAAATGCTGAAAGGTATTTTGGAGGGATGTGTCCTTGAGATGATCAATCGGGGGGATACTTATGGGTACGAAATAACTCGTCGGCTGAATGCGTTAGGATTTACGGATGTTGTTGAGGGGACCGTGTATACCATTTTGGTACGGCTTGAAAAAAACAAGCTGGTCAATACGGAAAAGAGGCGTTCCGAACTTGGCCCTCCGAGAAAATTCTATTCCCTTAATGCGGCAGGACGTAAAGAACTGCAGGCATTTTGGTGTAAATGGGAGTTTTTGTCATCTAAAATCAATGAATTACGAGGAGAGCAGATAAAATGAAACGGTTTTTTGATGATTATTTTAATCTGAATAAAATTATCAAGAGCAAACAGGAATACAAGCGGCAGATGAAGCGGGTAGATGCTCTGCCGAAAGATTATCAGTATGTATACAAAGAGATTCAGGCGCATATGTGGCAGTTTGTATCGGGAGCCGGGTACGATATGCTGGAAATCCAGTATGGACTGATTGAACTTTTTGAGGAAGGAGCGGCTGAGGGGAAAAAGGTTTTAGAAGTGACCGGTGAAGATGTCGCAGCGTTTGTTGACGAACTTTTGAAGAGCGCCAGAACCTATACAGAGGATTGGCGCAGCAGACTCAATCAGAAAATTAAAAATAAAATCGGATGTGACAACCGATAAAAGTCAGGAGATTTTGAATGAAAAATATGATAGGATGGTAGAAAAGACAAGGAGGGTCCGAACATGCGCTTGGAAAAAATACAGAAGATTCTCAGAGACAAAAAGATATCCTTTGATTACTCAGAGGAGGATGGCTGCGGAAGCATCGATTTTGAATACCGGGGGCTGTCCTATCATATCTGGGAGTATGCGGATCAGGAGAAGCCCTGCGGCGTGGAGACAAATCTGCGAAACGTGGGCAGGACCGAGGAGCTGGAGGGCGATTATGAGCAGAAACTCTCGGAAATCCTTCAGAGTTTCTGAAGCAGCGGGATCAGAAACCAGGCAAGTCCCGCCCACAGAGCCGTCAGTAGCGGCATGAGGAGAACAAAGGAAAGGTGCCTGGTCTTATGACGGAACAAGTACATACCGAGCAGGCAGCCGGCACCGCCGCCCAGGACCGCCGTGAGAAACAGAGTTTTCTCGGGGATCCGGCGGCGGTGTCTGCGCGCCCGGCGCTTATCTGAAAAAAAGCATAAAAATCCGGTCAAATTGATCAGAATCAGAAAAATGAAAAAAATTGTGTCCGGTGACGGCAACTTAGTTGACAAATCAGCATCCCTTCCCCATAATATTTATTTAAAGACTTAAGCGTATTGTAGCAGATTTCAGATCATAAGAAAAGATTTAGCGGAGAAGGAGGAGACGGGATGGAAGATTTGATCGCGCTGACAGATGAGAACGGACAGGAAGTTGAATTTGAGCTGCTGGATCTGATCGAATATCAGGGGGAAGAGTATGCGGTGCTGTATCCGGCAGACGGAGGAGAGGACGAACTTGTCCATATCCTCAGGGTAACAGCGGAGGATCTGGATGAAGAGGAAGCCCGTTATGAAGGACTGGAGGATGAAGAACTGATCCAGGCAGTCTACCGGATTTTCCGGAAGCGGAACGGGCTGAGCTGAGGAGGCGTTGTATGGAAAGAAAATGGCCCCTGGCAGTGATTTTTGATATGGACGGGCTGATGTTCGGCAGTGAGGAACTGATCCGGCGTTCCTGGGACGAGGTAGGGCCGGAGCTGGGGTATGAGCCCCTGGGACATCATATTTTTCAGACTATGGGCATGAACCGGGCCTCCAGAGAGAAATATTTTCTGCAGGCCTGCGGGCCGGATTTTCCCTATGACCGGTTCCAGGAGGCCTACAGGGACCGGGTCCGGGGATATGCGGACCGGGAGGGGATTCCGGTGAAAAAAGGACTGAAAAGCCTGCTGGAATATCTCCGGCGGGAGCAGATCCCCGCGGTGGTAGCCACAGGTTCCAGCCGGGCGCATGCCCTGGATTATCTGGAGAGGACCGGAGTCCTCGGGTATTTTCAGTTTGTGCTGGCCGGGGATCAGGTGCAGGTGGCCAAGCCGGATCCGGAGATTTATCTGAAAGCCTGCGGCATGCTGGGACGGAAGCCGGAGGAAGTGCTGGTGCTGGAGGATTCCTGGAATGGGGTCCGCTCCGCCCACCGGGCCGGCGCGCCGGTGATCCTGATCCCGGATCTTCAGAAAGATTCCGGCCCGGTAGAGGGCCTGTACCTGAAAAAAATGGAGTCCCTGGAAGAAGTTGAAAAATGGCTGTCCGGCCATTGACTTTTCCGGACAGGACAGTATAATAAAAATAGAAACTATTATTGTTTTAAACCCGCCATCCGGCAGAAGGAGAAGAGACTATGTTAGATAAAAAAGTAACAGAGCTTTTAAACCAGCAGATCAATAAAGAATTTTACTCCGCTTACCTGTATCTGGATTTTTCCAGCTTTTACAAGGACAAGGGACTGGACGGATTTGCCAACTGGTATCAGGTCCAGGCCCAGGAGGAGAGAGACCACGCCATGCTGTTTTACCAGTATCTCCACAACAACAATGTGCGGCCGGTCCTGGAAGCCATTGATAAACCTTCTGTTTCCATGGAGACTTTGAAGGATCCGCTGACAGCCGCTCTGCAGCATGAAGAATATGTGACCAGCCTGATCAACAATATCTACGCGGCGGCCCAGGAAGTTAAAGATTTCCGCACCACCCAGTTTTTGGACTGGTTCGTAAAGGAGCAGGGCGAGGAGGAGACCAACGCCAACGATCTGATCACGAAAATGGATCTTTTCGGCTCCGATCCCAAGAGCCTTTATATGCTGGACAACGAACTGAAGGCCAGAGTATACGCGGCTCCCAGCCTGGTGCTGTAAGGGCGGGAAACCGAAATGGAAATGAAATTATATAAGGGGCGTCCGGAATCCGGCAGCGGAAGGCTGAGCCGGGAGACAGCGGTGTATGATCTGCTGGACCGGCTGGAGATCCCCTATGACAGGGTGGATCACGAAGCGGTGATGACCATGGAGGGCTGCCGGGAGATTGACCGGCTTTTGGGAGTGTCCATGTGCAAAAATCTCTTTTTGTGCAATGCCCGGAAAACCGATTTTTATCTGCTGCTGATGCCCGATGACAAAAAGTTCAGGACCAAAGATCTTTCAAAACAGATCCAGTCGGCCCGTCTTTCATTCGCGGGGCCGGAATTTATGGAAAAATATCTGAACATCGCGCCGGGAGCGGTGAGCATTATGGGACTTATGAACGACCGGGAACAGAAGGTCCGTCTGCTGATCGACCGGGAAACGCTGGAATCAGAGTATCTGGGCTGCCATCCCTGCGTCAATACCAGCAGTCTGAAAATAAAAATGTCCGATATACTGGAAAAATTTCTTCCGGACACAGGGCACGGCTATACGGCGGTGGATCTGCCCAGAGAATAGGAAAAGGGTTCAAAAGAATACAAAAAATAGAACGGCAGGAAACTCGCTGAGAATTTCCCGCCGTTCTATTTTTTGTCCGTGCGCCTCCCTTTGAACTCTTACCACACACGTTACTTCTGCAGTTAACTCGGCCCAGGCACCCTTGCGGCACACGAAAGGTTCCACTTAGTGCTGCTGCATTCCTGCCCTGACACGGTTCATGGATTTCCGTTGCGCAAGACCCGGACGTCAGCGCCACTTACAAAAGGCAGCTGCGCAGTAGAGAAGTCCTCGGTTCGGCATCACCCCTGCTGTAGCGGATTGCAGGTACAGGGCACCGCTGTCTCCCCGGCTGCACGGACCTTAAAAGTATAACCCGTCAGCAGGGAAAAGTCAACGGAAAAGACCTTGTGAATTGTAAAAAAATGGGCTATAATGAAGGCAAATTTATTGGAAAAAGGATGGAGGCGTCAAATGAAAAGAATTGGATTATTAACCAGCGGCGGCGATTGTCAGGCTTTGAATGCAACCATGCGGGGAGTTGTCAAAGGGCTTTCACACAATCTGGATGAACTGGAAGTATACGGATTTATGAACGGCTATAAAGGACTGATCTACGGAGATTACAGGATGCTGTCCTCCAAAGATTTTTCCGGCATCCTGACCAGAGGCGGCACGATCCTGGGCACCTCCCGGCAGCCCTTTAAGCTGATGCGTGTTCCGGATGAAAAAGGGCTGGATAAAGTGGAAGCGATGAAGCAGACGTACTATAAGCTGCGTCTGGACTGCCTGGTGATTCTGGGAGGCAACGGAACCCAGAAGACCGCCAACCTTCTGCGGGAGGAGGGGCTGAACATCCTTCATCTTCCCAAGACCATCGACAATGACATCTACGGCACCGACATGACCTTCGGATTTTACAGCGCGGTCAACATCGCCACAGATGCCATCGACTGCATCCATACCACGGCGTCTTCCCACAACCGGGTGTTTATCGTGGAAGTTATGGGGCACAAGGTGGGCTGGCTGACGCTGTATGCGGGCATCGCGGGAGGCGCGGACGTGATCCTGATCCCCGAGATCCCCTATGATATCAATGTGGTGGTGGATGCCATCAACGGACGGGCGGCAAGAGGAAGCGGATTTACGATCCTTGCCGTGGCGGAGGGAGCCATTCCCAAGGAGATCGCCGCGCTGCCCAAGAAAGAGCAGAAGAAAAAAATGGAGGCTATCGCCAGCAAATATCCCTCCATTTCCTACAAGATCGCGGAGGACATCGAGCAGCAGACCGGTATGGAACTGCGAGTTACCGTTCCGGGCCATACCCAGAGGGGAGGAAGCCCCTGCCCCTATGACCGTGTCCTTTCCACCAGGATCGGTTCCGAGGCGGCCAAGCTGATCATGGACGAGCAGTACGGCTATATGGTGGGGATCATCAACGGAAAAGTAAAGAAAGTCCCGCTGGAAGAGTGCGCCGGAAAACTGAAGATGGTGAAGCCGGACTGCCAGGAGGTTCTGGATGCCAAGAGAATGGGCATCAGCTTCGGCGACGCATGAGCAAGAATACTGAAACGGGAGTGACTTCATGAGTTATACTGCTCTGTATCGAAAGTTTCGTCCTTCCACCTTTGAAGACGTAAAGGGACAGGACCATATCGTGACGACTCTGAAAAATCAGATGAAGGCCGGAAGGATCGGCCACGCTTACCTGTTCTGCGGAACCCGCGGGACAGGTAAGACTACTGTGGCGAAGATACTGGCCAAGGCTGTAAACTGCCAGCATCCGCAGGATGGAAGCCCCTGCAATGCCTGCCCTTCCTGCCAGGCCATCCAGGCGGGAAGATCCACCAATGTCATCGAAATCGACGCGGCTTCCAACAACGGCGTGGACAATATCCGGGAGATCCGGGAGGAGGTGTCCTACCGCCCCACCCAGGGACGGTACAAGGTGTACATCATCGATGAGGTGCACATGCTTTCCACAGGAGCCTTCAACGCCCTGCTGAAGACTCTGGAGGAGCCGCCGGAGTACGTGATCTTTATCCTAGCCACTACAGAGGCCAACAAAATCCCGGTAACGATCCTGTCCCGCTGCCAGCGGTATGATTTCCGGAGGATCACCATCGACACCATCGCCGCCAGGCTGAAGGAACTGATGGAAAAAGAAGGGGTGGAAGCCCAGGAAAAGGCCCTGCGCTATATCGCCAGAAAGGCCGACGGTTCCATGAGGGACGCCTTAAGCCTGCTGGACCAGTGCATCGCGTTCTATCTGGGGGAAACCCTGACTTACGATAAAGTGCTGGATGTGCTGGGAACCGTGGATACGGAGGAATTCAGCCTGCTGCTGAGGAGAGTGGCCGCGGGGGATGTGGCAGGAAGCATCCGCCAGCTGGAACGGCTTGTTTCGGCGGGCAAGGAAATGGGCCAGCTGGTCAGTGATTTTACCTGGTATATGCGGAATCTGCTCCTGGTAAAAAATTCCCAGGATCTGGAAGATGTGCTGGATGTATCCGGAGAGAATCTGAAGCGGTTGAAAGAGGAAAGCGGCATGGTGGAGGATGAGACGCTGATGCGCTACATCCGTGTGTTTTCGGAATTGTCCGGGCGGATCCGCTATTCCGCCCAGAAAAGAGTGCTGACGGAAATCGCGCTGATCCGTCTGTGCCGGCCACAGATGGAGACGGGCCTGGATTCGGTTCTGGACCGGGTGCGCCAGCTGGAAGAAAAAATAGAAAAAGGAGTGCCGGGGCCTGTTATGACGGGACAGCCCGCGCCTGCAGGGATCACGGAACCGGAAGAGGAGCCGGCAAAGCCGGATATTTTGAAAGCCGCGCCGGAGGATCTGAAGGAGATCCGGGCAAAGTGGAAGATCATCGCGGGCAGGACAATGGCGCCTTTGAAAATTTATCTGCAGGACGCGGTTCCTCAATATGACGGGAGTACCGGGGAGGCAAAGCTGTTTTTGACATTTTCCGACAAGACAGCGCATATGTACGTAAACCGTCCGGAAAAGATCGAGGAGATCCGTCAGGCCATCCGGGACACTGTGGGCCGGGATGTGGAAGTGGAGATCCTGCAGCCCCAGGGATCCGCAGGCAGAAGCCTGGCGGAAATTCCCCTGGAGGAAATAATCCGGGAAGCGGTCCATATGCCCGTAGAGGTGGAAGACCTTCCTGAAGATGATGAAGATTGATTGAGAGGAGATAAAAATGGCAAGAAGAGGCGGATTTCCGGGGGGAATGCCCGGAAACATGAATAATCTGATGAAGCAGGCCCAGCGCATGCAGCGTCAGATGGAGGAAAATCAGAAAGCGCTGGAGGAAAAAGAGTTTACGGCAGCTGCCGGAGGCGGCGCGGTAGAAGTCACTGTTACCGGAAAGCGGGAAGTGGCCAGAGTACACATTGATCCGGAGGCCGTGGACCCGGAGGATGTGGAGATGCTGGAAGATCTGATCGTGGCGGCTGTCAATGAGGCCATGAGGAAAGTAGAAGAGGAATCGGCCGCGGCTATGTCAAAACTTACCGGCGGTCTCGGAGGGCTGGGAGGAGGCCTTCCGTTCTGATGGAATATTATTCAAGCCACATCAGCAAGCTGATCGAGGAGCTGGGAAGGCTGCCGGGAATCGGGCCGAAATCGGCGCAGAGGCTGGCCTTCCACATTGTAAATATGTCCCGGGAACAGGTGGAGGCCTTGTCTGCCTCCATCCGGGAGGCGAAGGAGCATGTGCGCTACTGCAGCCAGTGCTGCACCCTGACTGACCGGGAGATCTGCCCTATCTGCGCGAATCCCTCCCGGGACCACACAAAGATCATGGTAGTGGAAAACTCCAGGGATCTGGCAGCCTACGAGAAAACGGGAAAGTATGACGGAGTTTATCATGTGCTGCAGGGGGCCATTTCCCCTATGCTGGGAATCGGTCCGGATGACATCCGCTTAAAAGAGCTGATGAAGCGTCTTCAGGGGGAGGTGGAGGAAGTGATCATCGCCACCAATTCCAGCCTGGAAGGCGAGACTACCGCCATGTATATCAGCAAGCTGATCAAACCCACAGGGATCCGGGTCACCAGGATCGCCAGCGGAGTGCCGGTGGGCGGGGATCTGGAATATATTGATGAGGTAACACTTCTGCGCGCTCTGGAAGGGCGTGTGGAGTTATAAATAAAAAGGAGGAACTGATATGAAATTCTTTATTGACAGTGCAAATGTGGAGGACATTCGGAAGGCCAATGACATGGGTGTCATCTGCGGTGTAACCACCAATCCATCACTGATCGCTAAGGAAGGAAGAAAATTTGAAGAGGTAATTCGGGAGATCACATCGATCGTGGACGGCCCCATCAGCGGAGAGGTAAAAGCGACTACCACAGACGCAGAGGGCATGATCGCGGAGGGACGTGAAATTGCCGCGATCCATAAAAATATGATCGTAAAAATCCCCATGACCGCGGAGGGGCTGAAGGCTGTAAAAGTCCTGACTCAGGAAGGCATCAAGACAAATGTGACCCTGGTCTTCTCTGTTAACCAGGCGCTGCTGGCTGCCAGGGCAGGAGCCACCTATGTATCTCCTTTCCTGGGAAGACTGGACGATATCAATGAAAACGGCGCGGAGCTGATCTCCGAAATTTCCCAGGCATTCCAGATGGCCGGAGATATTGATACAAAGATCATCGCCGCCAGCATCCGCAACGCCCTCCATGTGACAGAGTGCGCCCTGGCGGGAGCGGATATTGCCACAGTTCCCTTTAAAGTCCTGATGCAGATGACAAAGCATCCGCTGACTGACGCGGGCATCATCAAGTTCCAGAATGATTACAGAGCGGTATTCGGGGACTGACCGGAAAACAAAATTCAGAGAAAAGAGAAGCTGCTGCCCGTCCGGGAGCAGCTTTTCTTTTCTCTCAGGACTTTTTCGGAAGCAGCCAGGATGCCCTGGCTGATGATCCCGGCCAGGCGCAGGACTTTGGAAAAGTCCACGGCCTGCAGTTCCCGGTGGGAATTTTTATCGAAGCTGCTGACGATCCCGGTGATAAAGATATCCCCTACGTCCGGAAGATTTTTGCCGGCGCCCGCTCCCGGACGGATGGAACCTTTTCCCACGGAAATGTGCTGCTGATGTCTGCGGCATCCCAGGGAGGCGTCTACGGCAACCACCAGCGCGTTCCGGTGCCAGAGGGACAGATCCGCCAGATGTTCTGTCAGATTCAGGGCGTGGACGGGATGTTCCGGCGTTCCGTAGACATAAAATCCCTGTTCCCTGCGGCAGAAAAGCTCCCGGCCCACCAGCGGGCCCAGGCTGTCTCCGGCGATCCGGTCGCTGCCGATGCACAGAAATACCAGATCCTGCCAGCCCCGGCGGACGCGGCGGATGCAGCCTCCCAGCCGTCTGGCCAGGATTTCACTGGCGGAGGGACTGTATCCGTCAATGTAGAAGGCCCTGCTCTGAAATTTTTCAAACATAAACGCACCTGCCTTTCCGGGAAACATTCTTTTATAAGGATATTCCGGAAAGGGCAGTTTCATGCGCGGCCACGGAAAATGTCGCAGAAAACCCGGATCCGGCCTGCAGAAATCGATAAATTTTTCGCCGGCTGTGTGCTACCATGGGTGGACAGGGTAGATAGAGGTTAAAAGGGGTGAGGTTTTATGATTGAGATCGTCTACAAGGAGGAGAAGAAAGAAGCCAGCGGAAATGAGAGCTTTTTTCGGATCCCGCGGAATATCCGGCAGATAGGGGAGCCGAAAGGAAGCCGCAGGATATACCTGGAAGATTACGCCTACACCTTCCTGCGAAGGCAGGAGGATGGGAAGAAAGAGCGGGGAAGCGCCGGGATCCTGCTGGGAAGGCACAACTGGCAGGAGGGAACCTCCTACCTGTTTATCAGAAGCGCCATGTCTATTGAGGATATGGAAGTTTCCCCGGAGCATGTAAGGTTCACGGACCGGATCTGGGAACAGGTCCATGAAACCACAGAACGGTATTTCAAAGGACAGGAGATCCTCGGATGGTTTTTAAATCTTCCGGAATTCCCCATGGAGATAAATGAAGTTATCTTAAGAGCACATCTGAATCATTTCGGCGGGAACGATAAAGTTCTGTTCCTGATGGAACCCACAGAAAAAGAAGAAGCATTTTATACTTATGACAGCGGGCGGCTGAAGCGGGAAAGCGGCTTTTATATTTATTATGAAAAAAATGACGCCATGCAGGGCTACATGATCGACCGGAGCGGGAACTGCACCACGGAGGATCCGGATCCGGAGAAAGACAGAGCGGTGGCGGATTTCCGACGGCGGATCGAAGAAAAGCAGGAAGAAAAAGAAAAAAAGGGGAAACACTCTGCCTTTTACGGGCTGACGGCCAGTGTGGCGGCGGCTACTTTGATCCTGGCGCTTTCCTACACAGAAGCCGGAAGCCGGATTGCCGCCTTCTTAAGCCGGCTTACAGGGCAGGAAACCACAGCGGATTCCGGCACCGTGTCTGTGGACGGAAATTCTGTTCTGGCAGTGACAGAAACGCCTGCGGCAAAGCCGGAAGAGACAGAAACTTTGTCCGATGAGCCGGAAACGGAACCGTCCCCGTCCCCTTCCCCTTCCCCCTCTCCGACCCCGGAGGAAACTCTGGAATCCTCCGGGGACGCCGTCCGGGAGTATATTGTGCAGAAAGGGGACAGCCTTTCAAAAATCTGCCGGAAATACTACGGGGATCTCCAGCGCCTGGACGAGATCTGCCGGATCAACGGCATGGACCCGGAGGCGGTCATTTATCCGGGACAAAAAATAATACTCCCCCAGTAATAAAAAATATGGTATGCTAAAGAACAAGGGTACAGTATTTTATATCTGAGGACGCAGGAGTTTTGATAAAGGGGAACAAAAGTTTAGTATGAGAAGACAGAGAGAAACAGAGCAATTTGAAGAAGAAAGGGTGCCGGGGAAAAGCGCCGGGAAAAGGATGAAAGCCCTGCTGAAAAGCAGGTGGTTCCGGTATGTGCTGCTGGTGGCGGGCATTCCGGCGGTTCTGCTGGCCGCCGCAGGCATGATCAAAAACAGCAAATTTGAGAGCTACGAGATTACAAAGATAGAGTCCGGGGAGACGGAATCCTTCCAGTACGCGGCGGTGGAGGACGCCGTGCTGAAATACGGAACAGAAAACGCGGGACTGATCCGGGAGGACGGATCCCAGGCCTGGAGCATCTCCTATTCGATGCAGTCGCCGGCTCTGGCCGTATGCGGCAGCACCGCGGCCATTTACGATAAAAACGGCACTTCCGTGGTGGTCTGCGGCAAAGACGGGCAGATCGGCTCCTTTTCTACGGAAATGCCCATTGTGAAGGCAAAAGTAGCGGAGCAGGGAGTGACAGCCGCCGTTCTGGAAGACAGCACCGGCACCTGGATCCAGTATTATGACCAGGAAGGCGGAGTGATCGCTTCTTTTAAAACGTCTATGGATTCCACAGGTTATCCTCTGGATATAAGCCTGTCCCGGGACGGACTTTTGATGGCTGTGTCTTTTTTGAAATATGAGAGCGGAAAGCCGGTGACGGACCTGAATTTTTATAATTTCGGCAGCGCCGGGCAGATCCAGGTGGATAACCAGGTCAGCAGCTTTTCCTATGACAACCTTCTGGTGCCGGAAGTGGTGTATCTGGATGAAGATACCTGCGCGGCCTTTCGGGAAGACGGGTTTACTCTGTTCGGAGGCGGCCAGATTCCCGAAAAGCAGCAGGAAGTTACCGTGGACCAGAAGATCGTCAGCATTTTCTGGGATGAATCTCACATCGGCCTGATCCTGGAGGATCAGGAGAACAGTTCCCAGTTCTGGATGGAACTGTACGGAAAATCAGGCAGCCTGCTGTTCCGGAAGGAATTAGATTACGGATATCAAAATGTGGAGATTAAAGAAGGCCAGATCCTTTTGTCAAATTCCGCGGGCTTCTGCGTGTACAGTGAAAAGGGTGTGGAGAAATTCCGGGGAGAACTCAACGGAGTGACCGTCAGACAGATGTCCGCGGTGGGACGCAGCAGATTTGTGCTGGTTACAGAAGAAGGCCTTTACCGGGTACAGCTGAAATAGGCAGGATACAAAAATCGGAGAAGAATTTTTATTCTTCTCCGATTTTGTACAGAAAGGGATCATACAGAGCCGCTCCCCGGGGAAAGCAGAGTTTCCAGTTCCTGGCTGGCCTGCTGATAATCCGTGAAAAGGATAGTGTTCAGTCCCTCTTTTTGGGCCGCCAGGATATTGGCGGCATTATCGTCCAGAAAGACAGCCTGTTCCGGACGGATATGAAAGGTGCGGAAACAGAGCCGGTAGATTTCAGGATCCGGTTTGATCAGGCCGCAGGCGTAGGAAAACAGGACGCCGTCCGTCAGGGGAAGAAAGCGGAGTTCTTCCGCTGTGGTCTCTCTGAGCCGCCGGGAATAATTGGACAGGCAGAAGACCCGCAGCCCCCGGCTTTTCAGGGAGCGGATCCAGTCTTCTGTGTAGGGAAACAGACGGATGGTCTCCCAGGAATATTCATAAGCCTTCCGGATCTCTGTTTCCAGGGAAGGGTCTGCCGCCACAAAACGGGCAATGATCTCACTTTCCGGAAGAACGCCCCGGTCCGCCTCCGACCAGGCCGGGTTGTTATAGACGGCGGCTTTCAGCCGGTTCTGCAGGCCGGGATCCGGGAAATGGCGGGTGAGAGGAATATCCGGCTGGAAATCCACCAGGACCCGCCCGATATCAAAAATAACTGTGTCAATGTTTTCTTTCGGGTTATTCCGCTTCGTCATCCTTTTCCTCCTTTTCGGGGGCCTCCTGCTCCCTGCGGATATCTTCTCCTTTGTCCTTCAGCTGCCGGGCGATCAGCGTCATGGCGTACAGGAGGACGGGAACCGCGATGGTGCAGAAGACAGAACCCATCAGAAGTCCCTTGGCCAGCGGACTTTTCATCAGGGCAAATACCATAGTGGATCCGTACATGCCCAGCAGCAGGATAACTCCCGCCAGAGCCAGGATCCGTTTTGCTTTTTTCATAGGTAAAACTCCTCTTCCGATAATGTACTGTCCGGATTTTGGACCGGAGCGCCTGCTCTTTGGGCCAGATCCGTTATGGAACATTATAGTGGATTAGAAAAAGATTTACAATTCTTTAGAAAAAATTAATAGGACAAAGAATTGCTTTTCTCCGGCAAAAGCGATAAAGTAAGACTAACGCCGCCGGCTGGCGGCCGAATCAACCGGAAAGGTCAGGAGTTTTATGAACAGATTCAGAGATAAGCTGGAAAATTTTATGCAGGGGCGCTACGGAATGGATCAGCTGGGACGCTTTCTCATGTTTGCCGCCCTGGCGCTGATCATATTGTCTTTCTTTTTCGGAGGCATGCTTCTGGATACCATTGCGCTGGCATTGCTCCTGTGGGGCTACATACGGATGTTTTCCAGAAACCATGCAAAGCGCTGGGCGGAAAATGAAAAATTTCTGTCCCTGAAGGACAGGATCCTGGGCAGAGGAGGCAGAAGCCGGGCGGACAAGACCCACTGCTTTTTCAAGTGCCCCGCCTGCGGCCAGAAAGTGCGGGTGCCGAAGGGCAAGGGGAAGATTTCCATCCACTGTCCCAGGTGCCATACGGATTTTATCAAGAGAACCTGAGAAAGGACGGCTATGTTCGGATATATCACCATCAACCGGGAAGAAATGAAAATGAAAGATTTTGACAGATACCGGGCATACTACTGCGGGATCTGCCGGGATCTGAAGGAGAATTACGGGGAAAAGGCCCGGATGACTCTGACGTATGACATGACGTTTCTGGCTGTGCTGCTCAGCGGTCTGTACGAAAAGCCGGAACAGCACGAAAAACATTTCTGTGTTCTGCATCCCACAGCCAAACGGCCCTGTATCCGAAATCCATATACAAAGTACGCGGCGGACATGAACGTGCTGCTGATCTATCATAATCTGATGGACGACTGGCAGGATGAGAGGAAGGTGCTGAGCTACCGGGCGGCCAGACTGCTGAGAAAATCTTATCTGAAGGCGGCGGCCGGATATCCCCGGCAGGTTAAGGCTGTCCGGAACTATTTAAAGGAGCTTCACCGGGCAGAGGAAGCTGATTCTCCGGACCTGGATCTGGCCTCAGGGCTTACGGGAAAACTGATGGGAGAGATCTTCGTGCCCCGGGAGGACGAGTGGAGCCGGGAATTGAGAAGGATCGGCTTCTATCTGGGCAAGTTTATTTATCTGATGGACGCCTATGAGGACACGGACAAGGACAGAGCCAGCGGCAATTACAATCCGTTTTTATTTTTGGCCGGCCGGCCGGACTACGAAGAGAGAGCCGGGGCGGTGCTGAGGATGATGGCGGCTTCCGCGGCCAGATATTTCGAGCGGCTGCCGATCATAGAAAATGTGGACATTTTAAGAAATATATTGTATTCTGGTATTTGGACAAAATACGGCCTGCTGCGCGGAAAGCAGAATCAGGAAGCGTCTGCGGGCTCAAGTAAGCGTGAGGAGAACAGATAATCAATGCAGGATCCATATGAAGTGCTGGGAGTTTCCAGAAACGCCAGCACCGAGGAAATAAAAAAGGCATACAGGACACTGAGCCGGAAATACCATCCGGATGCCAATATCAATAATCCCAATAAGGACCAGGCGGAGGAGAAATTCAAGCAGGTTCAGCAGGCATACAAGCAGATCATGGATGAAAAGGAGCACGGCGGCTCCGGGGCCTCCCAGGGCAGCGGCTACGGGCCCTACCGGGGATCCGCTTACGGAAGCGGGCGGGCTTACACCAATGATCCCAAAATGCAGGCGGCGGCAAATTATATCAATAATCAGCGCTTTGCCGAAGCCATGAACATCCTCAACGGGATGCAGGACCGGAACGGCCTCTGGTATTATATGCACGCCATTGCCAACGCCGGCCTGGGAAATAATGTAAACGCCGTGGAAGACGCGCAGATGGCAGTGGATCTGGAGCCGGAGAATCTGGAATATCAGAAGCTTCTTCAGCAGCTGTCCGGAAACGGAGACTGGTATTCCCATATGGGCCGGGGCTATGGCTACGGCGGAATGGACTGCGAGGGAAATAACGCCAGCAAAGCGTGCTGCAGCTGCTGCGCCATAGAGCTGCTGTGCTGCTGCTGCGGAAGGGGAGGCTTCTTTTTTATCTGACGCGGAAAAAAGTTTTTGCGGTCTGTATAGAAACAGCAGAAACGGATATACTGTAAATGTCCGGCGGAATACTTCCGGCGGCGCACGAAAGATAAAGGAAATACTTATCCTCCCCTATTTATAGAAGCAGGCCGGCGGCAAAGGCGCCGCTGGCCTGCTTTTTCCGTTGTGAAAAAAAACCTTCTATGATAAAATAAAAAAGATTACAGTTAAAAGATACATGGTCCTGGACCGAAACAGATAGAAGCAGGAGGTATACATGGAAGAAAAAGATTGGGTGACAAAATACTACCGCGAACTGGACCGGGAGAAACGCTGGGAGATCCTGGAACAGGCCATTGCGGAGGAGGGAATGACGCCGGACAAAGAAGTCCGGAAAAAACTGCTGGAAGAGCGGTATGAGAAGGGAAAAAAGGATAAGACGCAGATCGACCGCTTTATCAGGGGCTGGATGACCCTGGCTTATACAAAAAATACGTCCGGAGGGCTGTTCGGCAGGAAAAAACTGCAGAAGGACAGAGAGAAGATCTTAAAGGACTGGAATTTTGAACTGGCGCGGCAGTATGGCCAGGAGGGGGAAGTGGCGTTATATCAGGAATTCCACAATATGACAGAACTTTACCTGACCATCTGCCAGGACGACAAGGCCTATTCCTCTATGATCCTGGGGCTGGGGAAAATGAGCAAAGATTCCCTGCTGGGAAAGATGGCCCGGGAGATCTACACCATGGCCTATGAGATTCCTCAGGAAATGGGAATGGAGGAAGAACTGCAGCTGTTTACCAAAGCGGCCACGGATGTATTCTACGAAATGTTTCCCAAAAACAGAAATCTTCTGGAAGTAAAGATCCGCGGTGAGGTGAAATGACCGCCGGAAAAGAGAAAGAGGCGGAACAGGGCCTGAGGCGTCTGATCTCGGACAGAGATCTGCGGAAAGAAGAATTCTTCGCGCTGATGGAGACCGGGTCCCGGGAAACAGAGGAGGAACTGTTTCGGTCTGCCCGGGAATGTTCCACAGGGATCTTCGGCCGGCAGATTTATCTGCGGGGGCTGATCGAGATCAGCAGTGTCTGCAGAAACAATTGCTATTACTGCGGTATCCGCCGGGGCAACAGGGAGGCGGAGCGATACCGCCTGAGCACAGAGGAGATCCTGGCCTGCTGTGAAACCGGCTATCGCCTGGGGTACCGCACCTTTGTCCTGCAGGGCGGGGAGGATCCCGTCCAGGACGATCCATGGGTGGAGGACACGGTGGCGGCCATCCGGGAAGGATATCCCGGGTGTGCTGTCACCCTTTCTCTGGGCGAAAAATCTAAGGATTCCTACAGAAGATTCCGTGAAGCCGGGGCGGACCGCTATCTGCTCCGGCATGAAACCGCGGACCCGCGGCACTACAGGCAGCTGCATCCGCCGGAAATGTCCCTGGAGAACCGGCTGAGGTGTCTGTGGGATTTAAAGGAGCTGGGCTATCAGACCGGCACGGGGATGATGATCGGCTCTCCCTTTCAGACTCTGGACACACTCTGGGAAGATCTGATGTTTATCCGGCGGCTGCGCCCGGAGATGATCGGCATCGGTCCGTACCTGGTCCATCACGGAACCCCCTTCGCGGATCAAAAAAACGGATCCCTGACCTGGACGCTGCGGCTTCTGTCCATTCTGCGGCTTTTGTATCCGGAGGTACTGCTGCCGGCCACCACAGCCCTGTCCACCATCCATCCAAAGGGCCGCAGTCTCGGGATCCTGGCGGGGGCCAACGTGGTCATGCCCAATCTGGGGATGCCGGGGATCCGGGAGAAATATGAACTGTATGACAACAAACTCTGCACCGGACAGGAGGCGGCGGAGGGAAGACAGGAACTGGAAAAAATGATGGGGCAGATCGGCTATACCCTTTCGGAGTCCCGGGGGGACTTTCAGGAGCACAGCCCTCACTGCCGGAAGGAGGAATGAAACATGTATGACCCGAAATCAAAACACGCGGAAGAATTTATCGATCACCAGGAAATTTTGGACACCCTGGATTACGCGGAAAAGAATAAAAAGAACCAGGAGCTGATCCGGGAAATCCTGGAAAAAGCGGCGAAGCGAAAAGGGCTTGACCACCGGGAGGCTTCCGTTCTGCTGGCCTGCGAGATACCTGAGCTCAACGAGGAAATTTACCGGCTGGCGGAGCAGATCAAAAAAGATTTCTACGGAAACCGGATCGTGATCTTCGCGCCTCTGTATCTGTCCAACTACTGTGTCAACGGCTGCGTCTACTGCCCGTATCATCAGAAAAACCGCCATATCGCCCGGAAAAAACTGACGCAGGAGGAAATCCGCAGAGAAGTCATTGCTCTTCAGGATATGGGGCATAAGCGCCTGGCCATCGAATCCGGGGAAGATCCGAAAAATAATCCCATTGAGTACATCCTGGACAGCATCAAGACCATTTACAGCATCAAGCACAAAAACGGCGCCATCCGCCGGGTAAATGTCAATATTGCCGCCACCACAGTGGAAAATTACAGAAAGCTGAAGGAAGCAGGCATCGGAACCTATATTCTGTTTCAGGAGACCTATCACAAAGAGAGCTATGAAAAACTGCACCCCACGGGACCAAAGCATGACTACTGCTACCACACGGAAGCCATGGACCGGGCCATGGAGGGCGGCATTGACGATGTGGGACTGGGCGTGCTTTTCGGCCTGGAACTGTACCGCTATGAATTTGCCGGCCTGCTGATGCACGCGGAACACCTGGAGGCAGCTTTCGGAGTGGGCCCCCATACCATCAGCGTGCCCAGGATCAAGAGGGCGGACGACATCGACCCCGCAGCCTTTGACAACGGCATCGATGACGAGATTTTCGGAAAGATCATCGCCTGCATCCGGATCGCGGTGCCCTATACGGGAATGATCATCTCCACCAGAGAGACAAAGGCCTGCCGGGAAAAGGTGATCCACTACGGCATCTCCCAGATCAGCGGAGGATCCCGCACCAGCGTGGGAGGATATTATGAGCCGGAGGAAGAAGATGAAAATTCCGCGCAGTTTGATGTCAGCGACAACCGCACCCTGGACGAGGTGGTGAGATGGCTGATCCAGATGGATTACATACCCTCCTTCTGCACCGCCTGCTACCGGGAAGGCAGAACCGGCGACCGGTTTATGAGTTTGTGCAAAAGCCAGCAGATCCTGAACTGCTGCCATCCCAACGCCCTGATGACGCTGCAGGAGTATCTGGAGGACTACGCCTCTCCGGAGACAAAGGCCGCAGGCGAGGCTCTGATCAGCAGAGAGATTTCAAACGTTCCCAGAGAGCGGACCAGGGAGATCCTGGCGGAGAACCTGGAAAAGATCCGGGGCGGCATGAGGGATTTCAGATTTTAAAAAGCAGGATTTTAACAACGACAGGAGGAATTGCGATACATGGAGCAGCAGCCCAATAATCAGAAGGACAACCAGGAACCGGAAAAAAACAGAAAGCGCCTGTTTTTCTGGGGGATCCTCGCCTGCCTGGCGATTCTGGTCATTCTTTTCGGAGTGCTTCACGGTCTGTCAGGACAGGCCTCGGCGAAAAAGATTACGTATGACAAATTTACCGCCATGGTAAAAGAGGGGAAAGTGGAGAAAGTCGTGGTGGATTCCGACAAGCTGAATATTACTTCCACGGAGAAAGACGACCAGGGAGAGCCTCTGCGCTACGAGACCAACATGGTGGGGGATGAGAATGCCCTGCTGGAACTGATCGGCAGCCGGGACATTCAGTTGTCCAAAAAGGAAGCGGATCTGGCGGCGTCCATCATTTCCGCCCTGATGAGCATTGTGGTGCCGCTGCTTTTAGTGGTGGTGGGATTCAGCCTGATCATGCGCTATATGAACAAGAGCGGAGGACTGATGGGAGTGGGAAAGAGCAAGGCCCGCTCCTATGTCCAGCAGGAAACCGGCATTACGTTTCAGGATGTGGCCGGACAGGACGAGGCCAAGGAATCCCTGCAGGAAGTGGTGGATTTCCTTCATAATCCGGAAACCTACACAAAGATCGGGGCCAAACTCCCCAAGGGAGCTCTCCTGGTAGGACCTCCGGGCACCGGAAAGACGCTGCTGGCTAAAGCGGTAGCCGGGGAGGCGCATGTCCCCTTCTTTTCTCTGTCCGGCTCGGAATTTGTAGAGATGTTTGTGGGCGTCGGCGCTTCCAGAGTCAGAGATCTGTTTGAGGAAGCAAAAAAAAGCGCCCCCTGTATCATCTTCATTGACGAGATCGACGCCATCGGAAAGACCCGGGACAGCCATTACGGCGGAAATGACGAGAGAGAGCAGACCCTGAACCAGCTGCTGGCGGAGATGGACGGCTTTGACAGTTCCAAAGGGCTTCTGATCCTGGCAGCCACCAACCGTCCGGAGATTCTGGATCCGGCTCTTTTGAGGCCGGGGCGCTTCGACCGGCGGATCATTGTGGACCGGCCGGATCTGAAAGGCCGGATCAATATCCTGAAGGTACACGCAAAAAAAGTACTGCTGGATGAGACGGTGGACTTTGAGGCCATAGCCCTGGCAACTTCCGGGGCAGTCGGTTCGGACCTGGCCAATATGATCAATGAAGCGGCGATCCTGGCGGTAAAGCACGGAAGGACGGCCGTATCCCAGAAGGATCTGTTTGAAGCCGTGGAGATTGTCCTTATGGGCAAGGAAAAGAAAGACCGGATCTTAAGCCAGGAGGAACGGCGGATCGTCTCCTATCATGAAGTGGGACACGCCCTGGTCAGCGCTCTTCAGAAGGACGCGGAGCCGGTGCAGAAGATCACCATCGTGCCGCGGACCATGGGAGCTCTGGGATACGTGATGCAGGTGCCCGAGGAAGAAAAATATCTGAACACAAAGACAGAACTGGAAGCCATGGTCGTGGGCCTGCTGGCAGGGCGCGCCGCGGAGGAGCTGGTATTTGACAATGTGACCACCGGAGCCTCCAATGATATCGAGCGGGCCACGAAAATCGTGCGGGCCATGATCACCCAGTACGGAATGTCGGAGAAATTCGGCCTCATGGGCCTGGCAGAGCAGGAGGACCAGTACCTGGAAGGCAGAACATACCTGAACTGCGGAGATGCCACCGCTACGGAAATCGACCATGAGGTCATGAAAAAATTAAAGGAGGCCTACGACAAGGCCCGGAGTCTGCTGGCGGAGAACCGGGAAGCCCTGGATAGGATCGCCGACTTCCTGATCCGCCGGGAAACGATTACAGGCAAGGAATTTATGGAAATCTTCCATCAGGTCCGGGGAGAGAAAAAAGGAGCCCCGGTTGCAGAAGAGGGCTGAAAAATATGGCATTTGATATCGAGGAAGAACTGAAAAAACTTCCGGGGAAGCCCGGAGTGTATCTCATGCATGACGCCAGGGACGAGATCATTTACGTGGGAAAGGCGGTGAGCCTTAAAAACCGGGTCCGCCAGTATTTCCAGAGCAGCCGCAGCAAGGGGCTGAAGATCGAGAGCATGGTGCCGCAGATCGCCAGGTTTGAGTATATTGTCACGGATTCAGAACTGGAGGCTCTGGTTCTGGAGTGCAATCTGATCAAAGAATACCGGCCAAAATACAATACAATGCTGAAAGACGACAAGGCCTATCCCTTCATCCGGGTGACACTCCAGGAGGAGTATCCCCGGGTGCTTTTTTCCCGCACCATGAAAAAGGATAAGTCTAAGTATTACGGGCCGTACACCAGCGCGGCGGCTGTGAAGGAGACCATTGAGCTGATCCGGAAACTGTACCATCTCAGGTCCTGCAGCCGGAAGCTGCCGGCGGATATCGGAAAGGACAGGCCCTGTCTGTATTATCATCTTCACCAGTGCAAAGCGCCCTGCCAGGGATGGATCAGCCGGGAGGATTACCGCCGGCAGGTAGATCAGGCCCTTTGCTTTCTCAACGGAAATTTTAAAGAGGTGCTGGAGGACCTGGAGGATAAAATGCGGCGCGCCGCGGAAGAATTAAAATATGAGGAAGCGGCGGAATACCGGGATCTGATGGATCATGTAAAGCGGATCGGAGAGCATCAGAAAATCACCAGCAAAGACGGGGAGGACAAGGATGTGATCGCCCTGGCTCTGGACAGGGAGGACGCTGTGGCCCAGGTGTTTTTTATCCGGGACGGAAAACTCATCGGGCGGGAACATTTTTATCTCAGGACCGGGCCGGCAGGGGAGCGCCGGGAGGTGCTTCAGAGTTTTATCAAGCAGTTTTATTCGGGAACGCCCTTTATTCCCCGGGAACTGATGATCTCCGACGAAGTAGAGGAACAGGAGATCCTGGAAGAGTGGCTGTCGGAGAAGAGAGGACAGAAAGTCCGCATCAGGGTCCCCAAAAAAGGGACAAAGGAAAAACTGGTGGAGCTGGCCCAGAGAAATGCCCAGATCGTCCTGAACCAGGACCGGGAACGGCTGAAACGGGAGGAAGGCCGCACCATCGGCGCGGTAAAAGAGATCGGGGGCTGGCTGGGAATGGAGCCGCCGGACCGGATCGAGGCCTACGATATTTCCAATATCAGCGGATTTCAGTCTGTGGGCTCTATGGTAGTCTATGAGAAGGGAAAACCCAAGCGGGCGGACTACCGGAAATTCCGGATCAAGACGGTAGAGGGACCCAACGATTACGCCAGCATGGAGGAAGTATTGAGCCGCAGGTTCCAGAGGGGCATCGACGCGGACCGGGGATTTGAGAAACTTCCGGATCTGATCCTTATGGACGGAGGCCGGGGACAGGTGAATATCGCCCTGGAGGTGCTGCGGAAGCTGGGACTTACCATTCCGGTCTGCGGCATGGTAAAAGATGACAGACACAGAACCAGAGGCCTGTATTATCAGGATCAGGAACTGAGTATTGACCGGAATAGCGAAGGGTTTCACCTGATCACCAGGATCCAGGATGAAGCCCACCGGTTTGCCATTGAATACCACAGGCTGCTCCGCAGCAAGGGACAGGTCCACTCGGTTCTGGATGATATTCCGGGGATCGGGCCGGGGAGGAGAAAGGAGCTGATGCGCCGCTATCAGAGCCTGGACGAGATCCGTGCCGCGGCTGTAGAAGAACTGAAGGCCCTGCCCTCTATGAATGAGCGGGCAGCCCGGTCGGTTTATGAATTTTTTCATCGGGATGAGAAGGCCCCCGGTTGAAGAGGCCGTCCTGATATGATATGATGGATACAAATATTGGGACCGGAGGGGCCGCCAAGAAGGAGACAAATATGCAAGCGAAATATCTGAAATTATCGAAGCTGGTAGAAGCCATGAACCTGAGAAATCTGACGCCGGAGATCGATCTGGATGAGTGCAGGATCACCACGCCGGAGATCAACCGTCCCGCCCTGCAGCTGACAGGATACTTTGAACACTTTGCCAATGAACGGGTGCAGATCATCGGCTATGTGGAGTTTACCTACCTGGAGCATCTGGAATTAGAACAGCGGAAAGCTGCCTATGAGGCCTTTGTCTCCCGGGAGATCCCCTGCGTGATCTTTACCACGCTGACCCAGCCGGGGGAGGAACTGCTGGAACTCTCAAAGAAATACGGAGTACCTACCCTGTGTACGGATAAGAGCACATCGGCCTTTATGGCGGAGATCATCCGCTGGATGAACGTGCAGCTGGCGCCTACCATCTCCGTCCACGGAGTTCTGGTGGATGTGTTCGGCGAGGGCGTTCTGATCATGGGCGAGAGCGGCATCGGAAAGAGCGAGGCGGCTCTGGAGCTGATCAAGAGAGGACATCGTCTGGTGACAGACGACGTTGTGGAGATCAGCAAAGTCAGCGACGCCACCCTGGTGGGAGCCGCTCCGGACATTACCCGGCATTTTATTGAACTGAGGGGAATCGGCATCATCGATGTAAAGACTCTGTTCGGTGTGGAAAGCGTGGAGAATACCCACTCTATTGACATGGTGATCCAGCTGGAGGAGTGGGACAGAGACAAGGAATACGACCGTCTGGGCCTGGAGGATGAGTATACAGAATTTTTGGGGAACAAAGTGGTCTGCCATTCCCTGCCGATCCGGCCGGGAAGGAATCTGGCGATTATCGTGGAGACAGCGGCTGTCAACCACCGCCAGAAAAAGATGGGCTACAATGCCGCCCAGGAACTGTATAAACGTGTGCAGGCCAATCTGGCGAAAAAACGGGAGGGGTTAGATGACTGATCAGGTGGTGTTTGGAATTGATGTGGGGGGAACGACAGTAAAATGCGGACTCTTTACGGTGGAGGGGAAATGCCTGGATACCTGGGAAATCCCTACCCGAACAGAGGACAGCGGAAAGAATATCCTGCCGGATGTGGCGGAATCTGTCAGGGGAAAGATCCGTGAAGCGGGTCTCTGCCCGGAGCAGATCCGGGGCCTGGGCATCGGCGTTCCGGGGCCGGTGAATCAGAAGGGAGAGATCGCCGGAGCGGTGAATCTTCACTGGGGCTATAAAGACGTAGCCGGTGAGATGGAGGAAATGCTGGGGGTGAAGGTCCGGGCGGGAAATGACGCCAATGTGGCGGCCCTGGGAGAGATGTGGGCCGGAGGCGGCCGGGGAACTTCCAATATGATCATGATCACCCTGGGGACCGGCGTAGGCGGCGGCGTAATCGTGGACGGAAAGGTTCTGTCCGGAGCCCACGGAGCAGGGGGAGAGATCGGCCACGCGGCCATGGAGCCCGGCGAGACAGAGCACTGCAACTGCGGAAACCAGGGCTGCCTGGAACAGATGGCCTCGGCTACGGGCCTGGTGCGCCTGGCACGGCGGTATCTGGAGAATTCCCGGGAAGACAGCGCGCTCCGGAAGGAAAAGCTTTCGGCTAAAGCTGTATTTGACGCCTACATTGCCAAGGATCAGGCGGCGGCCCGCATCGTAGAAGAATTCGCGGATTATCTGGGACGGGCCATGGGAATTTTTGCCTGCGTCACAGATCCTGAGCGCTTTGTGATTGGAGGCGGAGTCTCAAAAGCCGGACAGCCGCTGCTGGATGTTCTGGAGAAATATTACCGCAGATACGCCTTCCCGGCCTGCAAGGACACGCCGATCGTTCTGGCGGAGCTGGGCAATGAGGCCGGCATCTACGGAGCGGCGAAATTAGCATTGGATTAAAGAGGATCGATCAAAAAAGGGACTGCCGGACAGTCCCTTTTTTGTGCGGTGCGCCGGCTTTTCGGAGATTCAGAGATGGCCGTAAACGATCAGGCAGTCGTTCAGGATCTGCAGCACCTGCTTTACGCATTCAGCGTCCTGGTCGTTAAAAGGAGCCAGCATTTTTTTGAGTTTGGAATACATTTCCCGATGGAGCTTTTCGTGGCCGTCGTAGACCTGCCTTCCCGCCTCCGTCAGCTGGAAATAAATGTTTTTTTCATTTTCCGGATGCTCTACTTTCCGGATCAGCCCTTTTTGTTCCAGCTTCTGGGCCATCTGGGAAATGGCGCCCTTGGTGACATCCAGAATTTCCGCTATCTGAGTCAGCTTATAGTCCGGGTGTTTTTCGATCATATCGATCATGTGGATGGCCGGGAGATTCAGAGGTTCGGCGCCCTCCAGGCAGATGGGAGCCGTGCGAAGCTTTGACATCCGGCCTGCGACATAATAAAACTGTTCTACCAGCATCTGGCAATTCTGATCATTCATTTTTCTGTGTTTTCCTTTTTCGTTTCTGTAGTACAGCTTTCCCGGCATTTTCCGGAGCTGTCCCCTTAATAATATAGTATTAAACGAAAAAAATCAAGAAATGAAAATAAATATTGACATTTTTGGTTTAGTGCTATACTATATAGACATTCACTGCAGCAGAGAATAGAGAAAAATAAAAGGAAAAAGGAGGCTTTTGCCATGCAGACATACGGACTTGAAAAGCTGGGAATCATTCACCCTAAAGCAGTCTACCGGAATCTGTCGGTTCCTGCGCTGACGGAGGCGGCTCTCAGAAGGGGGGAAGGGGAGCTGTCTGATACAGGAGCGCTGGTGGTCCATACGGGAAAGTATACCGGGAGATCACCCAAGGATAAATTTATTGTGGACACTCCCGGCGTTCATCAGGATATTGCCTGGGGAAAAGTCAATGTTCCTATAGCAAAAGAAAAATTCGACGCCATAAAAGCCAAGGTTGCCGCGTATTTCCAGAATCGGGAGATTTTTATTTTTGACGGAATGGCCGGGGCGGATCCGGCCTGCACACGGAAGTTCCGCATTATAAACGAGCTGGCCAGCCAGAATCTTTTTATCCGGAACCTGCTCCTGCGGCCCACCAGGGAAGAACTTGAAAGCTATAAAGATCCGGATTTCACTGTGATCGCCGCCCCCGGATTTTCCTGCATTCCGGAAATCGACGGGGTCAATTCCGAGGCGGCCATTCTCATCAATTACGAAGAAAAACTGGTGATCATCTGCGGTTCCCAGTATTCCGGCGAAATCAAAAAAGCGGTCTTTTCCGTAATGAATTATCTGATGCCTGGGGAAGGCGTGCTTCCCATGCACTGTTCCGCCAATATGGATCCCAGGACCCGGGAGACAGCCGTATTCTTCGGCCTGTCCGGCACAGGAAAAACCACTCTTTCCGCGGATCCCCGGCGCAGGCTGATCGGGGACGACGAGCATGGCTGGTCCGAGAGGGGAATTTTTAATTTTGAGGGAGGCTGCTTCGCGAAATGTATCCACCTGACAGAGGAAAATGAACCGGAAATCTATCATGCCGTAAAGTTCGGCACCCTGGTGGAAAACGTGATCATGGACGAAAAGACCCGGAAATGTGATTTTGACGATGACTCTCTGACGGAGAATACCAGAGCCGGATACCCGGTGGACTATATTTCAAATGCTGAGATTCCCGGCGTCGGCGGAATCCCCAAAGTGGTCATCTTCCTCACAGCCGATGCCTTCGGCGTGCTGCCGCCCATCGCGAGGCTGGATGAGAATGCCGCCATGTATCACTTTGTCACCGGCTTTACCTCAAAACTGGCCGGCACCGAACGCGGCGTGACGGAACCCCAGCCTACATTCTCCACCCTGTTCGGTGAGCCCTTTATGCCGCTGGCTCCCTCTGTCTACGCCAACATGCTGGGAGAGCGGCTCAGGAAATATAAGACAAAAGTCTACCTTGTCAATACGGGATGGACCGGAGGACCTTACGGAACGGGAAGCCGCATGAAGCTCTCTTACACCCGGGCTATGGTCTCCGCCGCCCTGGACGGATCCCTGGATGAGGCGCAGTACTGCCACGATCCCCGCTTTAACCTGGATATTCCCCAGTCCTGCCCGGGAGTGCCGGAAAAGATCATGAATCCCCGGGACACCTGGAAAGACGGAGCTGCCTATGACGCCCAGGCGGAAAAGCTGGCGGAAATGTTCCGGAAAAACTTCGCGGAAAAATATCCGGATATGCCGGAAAATATCGTATCTGCCGGACCGGCCCCTCTGGGAAAAGCATGATCCGCCCATAAGAAAAAGATGGCTCAGCGCCATCTTTTTCTTATGGGTATTTTAATCGTCTTCTTCTTCCGTTCCTTCCTCCTCCGGTTCATTTGTCTGTCCGTGATGTCCATTTCCGGAATCGTGATCCGCCGCAGGGGTGGGCGTCGGCGTCCGGCTGGGCTCCTCAGTGACAGAAGGAGTAGGAGTGGGAATGATAATGGGAATATGTTCCGTACACCGTTTGGTGGGCACATTGGAAACATCAAAATATTCCGTGGTCCTGGAACAGCCGGTTCCGGCCAGCAGGCCTGTTTCACTGCAGATCGTCACCCGCTCTACAGTAGAAGGCTGTTCAAACTCTTTATCCGGCAGTTCTTCGTGGATGCGGCTCATGACATTGGTCCAGAGACGCTGATGGAAGGAACGGTCCTCCGCCGGAAGTTCCGCGTTGACATCGTAGCCGGCCCAGATCGCCGCCGTGTAGTAGGGGGTAAATCCCGCGAACACCAGATCCATAAAGGAGGAGGTGGTTCCGGTTTTTCCGGCGACTGTCATGCCCTTGATCTGGAAGGGAGTTCCTGTTCCCTGGGACACAACGTCTTCCATGGCGCTGGTCAGCAGGAAGGCGGTGCTTTCTTTAAATACCCTGGATTCAGAAGGTGTATTTTCCAGGATCACGTTTCCTTCCTGATCTGTAACTTTGGTGTAAAAGACCGGTTCTACATAAACGCCTCCGTTGGCAATGGCCGCGTAGGCGGCGGTGAGCTCCAGATTGCTGACGCCGTTGGTAATGCCTCCCAGAGCCAGCGGCTGGATCACATCCCAGGCCGGATCATCGATGAGGCTGGTAAAGCCCAGCCGCAGCAGATAATTGAAGCCTGTCTGGGGCGTGATCTCTGTCAGCACCTTGACAGCGGGAATGTTGTAGGAATTGGCGATGGCGTTGCGGACCGTCACATCGCCGTGGTACAGATTATCGGCGTTGTGCAGCGGCGTCCCGTCCGAGTAGTTATAGGGCTCGTCCTGGATATGGGTGGCCAGAGTAATGGCTCCCGTGTCCAGGGCCGGTCCGTAGGTGGACAGGATCTTAAAGGTAGAACCAGGCTGGTCATAGGTGTCGGTGGCCCGGTTCAAAGTGAGGCTGGCAGTCTTTACGCCGCGTCCTCCCACAATGCCCTTGACATATCCTGTCTTCTGGTCGATGACGGTCATAGATGCCTGGGGCTGGGGCGTAAAACTGCTGCGCTCCGCCACAATAGTGTCCCCTTCGCCTACCACCGCGGCCTTGTACTCATCGATAAAACTCTGAGCCTCCTCCTGGGAATCAAACAGCAGGTCAAAGGAGGGATAAATTTCCCGGAAATAAAGCTGCAGCATCTCCCGGCTGTAGTTCTGCCGGGTGCCGTCGGCGTGGTCCACCGTCAGGGCCCAGTCCAGGCCGATCTGAACGTTGGCGGGATAATTGTCCTCATTTTGGAATTCCTCGTCCATGATCTGCTGGATCTCGGCGTCCTGGGTACTGTAGATCCGCAGGCCTCCGCTGTAGATCGCGTTGTTGGCCTGGATCTCCGTGTATCCTTTCTGCTCCATCAGGTCATTGCGCACCTGGCTGATCAGTTCGTCAATAAAATAGGAATAGGGAGCTGCCTCGGCATCCTGGCTTTCCGCATGCTGCTGGATCCGTGTGTAGACATCGTCCGCCAGGGCCTCCTGGTGCTCTTCCGGGGAAATATATCCCTGATCCAGCATGTAGTCCAGGACAGTTTCCCGGCGTTCGGCGTTGAGATCCGGATGATTCAGCGGATTCCATTTGGTGGGATTCTGGGGGATCGCGGCCAGGACCGCGCACTCCGACAGGGTCAGATCTTTGCAGTCCTTACCGAAGTAAGTCTGGGCCGCAGTCTGTACGCCGTAAGCGCCTGCTCCGAAGTTGACTGTATTGAGATAATTTTCCAGGATCACCTCTTTCGGATCCGCGCCGTCGGCGGCCAGAGCTTTCTCCAGCTTCACCGCCAGATGCTGCTCCTGGATCTTCCGCTTGATGGACTCGATCATATTTTCTTCGGTCCAGTCCGTAAAGACATTATTTTTCAGGAGCTGCTGGGTGATGGTGCTGGCTCCTTCCGTTTTCTGAAAACCGGTGCGGACAGCCACGGCGATAGCCCGGAGCATACCCTGGGGATCCACTCCGTTGTGCTCATAGAAACGGGAATCCTCAATGGCAACAATGGCGTGCTGCATGTCCTCCGGAATATCCCTGATCGATACAGAGATCCGGTTGCCTTCGGCGGAAGTCAGCTTCTGCAGCTGATTGCCCTCGGAATCGTATACAAAAGTGGCGTATCCCATGGGCATAATGTTTACATCGGAAATATCCGGCGCGCTGTCGATGATGCCCCGGTAGGCGCCGATGCCTATGCACAGAACAACCGTAAAAGCTGCCAGCAGGCCGTAAAAAAACACCCGCAGCAGGGAGATGCCCACTTTCCGTTTCATCTTGACGGAGGGTGAAACCAGCTGTTCTTCTTTCCGGCGAACGCCCTTCAGTCCGAGATTCATCCTGTATCCTCCTTATAAAAACGGTATGTACCGCAGATTCAAGCGTTTTGAACGCTGTATTTTTAATAGTATACCAAAATCTCTATTTTAATTCAAGACTCGCCCTTGGCAGGGGACTTTGGCCCAAAACCGCCGGCGGAAGAAAAAATAAAAGTTCACATTTTGTGAATTCTGTGGCATGATGGTATCACAAGAATCCGTGAGGTGAAAATGTATGCTGGAAAGTTTTAAGACTGTTTTCCGGGGAGGGGAAGCAGAGATCGTTGAAAAAAAATCACGTTTTATCGGGACGGTGCGCCCGGTAGAATCAGAAGAAGAAGCTTTTGCCTTTCTGGAAGAAATCCGAAAAAAATACTGGGACGCCACCCACAACTGTTTTGCGTTTGTGGCGGGAGAGCGCCGGGAATTCGTCCGGGCGGCGGACGACGGGGAACCTTCCGGAACGGCAGGGCGTCCGATGCTGGATGTGCTTCTGGGGGAGGATCTGTACAATACGGCTGTGGTAGTGACCCGCTATTTCGGAGGCACCCTGCTGGGAACCGGGGGACTGGTGAGGGCTTATTCCCGGGCTGTGCAGGAAGCCCTGAAGGCCTGTGTGATCTTGGAAAAAAGGCAGGGAGCCCTGCTGGAGATCGGAACCGACTACACGGATCTGGGGAAAATCCAATACATACTCGGACAGAGAAAGATCCCGCTCCTGGGATCCGATTATACGGACCGGGTGCTTCTGAAGGTGATCCTTCCGAAGGCAGAGGAGCGGGAACTTCTGAAAGCTCTTACGGAAGCCACCGGCGGAAGAGCGGCGGTGACAAAAACCGGAGAGCCGTATTTTGGGATCGTGGAGGGAGAGGTCCTGCTGTTTTAGCCTCAGCAGGTTTCCGGTTCGTCATAAGTCTCTCCCAGGGTGTCTACCGTCATGGACTGAATGACCTGGGGAGTTTTCGGACGGTCCCGGAAATCAGTAGGCACGCCGGCGATCTTGTCCACCACGTCCATGCCCTGGATGATCTTTCCGAAGGCTGCGTAGGCTCCGTCCAGATGGGGCGCGTCCTTGTGCATGATAAAAAACTGGCTTCCGGCAGAATCAGGATGCATGGCCCGGGCCATGGAGAGAACTCCGGCGGTGTGCTTCAGAGGATTTTCCACGCCGTTCTGAGCAAATTCTCCCCGGATGCTGTATCCGGGTCCTCCTGTACCGGTGCCTTCCGGGCAGCCGCCCTGGATCATGAAGCCCTGGATGACTCTGTGAAAGGTCAGGCCGTTATAAAAACCTTTCCGGATCAGAGAGATAAAGTTGCAGACAGTGTTGGGAGCGATTTCGGGGTACAGTTCCGCTTTCATCACATCTCCGTTTTCCATGGTGATCGTTACAACTGGATTTGACATATTTAAAATTCCTTTCTATATTCATATTGGACTGCTGAAAACAGGCCGGTTTTATTATAATCCAGAGGAGGACAAAGTGCAATCTTTCCTTGCGGGGCGCAGGGTGTTGTGCTAAGATACCCTCAGTACATTCTAAGAGTCCGAAGAAACAGGAGAAACAGAATATGAAAATAGAAAGCTTCAGCGAGAAGGATACCTTTGAACTGGGAAAAAAATTGGGAGAAAAGGTCCGTCCGGGCCAGATCTGTACGCTGGACGGAGATCTGGGCGTGGGGAAAACCGTGTTTACCAAGGGGCTGGCCCGGGGGCTGGGAATTACAGAGCCGGTGAGCAGCCCTACCTTTACCATCGTCCAGGAGTATGAGGGGGGAAGGCTTCCCTTGTACCACTTCGATGTGTACCGGATCGAGGATCCGGAGGAGATGGAGGAGATCGGCTGCGATGATTATTTTTACGGAAACGGCGTCTGCCTCATCGAATGGGCCGAAAAGATCCGGGACCTGCTGCCGGATGGACTGATCCGGATCACCATTGAAAAACAGCTGGAAAAAGGGTTTGACTACAGGGTGATCACCCTGGAAGGGATGGAGGAAGAAGATGAAATTACTGGCGATTGACAGCTCCGGGCTGACAGCTTCGGCGGCGGTGACAGAGGACGGAATTTTGACAGCGGAATACACCGTTAATTATAAGAAGACCCACTCTCAGACGCTGCTGCCCATGATCGACGCGGTGGCAAAGATGATAGAACTGGATCTGACAACGCTGGACGCCATTGCGGTGGCGGGGGGGCCGGGATCCTTTACCGGCCTGCGGATCGGATCCGCTACGGCCAAGGGCCTGGGACTGGCTCTTGATAAGCCTTTGATTTCCGTGCCCACAGTGGACGCGCTGGCCTACAATCTGTACGGGGCGGCGGGAGTTGTCTGCCCTATGATGGATGCCCGCCGTTCCCAGGTTTACACGGGAATCTACCGGTTCCGCCTGGACGAGTTCCAGATCCTTCTGCCCCAGAGGCCGGAGGCTGTGGATGTGACGGCGGGACGGCTGAATGAGCTGGGAGAGCCGGTGATCCTGCTGGGAGACGGAGCATGCGCATACCGGGAAAGGCTGAAAGAACTGCTGAGCGTTCCCTGGACTATGGCGCCGGCCCACTTAAACCGTCAGAGAGCAGGCGCCGTGGCGGCCCTGGCGGAGCGGTATTTTGCCGAGGGAAAGATAGAGACAGCCGCGGAACACCGGCCGGAATACTTACGGCTTTCCCAGGCGGAGAGGGAACGGGCGGAAAAAGAAAAACAGAGAGAAAGAGAGGGACGCCCATGACGGTCAGGGAGATGACGCTGGAGGATCTGGAGCAGGTCATGAAGATTGAAGAGGAAAATTTTTCTGTGCCCTGGACGGAGAACGGATTTTTCAGTTTTCTGATCCGCCAGGACACCCTGTTTTTGACGGCGGAGGAGAACGGGGAGATCGCCGGATACTGCGGCCTTGTGATGGTGCCGGACGAGGGAGATATCACCAATGTCTCCGTAGCCCGGGACAAAAGGCGCCGGGGGATCGGCACCCTGCTGCTTCAGGAGCTGATCCGCAGGGCCGGGGAAGCCGGGGTGGCAAAGCTGTATCTGGAAGTGCGGGAGAGCAACCAGGCAGCCATCGCCCTGTATGAAAGCCTGGGATTTCAAAGGGACGGCATCCGCAGAGATTATTATGAGGAACCAAAAGAAAACGCGGTCCTTATGAGCCGGAAATAGCAGTCTTTGCCAGGACTGCTTATACTTCCCACTGGAATCCTCTATAGCCCTGTATTATACTGTAGGGGACATGTCAGAGAACCGCGCGGGCGGTTCTGCCGCGGGAGGATACAGGACAGTAGTTTACCGGGGAGGTTGCGTATGAGAAAATATAATAAAAGTACAGGAGAGCTGGAGGCTGCGGTCTGCAACTGCTGCGGAAAAGATCTGCTGGTGGACAAGGGCATTGTCAAGGAGGGGATCTGTTCCGTGGATGTGGACTGGGGGTACTTTTCCGGAAAGGATACCATGAGCCATCATTTCGATCTGTGCGAAAAGTGCTACGATCAGTTTACCGCCGGATTTAAAGTGCCGGTGGAGGAGGAAGAAGCTACAGAAGTCTGATAGACAAAGCAGAAAAAATCTGGTATGATAGAACAGGAGTTTCCGTGGGGAAACCACTAAAGAAGAACGCGGGGTAAAAAATATGTTTGGTCCAACTTTTGACTGGATATTCGTGGCGATCTGCGGAGTCCTGTCGGTGGTATTTTTTCTGGGAAAAGGAGAAGGGGTTCTGCGGGCATTTACCTCCCGGGATATGCGGGACAGGAAAAGCGGCAGGACGCCGGAGGAGGAGCGGAAGTATCAGAGGGCGATTGCTATTTTTCTGCTGGTGCTGACACTCTGCTCTCTGATGATGGCTCTGTTCGCCTCACAGATCACGGCGATCATAGAGCTGGTGGTAGTCATCGGAGGGATGATCATCCTGTTTGTATATCTGAAAAAAAGATTTCCGCAGTGATCATCAGAGCCTGAAGAAGATTCAGCCGCTAAGATCAAAAAAGTGAATGAATCCTGGAATCCAGGGAATCCTAAAGGGTGTCCGATATGTCGGGCGCCCTTATTTTTGCTGAACGGTTTTGTAAAACCGGGGATTTTACAAAAGTCTTTCAGAACTTTACACGGATTTAACACAGAGGGCGTTTTGCATTTTACAATGGATTGATAAGATATGAATGTAAAATCCAAATGTAAAGCAACAAAACCAACAACAAAGAGAACAGGAGAAATTATTTATGAAGAAAAAAGTAGTGGCAATCATGATGACAGCAGCAATGGCCGCATCTATGATGATGGCCGGATGCGGAAGCAGCAAGGATAACGGAAGCAGCAGCGCGGAGAAAACAGACACCACATCTACTCCGGCGGCTGACAGCGGAGAGAATGGAGATGACGCGGCTCCCGCCGAGGATCTCAGCGGCACAGTGACCGCAGCAGGATCTTCCGCTCTGAAACCTCTGGCAGACGACGCTGCCAACGCGTTTATGGATAAATACCCGGATGTCGCCATCACCATCGATGCCGGCGGTTCAGGCGAAGGACTGAAACAGGTATCCGACGGAACTGTTAATATCGGAAACTCTGATGTGGAAGCTTCCGAAAAACTGGATGCGACGGCTGCGGCAGAACTGGTTGACCATCAGGTATGCGTCATCACCATGGCTCCCATCGTAAACCAGGATGTGGCAGATGCAGGCGTAACAGATCTGAGCAAAGAGGAACTGATCTCCATCTTTACCGGTGAGACCAAAAACTGGAGCGAGGTAGGCGGACCGGATGAGGATATTATTCTTGTAACCCGTCCTTCTTCTTCCGGAACAAGAGCGACCTTCCAGAAATATGCTCTGGACGGAAACGAGGAAGCTTCCAACGCTTCTATGGAGACAGATGATTCAGGCGTTCTTCTGCAGAACGTACAGTCCACAAAGGGTGCTATCGGATATGTAGCTTTGTCTTATCTGGTAGATGAGCCGGAAGGTGTGGCAACGGTTGCCATTGACGGAGTAGAGCCGACGCTGGAAAATACATACAACGGAACTTATCCGGTATGGACCTTCGAGCATATGTACACCAAAGGCGAGCCGGACGAGGCAACTAAGGCATTCCTGGACTACATTATGTCCGATGAGTATGGCGCTCAGATGGAAACTCTGGGATACGGTGTGTCTTCTAAAATGACTTCAACGGAGCACTGATTCCAGCAGACAGCGGTATCAGAAAGCCTCGGGGCATGAAAAATACCACAGAATTTGTGGCCGCCGCAAAACAATTTCGATTCTGTTTTGCGGCGGCTTTTCATTAGGAGGAAATGAGGTTTATGGCTCAGAAAAAAAGTCAGTTCAGGCAGAAAGGAATGATCCGGAAAGAATACGCGTGGCGGACCATCGCCATCATCGGCGGCCTGTTCGTGATCGTGCTGACGATCCTGATCGGCGCGTTCCTGGTTTACAAAGGCTCGGATACGTTCCTGAAATTCGGCCACTCGATATTTGAATTTTTCGGTTCTACAGCCTGGAATCCCGCGGACAGCGCGGAAGGCGGCGGAACCGTCGGCGCTTTGATCTTTATTGTTGGTTCTCTTTGTGTCTGCGGTCTGGCGCTGCTGATCGCGACTCCCTTCGCTCTGGGATCCGCGATTTTTATGACGGAAATATCTAAAAAAGTCGGAGAAAAATTCTACCGCCCGGTGGTGGAGATTTTTGCCGGCATTCCCTCGGTAGTCTACGGATGGGTGGGCCTGACCGTGCTGGTGCCCTTTATCCGTGATGTATTCCACCGCCAGGTCGGACAGTCGGTGCTGACGGCAGGCATCGTTCTGGCAGTGATGATCTTCCCCACGATCACCAGCGTGTCGGCCGACGCCATCGCGGCGGTTCCGGCGGACTGCAGAAAAGCGGCCTACGGCCTGGGATCCACCCGCTGGCAGACCATCTACAGAGTGGTGATCCCGGCAGCCGCCCCCGGAATTTTTTCCGGCATTATCCTGGGCCTGGCCAGGGCATTCGGAGAAGCGCTGGCAGTTGCCATGGTTATCGGACAGACCACCGCTCTTCCGAAAAGCATTTTTTCAACAACCAAAACGATTACTACGGAAATTACAGCCCAGATGGGCAACGCCATGGAGGGAAGCGAACTGAAATCCGCTCTGTGGACGCTGGCCCTGCTGCTGTTTTTACTGTCGCTGCTGTCGATTGTGCTGATCCACAAGCTTTCAGCCAAGGGAAAAGAAAAACAGGAAGGAGGAAAGCGCAGTGAAAAGGGAAGATAATCTGATCAGGCGCTCTCAGGGAACCGATAAATTTATGACCTGCGTTTTTTACGCTGTGTCGATCCTCTTTTTCGTGCTGCTGTTCGCTCTGGCGGGAAAGGTCATCATCGGCGGCCTCATGAAGGCCAGTCCGGAAATGTTCGCTTTCGAGAGACAGGGGAGCATCGGAAATCAGCTGTTTAATACCATCTATCTGGTAGTCATCGCCCTGGCCGTATCCATCCCCATCGGTATTTTTGCCGGTATTTATCTGGCCATGTACGCCAAGGGAGGAGTTATTACAAAAATTCTGCGGATCTGTATTGAAACTCTGTCCTCTCTGCCCTCCATCGTAGTGGGCTTGTTCGGGTATCTGGTTTTTCTGGTGTTCATGGGCATGGGCAAGAGCCTTCTGGCCGGCGCCCTGTCGGTTTCTATTCTGACGCTGCCTCTGATCACCACCACGACCGAGGACGCTATTAAAGGTCTGCCCGCCGGATATTTCCAGGCCAGCATGGGCATGGGCGCCACCCGCTGGCAGTCCATTGTCCACGTTCTGCTTCCGGCCTGTATCCCGAGAATTATGACCGGTGTTATACTGGCGGCAGGCCGGGGATTCGGCGAGGCCGCTGTCCTTCTGTACACCACGGGATCCGGAAGCGCTCTGCGGTGGGGCAACTGGGATCTTACATCCCCCACCTGTCCCTTAAATCCCCTGAGGCCGGCGGAGACCCTTTCCCTGCAGATCTGGAATCTGCAGATGAATGCCTCGGACGCGGACCTGGCGGCGCTGGCTTCCGCTGTCCTGATGATCCTGGTGCTGGTCTTCAATCTGTCGGCCAACGCCCTGAGCCGGCACCTCAGCAAGAAGAATTCGGGAGAGAAGGCATAATCAAAAGAGAAAGAACCCACAATCGCTTTAAGAAAGACGAGGATAAAAATATGGAAACGGTTAAGACAGAAAAACCGAAATTTCAGATTAAAGATCTGAATCTGCACTATGGTAATTTCCACGCCTTAAAGGGGATCACCATGGACATTTATGCCAATGAGATCACAGCCTTCATCGGGCCCTCCGGCTGCGGAAAGTCTACCTTCCTGAAGACACTGAACCGGATGAACGACCTGGAAGAAAATGTAAAGATTACCGGGGACATGACGCTGGACGGAGTGGATATTTACCGGGAAATGGACGCGATCACCCTGCGCCACAAAGTGGGCATGGTGTTCCAGCAGCCCAATCCATTTCCAAAAAGCATTTATGACAATGTGGCCTACGGCCCCAGGATTTTCGGAATCCGCCAGAAAGCCAAGCTGGACGAGATCGTAGAGAGAAGCCTCCGCCAGGCAGCTATCTGGGATGAACTGAAAGACAGGCTGAAAAAAAGCGCCCTGGGCCTTTCCGGCGGTCAGCAGCAGCGTCTGTGCATCGCCAGGACTCTGGCAGTGGAGCCGGACGTGATCTTGATGGATGAGCCCACCTCCGCTCTGGACCCGATCTCTACGTCTAAAATTGAAGACCTGGTTATGGAACTGAAAGAAAAATTCACGATCGTGATCGTGACCCACAATATGCAGCAGGCCGCGCGTATCTCCGACAGAACCGCCTTTTTCCTGCTGGGAGAAGCTGTGGAATACGGAAGGACAGAAGATATCTTCGCACAGCCCAGCGATAAGCGGACAGAGAATTACATTTCCGGAAGATTCGGCTGATGCCCGGACAGGATTCCCGTAAAAAAGACAGAAGAAAAGGCCGGTAAAGATCCGAAAAAGGAGAGACTGGCCTTTTTATATCCGCCAGGTTTCTGCCTGGCGCGGTTGCGGCTCCTTTTCACGTATGCTAATATAAAAAAATCAGGGAGAAAGAGCCGGAGGTTCCGGGAGCGCGAAACCGCCTGGATTTTATAAAAATAAGAAAAGTCAGAATAGAGGGTGAATGAATGAGAGAACAGTTTGCAAAGCAAATGGAGAAACTGCATACGGAACTGATCGAAATGGGAGCTCTCTGCGAACATGTGATCGGCGAAACGTATCAGGCGCTGATGAACGGTGATACAGAGGTGGCGGCCAGGATTGTCAACCAGGACAGCGCCATCAATCTGAAGGAAAGAGAGATCGAGTCGCTCTGCCTGAAGGTTCTGCTGCAGCAGCAGCCGGTGGCCTCGGATCTGCGCAAGGTATCCGCGGCGCTGAAAATGATCACCGATATGGAACGGATCGGGGATCAGGCCTCGGATATCGCGGAAATCGTCCGCACGGCAGGCGACCTGCGGGCTCCGGCCCAGACGGTGCAGATCGGGGAGATGGCCCAGGCCACCAAGCAGATGGTGACTGCCAGCATCGATGCTTATGTAAAGCATGATCTGGGAATCGCCCAGCAGGTTATTGCCGATGACGACAATGTGGACCGGCTGTTTGACCTGATCCGGGATGAACTGGCCAGAGGCATCGGCAAGGGCGTGGCTTCTGTGGAACAGAGCATGGATATCCTTATGATCGCCAAATACTTTGAGCGGATCGGGGATCATGCCACAAATATCGCGGAGTGGGTAGAATTTTCTATTACAGGCCATCACAGAGGAGAGGAAACAGAATGATTTACTGTGTCGAGGATGAACGCAATATCAGAGAGCTGATCGTGTACACACTGGAGTCCAGCGGACTGGCCGCCAAGGGCGTTGAGACGGGAAGCCAGCTTTTCAGGGAATTGGCGGAACATCCGGCTTCTCTGATCCTGCTTGATATCATGCTGCCGGAGGAAGACGGTATTTCGATCCTTCAGAAACTGAAGAGTTCGGAGGTGACAAAGGAGATCCCGGTGATCATGGTAACGGCCAAGGGAGCGGAGTACGATAAGGTCAAGGGCCTGGACTGCGGAGCGGACGATTATATCACAAAGCCTTTCGGTATGATGGAATTTATTGCCCGGGTCCGGGCGGTGCTCAGAAGGACCGGAAAAGAAGATAGAGACAACGCCACCCTGCAGATCGGGGAGCTTCAGGTGCTGGTGCGCCAGCATCAGGTTCTGGCGGCGGGGAAAAAAGTAACCCTTACATTGAAGGAATTTGAACTATTAAAATATCTGATGGAAAACCAGGGCATTGTGCTGTCCAGGGACCGGCTGCTGGGCCATGTCTGGGGATATGATTTTGACGGCGAGACCAGAACTGTCGATGTACATATCCGGACCCTCAGGCAGAAACTGGGAGTCTGCGGAGAACTGATAGAAACAGTCCGCGGCGTCGGATATCGGATCGGAGGCTGATACCCATGAGAAAACGAATATTCAGGAACACGGCTCTGCTGGTCATTGCCGCGATCCTGCTGACTTTTTTGGCCATGAGCATGGTCATGTACGACCGTACTTACAATGAAATGAGCGTCAAGGTAGAGGATGAATGCCAGTATTTGAAAGCATTTATCGATCAGTCCGGAACAGATGTCCTGACCGGGGAGATCGCCCGCATATCCAACAGCCGGATCACCCTGATCAACGCGGACGGGACTGTGGTTTTTGAATCAGAGGAGCCTGCCGGCCAGATGGAAAACCATGCCCAGCGCAAGGAGTTCCAGGAGGCCCTGAAAACCGGCGTGGGTACAGACAGCAGATCTTCCGCAACTCTGTCTGAGAGAACGTATTACTATGCCATGAAGCTGAATAACGGCATGGTCATAAGAGTAGCCAACACGGCGGACAGCGTGTGGAAAACCCTGGCTTCCGGCCTGGGGATCGCCCTTTTGCTGATGGTGGTCCTGGTGGCCGCTTCCCTGATCTATGCCAGGATAATGACCAATAAGATCGTAAAGCCTATTAACCAGCTGGATCTGGAGCATCCCATGGAAAATGACCGGGCCTATGAAGAGATCAGCCCGCTGCTGAGCCGCATTAACCGTCAGAACCGGCAGATCGAAGAGCAGATGGAAAAACTCCAGCAGAATCAGGAAGAGTATATGGCCATTACAGAAAATATGAAGGACGGCCTGATCGTCACCAACCGGACAGCGGTTCTGGCCATCAACCGTTCTGCCCAGCGGCTGTTCGGCGTCACCCAGGAAGAGTGTGTCAGCCATGATATTATCACAGTCAACCGCAATCAGGTGCTGAAGGAAGCTCTGGAGGAGGCTCTGGCCGGCAAGGAAAGCGAGAAGCTGCTGGAACTGGGAGACAGGTATTACCAGCTTCTGGCCAATCCGGTAAGGGTGTCGGCGGAAATTTCCGGCGCGGTGATCCTGGTGCTGGATGTCACGGAAAAACAGCAGGCGGAGCAGATCCGCAGAGAATTTTCGGCAAACGTGTCCCATGAACTGAAAACGCCGCTGATGTCTATTTCCGGCTATGCGGAGATCATTGAAAACGGCATGGTGCGCAAGGAGGATATTCCGGGCTTTGCCGGCAGGATCCACGCGGAGGCCAGCCGCCTTTCCAATCTGGTGGAAGATATCATCCGGCTGTCCCGTCTGGATGAGGCGGACGGAAGCATGCCCACGGAAGAAACAGATCTCCTGGAAATCTGCGAAGAGGTTAAAAAGCATCTGGAGATGAGCGCCAAAGAAAAAGGCATCCGCCTGGAACTGGAAGGGGAGAGCTGTCCCATAGACGGTGTGCGCCAGGTGCTTTATGAGATGGTTTACAATCTGTGCGACAACGCCATTAAATACAACAAAAAGGGCGGAAGTGTCAGCATGAATGTGAAGAGAGAGGACGATTCTCTGGTGCTGACTGTGGCTGATACCGGCATCGGCATCGCCAGAGAGGATCAGGAGAGGATCTTCGAGCGCTTCTACCGGGTGGACAAGAGCCATTCCAAGGAAACAGGAGGCACAGGCCTGGGACTGTCCATTGTAAAACACGCGGCTCTGCTCCACCATGGAAAAATCCAGCTGGAGAGCACGCCGGGAGCGGGGACCAGGATTGAGATCCGTTTCCCTGAAAAACAGCGGTAAAGACTTAGAATCCCCTGTCCGGAAGGCAGAAAAACTGCTTTCCGGGACAGGGGATTTTTTTCGCGGATTTTATTGAAATCTCAGAGAGAATATGATATGGTGGACATGACCGGAAACGTTACCGATAACGTTTCCAGAAATTGCGGTGAAGGAGAACTTCAATGAGAGAGAGCGGTATTTTACTTCCCATATCTGCCCTGCCCGGAGGATACGGGATCGGCGGATTTTCCGGGAAAGCATACGAGTTTGCGGACTGGCTGGAAAAGGCGGGACAAAAAAACTGGCAGATCCTTCCTCTGGGCCCTACAGGCTACGGGGATTCGCCTTATCAGTCTTTTTCCACCTTCGGGGGAAATCCCTACTATATAGACCTGGACACGCTGAAGGAAGAGGGACTTCTGACGGAGCAGGAGTGCAGGGAGGCAGACTGCGGGGAGGATCCCCGGTATGTAGATTACGGGCGGGTCTACGAGACCCGGTTTAAGGTTCTGAGAAAAGCCTTTGCCAGATTTCAGGAAAATGAAGAGTTCTGCCGGTTCGGCGAGGAAAATGCCTTCTGGCTGGATGATTACTGTTTGTATATGGCGGTGAAGGGGACCCAGGGCCAGCGCTCCTGGCTGGAGTGGCCGGAGGAACTGAAAAAGAGGGAGCCTTCGGCGCTGGAGCAGGCCAGGGAAGAACTGGCGGAGGAAATCCGCTTTTACCGGTTCCAGCAGTACTGTTTTTCAAAACAGTGGAAAAAACTGAAGCAATACATCAATGACCGGAACATCCGCGTCATCGGGGACATTCCCATTTATGTGGCCCTGGACAGCGCCGACGCCTGGGCAAACCCGGAATTGTTCCAGTTCAGCGGGGACTGCGAGCCTCTGGCAGTGGCAGGCTGCCCTCCGGACGCTTTTGCCGCCACCGGACAGCTGTGGGGAAATCCTCTGTACCGCTGGGAGTATCACCGGGAGACCGGGTACGACTGGTGGATGAAACGGATCCGCTATTGCTTCCGCCTGTATGATGTGGTGCGGATCGACCATTTCCGGGGCTTTGAATCCTACTACTCCATTCCCTACGGAGATGAGACCGCGGAGTACGGCCACTGGGAACCGGGACCCGGCATAAGCTTTTTTAATACACTGAAGGAAAAACTGGGAGATCTGCCCATCATCGCCGAAGATCTGGGATTTTTGACGGAGGATGTCCGGCAGCTTCTGAGGGACAGCGGCTACCCGGGGATGAAGGTGCTGGAATTTGCCTTTGACTCCCGGGAGGACAGCGATTATCTGCCCCATAATTACCATCACAACTGTGTGGTTTATACGGGAACCCACGACAATGACACCTTAGCCGGCTGGTACAGGTCTATGGCCCCCGGGGACCGGGAGTTTTCCGTTCGCTACATGAACAACGGCAGGAGCCTGCCGGAGGAGATCCCCTGGGATTTCATCCGCATGGCCCTGGGCAGCGTGGCGGATCTGGCGGTGATCCCTGTGCAGGATTATCTGGGGCTGGGGACAGAGGCGCGGTTCAACGAGCCCTCCACCCTGGGGAAAAACTGGAAATGGCGGCTGCTGCCGGGAGAATTTACCGGTGAGCTGGCGGAAAAAATCCGGGCCATGACGAAACTGTACGGAAGACTTTGAGAAAAGGAGGCGCGTATTCGCTGTGGATGCGGTCACGATCAAAGATATAGCGAGAGAATGCAAGGTCAGTGTCAGCACAGTATCCAGAGCCATGAACGGACACCGGGACATTAATCAGAAGACAAGAGAGAAAATCCTGGAAGTGATCGAGCGCTCCGGCTACGTGCCCAACAACAGCGCCAGAAATCTGAAGCGGCTGGAATCAAAGGCGGTAGCCCTTTTGGTGAAGGGTATGGACAATATGTTTTTCCAGGACATTATCAATGTGATCGAGAAAGAGATCCATTCCCGGAAATATTCCTGCATCCTGCAGCGGGTGGAGGAAAACGAGGACGAAGTAGATCGGGCTCTGGAACTGGTCAAAGAAAAGAAACTCAGGGGGATCATTTTTTTAGGAGGGAAATTCAGCCATCCGCAGGAGAGCCTGCGCAGGCTGACAGTGCCCTTTGTCATCAGCACCAGCGAAAGGCGCAGCGGGCTTCCGGCCTGCGGCGGGGGGAGCATATCGGTGGACAATGAAAAAGAGAGCTGGCGGATGGTGGATTATCTCTGCCGGCTGGGCCACAGGAAAATTGCCATCCTGACAGCGGCGCCGGACGATGAAAGCATCGGGCGGCTGCGGTTCGACGGGTACAGGACAGCCCTGGCAAGCCACGGGATCCCCTACGAAAAAGAACTGGTGGTATGCATGGAACAGGGCAGGGATAAATATAATTTTGAGTCCGGCTACCGGATGACCCGGAAACTGCTGAGCCGGAAGAGAGAATTTACAGCCCTTTACGCCACCTCGGATACTCTGGCGCTGGGAGCCTGCAGGGCGCTGGCCGAGTCGGGGATAAAGATACCGGAGAAATGCTCTGTGGCCGGCTTTGACGGGCTGGACGCGGGGAAATATTATATCCCCAGCCTGACAACGCTGGAACAGCCGGTAAAGGACATCGGACGCGCCACAGTCAGCCAGCTGTTCCGGGGGATCGAAAATGAGGGAACCTGCGGACAGGTGGTCTTTGAAGGAAAACTGGTAGTACGGGAGTCAACTTCACAATATCAGGAGGTATAAATATGGAAGAGAGATTAGAGCAGCTGCTGAAGGAACGGTATGGACGGGGGATCGATCACTGCACAAAAATCGAGATCTTTGACGCCCTGATGCAGATCACAAAAGAAGAACTGAACCGCCGCCCCAGGATCCAGGGGAAGAAAAAGCTGTACTACATTTCGGCGGAATTCCTGATCGGAAAACTTTTGTCCAACAATCTGATCAATCTGGGACTTTACAGCCAGGCGGAAGAAATACTGAAAAAACACAAGATGAATCTGTCTGAAATCGAGGAGATGGAACTGGAGCCATCTCTGGGCAACGGCGGCCTGGGCAGACTGGCGGCCTGTTTCCTGGATTCCATAGCAACCCTGGGGCTTCCCGGAGACGGCGTGGGCCTCAACTATCATTTCGGCCTGTTCCGCCAGGAGTTTTTCAACAACAAGCAGAAAGAGGTAAAAAATCCCTGGATTTCCGAGAAAAGCTGGCTGGAGAAGCAGCCGGTATCTTTCCGGGTGCCTTTTAAACATTTTACTCTGCGCTCCGTACTGTATGACATCCTGGTGCCGGGCTATGAAAACGGCTGCAACCGCCTGCATCTCTTTGATCTTGATACTGTGGATGAGACCATGGTGGGAAACGACAGCATAAATTTCCAGAAAGAGAACATCCAGAAGAATTTGACCCTTTTCCTGTATCCGGATGACAGCGACGTTCAGGGACAGCTGCTGCGGATCTATCAGCAGTATTTTATGGTCAGCAACGCGGCTCAGCTGATCCTGAAGGAATGCGAGGAAAAAGGACAGGATCTCCACCGGCTCTATGAGTACGCGGTGATCCAGATCAACGACACGCATCCTTCCCTGGTAATCCCGGAACTGATCCGGCTCCTTCAGGAGCGGGGCTTTACCATGGAGGAAGCTATCCATGTGGTGGAGAAAACCTGCGCCTATACCAATCATACGATCCTGGCGGAGGCCCTGGAAAAATGGCAGATCTCCTATCTGGAACAGGTGGTACCCCATCTGCTTCCCATTATCAGGGAACTGGACGCCCGGGTAAAGGCAAAGTATACGGATCCCAGAGTTTACATCATCGATGAGACCCAGAGAGTCCACATGGCCCACATGGATATCCACTACGGATTTTCCGTCAACGGCGTGGCGGCGCTTCACACGGAGATCCTGAAAAAATCGGAACTGAAGCCCTTCTATGATATATATCCGGATAAATTCAACAATAAGACCAACGGCATCACCTTCCGCCGCTGGCTGAAGTACTGCAATCCCAGGCTGGCCGCCCTGGTGGAAGAGCTGGCGGGGAAAGAGGTTTGGAAGGATTCGTCCCTGCTGGAGAACCTTCTGAAATACCGGAAGGACAAAAAGGTCCTGGACCGTCTGGAAGCTATCAAGCAGGAAAACAAAAAGAGCCTGTGCCGCTATCTCTATGAGACGCAGAATCTGTCTGTTTCCCCGGACTCCATTTTTGATGTCCAGATCAAACGGCTCCACGAGTACAAACGGCAGCAGATGAACGCGCTGTACGTGATCCATAAATATCTGGAGATCAAAAAAGGAAAGAAGCCGAAACGGCCCATCACCGTTCTTTTCGGCGGAAAGGCGGCTCCGGCCTATACGATCGCCAAGGATATCATCCACCTGATCCTCTGCCTGCAGCAGCTGCTGGAGAGAGATCCCCAGGTAAGCCCCTGGTTCAGGGCAGCGATGGTAGAAAATTACAATGTGACAAAGGCTTCCAGAATGATTCCCGCGGCGGATATTTCTCAGCAGATTTCTCTGGCCTCCAAAGAAGCTTCCGGCACCGGAAACATGAAGTTTATGCTCAACGGAGCTGTCACCCTCGGCACAGAGGACGGAGCTAATGTGGAGATCCGTGATCTGGTGGGGGATGAAAATATTTACATTTTCGGAAAGAAGCCGGAGGAGGTCATCGAGCTGTACGATAAAAAGGGATATAATCCCCGCAGCTATTACGAAAACGACCCGGAGATCCGGGAACTGGTGGATTTTATCGTCAGCGAAGAAGTTATGGCTTTGGGAGATCCGGTATGCCTGGAAAGGCTGCACCACGAACTGGTCAGCAAGGACTGGTTTATGACGCTTCTGGATCTGAAAGAGTACATCAAAGTCAGAGATCAGGTCTATCGGGATTACGAAGACCGGGACGCCTGGAACGAGAAGGCTCTGGTCAATATCGCCAGGGCGGGATTCTTTTCTTCCGACCGGACTATCCGGGAATACAACCGGGATATCTGGCATCTGAATGAACAGCAAAACTGAGGGAGGGCGCCGGCAAAACTTTTTTTAAAGTCAGGGGAGGACAGTAAAAATTGTGTAAAAAATGTGGATGGGCTTGACTTTTTATTACTACACTAGTAGAATACTTTTGGTTGCCTATCAACGCAGGAAAGAAACAGCGAGGAAGTAAAATGAGCAATAAAGGGAGTAAAAAGAAAGCCAGTACAAAAACACGTTTGATCATACTGATCGTAGTCGGGATCGTGGTTCTTCTGGCAGCGGCCTACCTGATTCTATGCCAGGTAGTCCAGGATAAAGGAATCTGGAAGAACGTCTCGGTCAATGGGGTAGCATTGAAGGGTATGACCACAGAGGAAGCCGAGGAGGCAGTCCAGCAAAAGTTTGAAGAGGATTATCAGAACGCCGCCGTTACGGTGGTGCTGGAGGATCAGGAATATACGATTCCTGTCTATTCCGCGCTGACGATGGACGCTTCCAAGGAGATCGAGGATGCTTATGCTCCGGGACACGGCCTTTGGATTTCCAGAGGACTGGACTGGATCACCACACGGGTGGGAGGCATGAAAGAAGTTGAAGCGGCTCCTACTGTCAGCGATCCGGACCAGCTGGATCAGGCTATCGCGGATTCGGGAATTCTGGATTATACCGGCTCCGCCGAGTCTGCCTGGGAACAGTCCGGTACGGAAGTGATCATTCATAAGGGCGTCACCGGCGTAGTTCCGGATCAGGAAGGCCTGAAGGAAGCTGTGCTGGACGCAGTGGAGAATAATAAACTGGATGAGAAGATCACCTGCCCCACAACGGAGCAGCAGCCCCAGGCGCCGGATTTTCAGAGCATTGCGGACAGCGTGTACAAAGATCCCGTGAACGCTTCTCTGGACCCTGCCAATAATTACGCGGTGACAGAGAGTTCTCCGGGCGTGTCCTTGGATACCGCCCAGGCCCAGGCGGCCTATGACGCAGCCGCTGAGGGCGAAGATGTGTCGGTGCCGCTGACCGTGACGGAACCGGAGATCACTACAGAGGATATGAATGCCAACCTGTTTAAGGATGTGCTGGGGACCTATCAGTCAACAGCAACGCCTTCCGGCGGAAAGATCCATAACATCGGCCTGGCGGTAGACATGTGCGACGGCATCATTCTTCTGCCGGGAGAAGAATTTTCCTACAACGGGATTATCGGAGACACTACGGAGGAAAGAGGATTCCAGCTTGCCAACGCCTATTCCAACGGCGAGGTGATCCAGGAGCCCGGCGGCGGCGTCTGCCAGGTATCTTCCACCATCTTTTCCGCTCTGCTGCAGACGGATCTTGAAGTCGTGCAGCGCCAGAACCACTCCATGATCGTAAGTTATGTGCCCTACGGCATGGATGCCACTGTTTCCTGGGATCAGCCGGATTTCCGGTTTAAAAATAATCACGCTTATCCCATCAAACTGTCGCTGAGTTTTGAGAACAATGTGATCACTGTCCAGATCCTGGGGACCCAGGAAAGCGACCTCAGCGTGAAATGCCGGGTGGAGCAGACCGGGGAAATGACCTACGATACGTACAGGGATTATTACGATGCCAACGGAAATCTGGTAAACAGCGAGTATGTCTGCCACAGTGTCTATAAACCCCTGCCGTAAGGCGGATAAAAACAAACAAAAAGCAGAGAGCAGAATCATCGGAAAAAGCTGCCGATGGTTCTGCTCTTTTTTTGTGCGGCTGTTTCCGCTTGGACCTTTGGGAATTTCGTAGCATATTCCGGAGAACTCCGCAATATATTAATTTTAAAGAGGTGAGAGTCGATGAAAAAAGAAGAATTGATCCGCCTGTTCTCCGGCAGAGTCCGGCGTATTCTGGAGGCGGTAAATCTGGATTTTGGCCAGATCCATGAAATCCGGCTGAGGACCGGAGCGCCCCTGCAGATGATCTGCCGGGGAAGAGAAATTTTTCCCGATGAAAGGGGACGGGCTTCCCGGGCGGAGAGCGGAGTGGTCATGACGGAACGGGATCTCCGGGAGACCATGGAATACATAGGAAATTATTCTCTGTACGCTTATGAGGATGAGATCCGCCAGGGCTATCTTACGATCCAGGGAGGACACCGGGTAGGGATCGCAGGGAAAACAGTCATTGAAAACGGAAGGGTGAAGGGGATCAGCCCCATTTCCTGCATAAACCTGCGGATTTCCCACAGTGTGGAGGGCTGCGCGGATCCGGTTATGCCCTACCTGTGGGAGGAGGGCGGATTCTGCCACACCCTGATCGTATCCGCGCCCAGATGCGGAAAGACAACGCTGCTGCGGGACGTGATCCGGCAGATTTCTGACGGATGCCGGGGCCATGGAGGGCTGACGGTGGGCGTAGTGGATGAACGCTCGGAAATCGCCGGGGCCTTTCAGGGGGTGGCTCAGAACCGCATGGGGATCCGGACCGACGTGCTGGACGGCTGTCCAAAGGCGGAGGGGATGATGATGCTGATCCGCTCCATGTCTCCAGATGTGGTGGCGGTGGATGAGATCGGCACGGCGGAGGATCTGTGCGCCCTGGAATCCGTGCTTAACTGCGGATGCAGGATCCTGGCTACCGTACACGGAACCTCCATGGAGGATGTGCGCCAGAAACCTCTTCTGGGCGATCTGGTAGAGCGCCATGTGTTTCAGAGATATATTCTTCTGTCAGGAAAAGAAACTCCGGGGACTGTGCAGGCCATCTTTGACGGCCGGGGCACCAGGCTGTACCAGAAAGGGGTGGGCCCATGCTGCGGATCTGCGCGCTGTGTATCCTAGTGGGGGCCTCCTCGTCCCTGGGGATTTTTCTGGGGCAGAGGCTTACAAGGCGGCTGAACCAGCTGAAAATCCTGAAACGCATGACAATGTTCCTGCATGGGGAAATATCCTGCTCCAGAGCGCCTCTTCCGGACGCCTTCTGGAATGTGGGAGGAAAGCTGCCGGAGCCTTTCCGGGAATTTCTGCGGGAAGTTTCGGAGGATCTGGGAAGGTACGCCGGCAGTTCTCTGGAGCAGGTATTTGCGGAAAATGTGGACTGCCATCTGAAGGATACCAGTCTGACCGCCCAGGACCGGGATAAATTAAAAGAACTGGGCGGCAGTCTGGGCTATCTGGATAAGGCCATGCAGCTGGCCAGTCTGGAAGCCTATGGACGGGAACTGGATCTGGCTGTTGAAGAACTGGCAGAAGGGCTGCCTGTGAGAAAAAAACTTTTCAGAAGTCTGGGAATCATGGGCGGCCTTTTTCTGGCGATCCTGCTCATATAGCCGCGCCGGGGAAAACAGGCGGACCGGAGGATAAAAAGAAGGAGGGAAGCGCCATGGACGTGGGGGTGATTTTTAAAATCGGCGCAGTGGGGATCCTGGTTTCCGTGCTGGGACAGGTTCTCAAACACAGCGGCCGGGAAGAGCAGGCGTTTCTGGTCAGTCTGGGAGGACTGATCATTGTGCTGTTCTGGCTGCTTCCCTATATTTCGGATTTGTTTGACACCGTCAAGAAGCTGTTTACACTGTAAAGGAGCCGTTTTATGGACGTGATCAGAATCGCGGCGCTGGGACTGGCCGGCCTTTTTCTGTGCATACTGCTGAAAGACATCAGGCCGGAGTATGCCCTCTATATCAGCCTGGCCGCCGGCGTCTGCATTCTGCTGCTGGCCGCCGGGAAACTTACGTATCTGATGGAAATGCTGGACAAGCTGAAATCTTATGTGCCCATCGATACCGCTTATCTCAATGCTCTGCTGAAAATGATCGGGATTACTTATGTGGGACAGTTCTCCGCCGGCATCTGCCGGGACGCGGGATATTCCTCCCTGGCCGGCCAGATCGAGATTTTTTCCAGACTGGCGATCCTGGTGATCAGCATGCCGGTGCTGACAGCGCTGATGGAGACAATCCAGGGTTTTCTGGCATGAGAGAAGGGGGCTTCGGCAGGAGGGCTGTTTTCCTGTTTCTTCTGGTGATCCTCGGAGCGGCCGTTCCGGCGCTGGCAGCCCCGGAGGGGGAAGATGCGGATACCTCGCTGATGATAGAAGATTCTCTCATGGAAGAGATGGATCTGGAGGAGATCCAGCAATCGGTGGATGAACTGCTGGAAGATCCGGATCTGTCTGTGGAGGATTCCATGAACAGGCTGATGTCCGGCGAAAATATCCTATCGGGAACCAAAATGCGGGAAAATGTTTTCAGCCAGATCCTCAGGGCGTTTCGGGAACAGAAGGAGACCTGGGTCCGGCTGCTGGTCCTGGTGCTGGCGGCTGCGCTGCTGTCAAATTTCGCCGGGCTGTTTGAAAACGGGCAGATGAGCGAGATGGCTTTTTATATGATCTATCTGCTGGTCTTTGTGCTGCTGCTGAAAAATTTTCAGGCTTTAAGCGGTCGGATCGGCGAAATGCTCCAGGGACTGGCGGATTTTATGAAGGCTCTGATACCGGCGTACTATATCACGATCGCGGCGGCTTCCGGGGCTTCCTCGGCGGCCATGTTTTATCAGGCGGTGCTGATCGCTGTCTGGCTGGTAGAGCATCTGCTGATCTATCTGATCCTGCCGGGGATCCATGTATACCTTCTCCTGTCCCTGGTCAATCAGCTTTCAAAAGAGGATTTTCTTTCCCATATGGCTTCTTTGCTGAAAAATATAATTTCCTGGATCCTTAAGACTTCTCTGGGAGTGATCATCGGCATGCAGCTTACCAGAAATCTGGTGGCGCCGGCGCTGGATTCCCTGAAGCGGACCATCATCGGAAAAACGGCCAGCGCCATTCCCGGTGTGGGGAATGCCATCGACGCGGTAACGGAAATGGTTATCGGATCAGCGGTGCTGATCCGCAACTGCGTGGGGGCGGTGGCGGTGGTCATTTTGTTTTTGTGCGCGCTGGCGCCGGTGATCCAGGTGGGGATCACAGGGTTCGCCTATCGGTTTTTGGCGGCCTTCGCCCAGCCGGTGTCGGACCGGAGGATGGTGGGCTGCCTGAATACGATGGGGACAGGCTGCGCTCTCCTGCTGAAGCTTCTGGTCACCACAGAGGTGCTGTTTATGCTGACCATTGCCATTATAGCCGGCGCCTGGGGAGGCTGAGGGGAGGCTGCGATGACAGATTGGATTTACGGCTGGATGAAAGGTCTGGCCTTTTTCTTTATCTTTATGACGGCGGTGCTGAACTGTCTGCCGGATTACAAATACCGGAAATATGTCCGCTTTTTTCTGGGAATGCTGATGCTGATTCTGATGACCGGGCCGCTGATGGAATTGTTTCATCTGGACGAAAAGCTGAGCCGGTCCGCCGCCCGGGGTCTGCTGGAAACGGAAGTGGAGAGCATGGAAAATGATTACCGGGTGGAGGGAATCCAGGAGGAATATCTGAGCCGGGGATATCAGGCGGAAATCGAAAATCAGATCCGGGAATACTTGGAGGGAAGAGGGATTTCCGGGGCAGAAGTATCAGCGCGGCTGGATACGGAAGAGATGAGAGTCACCTCTATTGAAATCCGGGCCGGGATAGATTCCGGGGAACTTCTCTATCAGTCGGATGCTGAAAAAAAGCAGGAAGAACTGGAACAAGAGCTGGAAGAAATAAAAAATGAATTGTCGGAGGTCTACGGGACAGAGCCTTCACATATAGATGTAACAGTCCAGAAATGAGGGCTTTCCCCGCCGGCCGGCAGTGAGGAGGAGAGCATGAAGGGGAAATGGCTGGATCATCTGAAACATATGAAAAAAGAGCAGTGGGCCGTGTATCTTCTGCTGGCCGCCCTGGTTCTGGTGGTTTTTCTGCCGGTAAGCGGGAAGAAGGAGGAAAAGAAGGCGGCAGAAGAACTTCCGGAGCAGTCTTCCGGCACAGAGGAGGAAGCCGCCGCAAACCAGACGGAGGAAATGGAGGAAAAACTGGAGCGGGCGCTGGCTCAGGTGGACGGCGTGGGAGCGGTGGAAGTAGTCCTGTCTCTGGAATCCACAAATCAGAAAGTGGTAGAAAAAGATACGCCTTCTTCCAGAAGCAGCCAGGAAAATTCCGGCGGGGAGGAGAGCGGCAGTGCATCGTCTGTGAGTACCCAGGAAAGCACCGTCTACCAGACAGACAGCGACGGAAGCGAGACACCTTATGTGGTCCGGGAAAATTATCCGGAGATCCGGGGCGTCCTGGTGGTGGCCCAGGGAGGAGGAGACCCGGTGGTGGTCCAGCAGATCCAGGAGGCTGTCATGGCATTGTTCCGGGTGGAAGCCCATAAAATAAAAGTGATGAAAATGAAATCATGATGAAGGAGAGGGAGCATTGAAAAAAAGAATTTTTAAGAAAAATCAGATTATTATCACGGCTCTCGCGGTCCTGATCGCGGTGGCAGGATACATCAACTATGCGGATTCCACACTGAAAAAAGACAATGACGCGGAAAGCGCGGCTGTGGAGGGAGAGGCGGCGGCCTCTGAAAAAAACACTATTCTGGAAGATATAGAAAGCCTTGACCAGGATATTACGGACGAAACGGCCGCGTCCGGGGAGGAGAGCCAGGAGGGGGAACAGACGGAAGAGGACAGTTCCGGGACAGCAGGGGACAGTTCAAAGACCGATGAAACGGCTTCGGACACACCGGGGGAAGCAGTGCTGACAACGGCTTCTACATACATGGCCCAGGCGAGAATAGAGAGAGAACAGACCCGGTCGCAGAACAAGGAAACCCTTCTGGGAATCATCAACAACGAGGCGCTGTCGGAGGAAGAGCGGCAGAGCGCGGTGCAGAGCATGGTCGAACTTACTGACGCGGTGGAAAAAGAGACGGCGGCGGAACTGCTGCTGGAGGCCAAAGGCTTTGAAGATGTTGTGGTCAACTTGTCGGGGGATACAGCGGATGTGATCGTGCCCGCCACAGAGCTGGCCGATGATCAGAGAGCGCAGATCGAGGATATTGTCAAACGGAAAACCGGGGTGGGCGTGGAAAATATTGTGATCACGCCTATGGGAGGAGAAAAGTAAAAAATCCGGAAATCACCGGAAGCGCCAAAAGCCGGGAGGGCCGCAGCGATGATCCTGCGGGTCTCCCGGCTTTTTTGGGGCAGCGCTGGGCGCGGCCTCCAAAGATCAGATAAAAATTTCGTTTTCCCTGCGGATGTCTTTCAGAGGCATCAGCTTTTGGTTCATGCCATCCTGCAGCTGTTTCGGCAGAACTCTGGCCCCTTCCGGGCATACATGGGTGCAGGCCATGCAGAGAATGCATTTGTCCAGTTCGGTTATAACTGTCCGGCCCTTTAAAGAGACAGCGCCCACGGGGCAAACTGCGGCGCATTTTCCGCAGAGCGTGCAGTTTTCCAGGGACACAGGAGTGGCGGCTGTCTGCATTTCAGGTTTATACGGCATGTTTCCGGGCACAGTGACCTGGCTTAAATCCCCGCTTTCTATTTTCTGAACAACCTTTTGGGCAAAGCCGCGGATCTCTTCCAGGTCTTTTTCATCCGGCCTTCCGGCAGCGACCTGCGGCACAATGGAATGGCGGGCGATGAAAGCGCCTGAAGCGATAACCACAAATCCGCTGCCGGCGGCAGTGTGATTCAGCTCCAAAAGAGCGTCCTCATAGGCACGGTTTCCATAGACAGCCAGAGTCACGGCTTTTGTGCCGTTTCCCTGAAGGGCCCGGATCCTCTCAGCGGCAGGTGCCGGGATGCGGCCGCCAAATACAGGGACAGCGAAAACTGCCAGACCGCAGGGCGCGGATTCCAAAGAAGCTTTGGGATCGGCCAGATCCACTTCCGTCACTGTGCCGGACGCTGCCGACGCGAAGGCGAGGCCGACCTTTTTGGTCCCGCCTGTAGGACTGAAATAATAAAGTACTGAATGCTGCATCATGAATAAACCCTCCCTTGACTGAAAACGCCTCCGGCCGGTCTGCCGGGGCATTCTGTATGATTGTCTGTATACAGTATAAAAAATACCGATCTTTTTTGCAATAGAGGAAAATTTGAATTGCTGCAAAAATATTAAAATTTTTCTTGACATATTTATGCAGATGCGCGTATACTGTTACCAACTTCATAATAATAAACCGCTGAGGTGGAGATAACGCGGAAGGGGCACTTCCAGAGAGTCCGGGCAGGTGAGAGCCGGGCAGAACGCTGATCCGCAAATGGACCACTGAGGGCATGAGGAACCGCCGTAAGGCGCAGTATTTCATGACGTGAGGGCATACGTTAGTTGCCGGGAATATGTTGGTATTCCGTCGAGAGTGTGCGGCAGCCGCAAAGCAAGGTGGCACCACGGGTATAGTCTATAGGTATATTCGCCCTTGCAGGAGAACGTCTAACGTTCCCCTGCAAGGGCATTTTTTGTTGGGAAAATCCAGACGGCAGCCAAAGGCCGCCCATGCCGAGCATGAGGCGGGCTTTGGATATCGGATGGATCAGGGGACATGAGCAGGTAGGGCGAAAGCCCGGACTGCGAATGTGCCCGAGGCTGCGGAAGGCGGCAGCCGAAGCAGCCGTTTTCCCAACAAAAAAGAAAATCCAGACGGCAGCCAAAGGCCGCCCATAAGCCCGTGTACTCTCCCTCCGGAATCCACCCAATCACAAGGAGGATCAATCATATGAGACAGACATCACTGGAACAAGTCAGAGAACTGGCCGGGTCCGGCCCCTACAGGACCGTTCCCGTAAGCCGGGAGATTTTTTCAGATATCCGTACGCCGGTGGAGGTCCTGAGGATTCTGAAAAATGTCAGCCGCCACTGCTTTCTGCTGGAAAGCGCGGAGGACAGCAAACAGTGGGGACGATACACGTTCCTGGGATTTGACCCTGCTATGGAACTGACCTGTACCGACCATCATCTGCAGGTGAAGGCCGGGGGGACCGTGAAGCTTTACACAGAGCATCCGGGAATCTATATCAAGCAGATCGCGGAGGAGTACCGGGCGCCCCGGGTGCCGGAACTTCCTACCTTTACCGGAGGGCTGGTGGGATATTTTTCCTACGACTATCTGAAATACAGCGAGCCGTCCCTGAATCTGGACGCGGAGGATACGGAAGGATTCAAAGACGTGGACCTGATGCTGTTTGACAAAGTGATCGCCTTTGATCATTACCGGCAGAAAATGATACTGATCGTCAACATCCGCACCGGCAGCCTGGAGACTGAATATAACCGGGCGGTACTGGCCCTGGACGAGATGGAGCGCCTGATCCGGGAAGGGAAACCTGCTCCGGAGAGCCCCGGGCGGCTGAAGGGTGAATTTCAGGAATTGTTTACCAGAGGGGAATACTGCCGGAAAGTGGAGGAAGTGAAGCACTATATCCGGGAGGGAGATATTTTCCAGCTGGTACTCTCCAACCGGCTGGAAGCTCCCTTTGAGGGAAGCCTGCTGGATACCTACCGGGTGCTGCGGACGACAAACCCCTCTCCCTATATGTTTTATTTTTCCAGCGATGATATAGAGATCGCAGGCGCTTCCCCTGAAACCCTGGTAAAGATCGCCGACGGGGAGGTCAGGACCTTCCCGCTGGCAGGAACACGGCCCAGGGGAGCAAATTACGAGGAGGACAGGAGACTGGAACAGGAGCTGCTGGCGGACGAAAAAGAGAGGGCAGAACACAATATGCTGGTGGATCTGGGCAGAAACGATCTGGGAAAACTCTGCCGCTTCGGGACGGTGGAAGTGGAAAAATATATGGAGATTGAGCGGTTTTCCCACGTTATGCATATCGGATCTACAGTAAAGGGAAAACTCCGGGAGGACAAAAGCCCCCTGGACGCTGTGGACGCGGTGCTGCCGGCGGGAACTCTCTCCGGGGCTCCCAAGATCCGGGCCTGCCAGCTGATCAATCAGCTGGAAAACAACAAGCGGGGAATTTACGGCGGCGCGGTGGGATACCTGGATTTCACCGGGAATCTGGATACCTGCATCGGCATTCGGCTGGCTTTTAAGAAAAACGGCAAGGTGTTCATCCGGTCAGGAGCCGGCATTGTGGCGGACAGCGTGCCGGAAAAGGAATACCAGGAATGTATCAACAAGGCAAAGGCTGTGGTTCTGGCCTTAAAAGAAGCGGAGGAGATGAGCGTATGATTTTGCTGGTAGATAACTACGACAGTTTTTCCTATAACCTGTATCAGCTTCTGGGATCCCTTCATCCGGATATCCGGGTGATCCGCAATGATCAGGAGACACCGGAAGAGATCCGCGGGGAGGAGCCGGAAGCCATCATCCTCTCTCCGGGGCCGGGGAGGCCGGAGCAGGCAGGGTACTGCATGGAGATCGTAAAAACCCTGGGAGAAACAATCCCGATCCTCGGCGTCTGCCTGGGACATCAGGCCATCTGCGCCGCCTATGGAGGAAAGATCACCTACGCGGAAACGCTGATGCACGGCAAACAGTCCATGGCGGAGCTGAACACGGAAAGCTGGGTGTTCCGGGGGCTCCCGAAGAAAATTCCAGTGGCCCGCTATCATTCTCTGGCTGCGGCGGAGGATACACTTCCCCCGGAGCTGATGGTGACAGCCCGCTCTGAGGACGGAGCGGTGATGGCTGTGCAGCACAGAAATTTTCCGGTGTGCGGTCTGCAGTTCCACCCGGAATCCATTATGACCCCTGACGGCGGGCAGATTATAAAAAATTTTCTGGAGGCAGTGTGATATGATTCGAGAAGCGATTGTAAAACTGGCAAATAAAGAAGACCTTACCTATGAAATGGCGGAGCAGTCTATGGACGAGATCATGAGCGGCCAGGCAACGCCGGTGCAGATGAGCGCGTTCCTCATTGCCCTCTCCATGAAGGGAGAGACGATCCAGGAGATCACAGCCTGCGCCAAGGGAATGAGAAATCACTGTATCAAGCTTTTAAATGACCAGGAAGTACTGGAAATCGTGGGGACCGGCGGGGACAAAGCCAACTCCTTCAACATTTCCACCGTCTCCGCCCTGGTGGTCTCCGCAGCCGGAGTGCCGGTGGCAAAGCACGGAAACCGGGCCTCCACCAGCAAGTGCGGGGCGGCAGATGTGCTGGAAGCCCTGGGGGTGAAAATCGATATCCCTGTAAAAAAGAGCGAAGAGATTTTAAGGCAGACGGGCATGTGCTTTATGTTCGCCCAGAATTACCATCTTTCTATGAAATACGTGGCCCCGGTGCGCCGGGAACTTCCTGTGCCCACAGTGTTTAATATTTTAGGCCCCCTGACAAATCCCGCGGGAGCCACCATGCAGCTGATGGGCGTTTATGAGGAAGCGCTGGTGGAACCTATGGCAAAGGTTCTGTCCAATCTGGGAGTGGAGAAAGCCATGGTAGTCTACGGTCAGGACGGCCTGGACGAAATTTCTGCCAGCGCCCCCACCACCGTCTGCGAGGTCCGGGACGGAAAATGGTACACCTCCTACGAGCTTACACCGGAGCAGTTCGGTCTGGAACGCTGCAGAAAAGAAGAACTGACCGGGGGAACGCCGGAGGAAAATGCGAAGATCGCCAGAGGGATCCTTCAGGGAGAAAGAGGGCCCAGGCGCAGCGCGGTGCTGCTGAATTCCGCGGCGGCTCTGCATATCGCCAGGGGGATTTCCATGGAGGAAGCCATGGAAGAGGCAAAAAAGACCATCGACAGCGGCAGGGCTCTGGAGCAGCTGGAGTCGCTGATCCGGCTGAGCAGAGAAGAATAAAACGGGAGGGGACAGAGATGATACTGGATGTGCTGGCAAAATCTTCTGCCAAAAGAGTCAATGGCCGGAAAAGGGAAAGATCCCTGGAGGAAGTCCGCAGAGCCGCGGAGCAGCTGCCCCGCGAAACAGGATTTCCTTTTCAAAAGGCGCTGGAGGCTGAAGGGCTTTCCTTTATCTGCGAGGTGAAAAAGGCTTCTCCCTCAAAGGGGATCATTGCGGAGGAATTTCCTTATCTGGAGATCGCGAAGGATTACGAGGCGGCCGGGGCGGCGGCAGTTTCCGTGCTGACAGAACCGGAATATTTTCTGGGGAAGGACCGGTATCTGGAAGAAATTGCCCGGTCGGTTTCCCTGCCGGTGCTTCGGAAAGACTTTACCGTGGATCTTTACCAGATTTATGAGGCAAAGCTTCTGGGAGCCGCCGCCGTGCTGCTGATCTGCTCCATCCTCTCCCGGGATCAGCTGAGAGAATATCTGGAAGCGGCCCGCAGTCTGGGGCTTTCCGCTCTGGTGGAGGCTCACGATGAGACAGAGATCGAGGAAGCCCTGGGGGCCGGAGCGGAAATTATCGGCGTCAACAACCGGAATTTAAAGAATTTTCAGGTGGACGTGGAAAATTCCCTGCGGCTGAGGAAGAGGATCCCGGCGGGAGTTCTGTACGTGTCGGAGAGCGGAATCCGCGGACCGGAGGATGTGGCGGCTCTGCGGGCCAACGGAACGGACGCTGTTCTGGTGGGGGAAACACTTATGAGAAGCGCTGACAGGAGGGCGGCCCTGGCGGCTCTCCGGGAAGGAGCAAAATGAAGATCAAAATCTGCGGGCTGACAAAAGAAAGGGATATTGACTGCGTCAATCGTCTGCTTCCGGATTTCTGCGGCTTTGTATTCGCTCCGGGAAGCCGCAGGTTTGTGGACCGGGAAGCGGCCCGCGGACTGAAAAAACGGCTGGATCCGGCCGTAAAGGCCGTCGGGGTTTTTGTGAACGCGAAGCCGGAAGAGGCAGCAGAGATGTACCGGGAGGGGATCATCGATCTGATCCAGCTTCACGGCCGGGAGGATGAAACGTATATCCGAAGGCTGCGGGAGATCACGGACTGTCCGCTGATCCAGGCGTTTTCGGTCCGGGGACAGGAAGACCTTCTGAGGGCAGAAAAAAGCAGCGCGGACTTTGTCCTTTTGGACAACGGCCCGGGAGGTACGGGCCAGCCCTTTGACTGGAGGCTGCTGAAGGGGTTTGGGCGGCCTTACCTGCTGGCCGGAGGAATATCTCCGGACACGGTGGAGGCAGCGCTGGCTCTGGAACCCTGGGGCCTGGATATGAGCAGCGGAGTAGAAACAGACGGGGTCAAAGACCCCCTGAAAATAGAAACATGTATCAGGAGGATCAGAAATGTCTAAAGGAAGATTTGGAGAATTCGGAGGCCGGTACATTCCGGAGACTCTGATGAACGAGGTCATCCGTCTGGAGGAGGCCTATGAGTATTACCGGAAGGACCCGGAATTCTGCCGGGAACTGGAAGATCTTTTGAAAAATTACGCGGGCAGGCCCTCCCTTCTCTATTTTGCGGAGAAGATGACCAGAGATCTGGGCGGAGCCAGGGTTTACCTGAAACGGGAAGATTTAAACCACACCGGTTCCCACAAGATCAACAATGTTCTGGGACAGGTGCTGCTGGCGAAAAAGATGGGGAAGACCCGGGTCATCGCCGAGACAGGAGCCGGGCAGCACGGAGTGGCCACGGCCACAGCGGCGGCGCTGATGGATATGGAGTGCGAAATTTTTATGGGAAAGGAGGATACGGACCGGCAGGCGCTGAACGTGTACCGGATGGAACTGCTTGGGGCGAAAGTCCACGCGGTGACCAGCGGCACCCAGACCCTGAAGGATGCCGTCAATGAAACTATGCGGGAATGGGCCGGCCGGGTGGAGGATACCCACTATGTGCTGGGATCCGTCATGGGTCCCCATCCTTTTCCGACCATTGTCCGGGACTTTCAGTCCGTGATCTCCCGGGAAGCCAGGGAGCAGATCCTGGAAAGGGAGGGAAAACTGCCGGCCGCGGTTCTGGCCTGTGTGGGAGGCGGCAGCAATGCCATGGGCATGTTCTATAATTTTATCAAAGATGATTCCGTAAAGCTGATCGGCTGCGAGGCGGCCGGCCGGGGTGTGGAGACGGGAAAGCATGCGGCCACTATGGCGGCCGGGACGCCGGGGGTTTTCCACGGCATGAAGTCATATTTCTGCCAGGACGAGTACGGCCAGATCGCCCCGGTTTACTCGATCTCCGCAGGCCTGGATTACCCGGGCATCGGACCGGAACACGCGTATCTCAGAGATTCCGGGAGAGCCTCCTACGTGCCGGTAACGGACGATGAGGCGGTGGAGGCTTTTGAATACCTGGCCCGCACCGAGGGAATTATCTGCGCCATTGAAAGCGCCCACGCGGTGGCCTACGCCAGAAAGCTGGTGCCGAAGCTGCCAAAGGAGGAATCTGTGATCATCTGTCTCTCCGGCAGGGGAGATAAGGACGTGGCGGCCATTGCCCGCTACAGGGGGGTGAATATCGTTGAGTAGAATAAAAAAAGCATTTGAAAACGGAAAAGCATTTATCCCGTTTCTTACAGCGGGAGATCCAAATCTTGAAAAAACAGAAGAGTTTATTCTGACCATGGAGCAGGCAGGGGCGGATCTTATCGAGATCGGAATTCCTTTCTCCGACCCCATCGCGGAGGGCATCGTGATCCAGGAAGCGGATCTGCGGGCGCTCTCCTCCGGCACCACTACAGACCGGGTTTTCGATATGGTGGAGAGCGTCCGCGAAAAGACAGAGATCCCTCTGGTATTTATGACTTATCTGAACCCGGTATTCCACTACGGATACGAAGCGTTTTTTGACCGCTGCCGGAAGGCCGGCATCGACGGCATCATCATTCCGGATCTGCCCTTTGAGGAAAAGGGGGAACTCGCCGAAATCGCCGCCATCCGGGGTGTGGACCTGATCTCCATGATCGCCCCTACCTCCAGACAGAGGATCCAGGCCATCGCCAGAGAAGCAAAGGGCTTTCTCTACGTGGTTTCCTCCATGGGAGTCACAGGCATGCGCAGCGAGATCCAGACGGATCTGAGAGAAATCCTGGATTCTGTCCGGAAGGTGACGGATCTGCCGGCAGCGGTGGGATTCGGCATCAATACTCCAAAACAGGCGTCAGAGATTGCCGCGCTGGCCGACGGAGTGATCGTGGGCAGCGCCGTGGTAAAGCTGGCGGAGCGGTACGGGAGCCACGCGGGGCCCCACATCGGAGCGTATGTCCGCAAAATGAAAGAGAGCACGGCGGCGGCCGGAACTGTAAAGCCTGAGAAAAAAAGATAAGAGAAAAGCCGGTTATCTGTGCATTTTGTGAAAAAATGCCTGCGGATCTGCCGGCTTTTTTTTATTTACCGTCCCATCCATTTGTGCTACACTTAAGAAAGCGCAAAGGAGAATTTATGTTAGATATATGTTTATTGGGCACAGGAGGCATGATGCCGCTGCCGGGCCGGTGGCTCACCTCTCTCATGACAAGATATAACGGAAGCAACCTGCTGATCGACTGCGGGGAGGGCACCCAGATCGCCATAAAAGAAAAAGGATGGACTGTTAAACCCCTGGATGTGATCTGCTTTACGCATTATCACGCGGACCACATCAGCGGCCTGCCGGGGCTGCTCCTGGCAATGGCCAACGCGGAGCGGACAAAGCCCCTGACGATGGTGGGGCCTAAGGGTCTGGAACGGGTGGTAAACGGCCTGCGGGTCATTGCCGCCGAACTGCCCTTTGAGATAAAATTTATCGAGGTAACAGAGCCCGAACGGGTTTTGGAACTGGAAGGCTACAGGATTACGGCCTTCCGGGTCAATCACAACATGATCTGCTACGGCTATACCCTGGAGATCCTGCGCCAGGGAAAATTTGACGTGGAGCGGGCAAAGGCTCAGAATATACCGCTGAAATTCTGGAATCCTCTGCAGCGAGGACAGACGGTAGAGGAGAACGGCACGGTCTACACGCCGGATATGGTCCTGGGTGCTGACCGGAAGGGGCTGAAGGTCACATATTGTACGGACAGCCGCCCCACAGCGTCGATCACCGCCCATGCCGCGGATTCAGATCTGTTTATCTGCGAGGGAATGTACGGAGAGCCGGAAAAACAGCAGAAGGCCAGAGAGCACAAGCACATGACGATGGCGGAGGCCGCCGGCATCGCGAAGGAAGCGGGTGTAAAAAGATTGTGGCTGACTCATTATTCGCCTTCCATGGTGCATCCGAAATGGTATCTGAACGATATCCGGAAGATTTTCCCGGCTGCCTGTCTGGGCGAGGATGGAAAATCTCTGGAAATGAAGTTTGAGGAGGAAGAAGAATGAAGGACATATTAATCTTGGCTGTTGAGAGTTCCTGCGATGAGACGGCGGCCGCGGTGGTAAAAAACGGCAGGATAGTGCTGTCCAATGTGATTTCTTCCCAGATCGCCCTGCATACGCTGTACGGCGGCGTAGTGCCGGAGATCGCCTCCAGAAAGCATATTGAAAAGATCAACCAGGTGATCCAGGAGGCGCTGGATCAGGCGGAAGTTACCCTGGATGAGATCGATGCGGTGGGGGTGACCTACGGGCCGGGACTGGTGGGCGCCCTGCTGGTGGGAGTGGCGGAGGCCAAGGCCATCGCCTATGCCAGAGGGCTGCCCTTAGTCGGCGTCCATCACATTGAGGGACATGTATCCGCCAACTATATTGAGCATCCGGAACTGGAGCCTCCCTTCCTGTGCGAGATCATTTCCGGAGGGCACACCCATCTGGTGATCGTGAAGGATTACGGGGAATTTGAAATCCTGGGAAGGACCAGGGACGATGCCGCGGGAGAGGCTTTTGATAAGGTGGCCCGGGCCATCGGCCTTGGCTATCCCGGGGGACCGAAGATCGACAAACTGTCCAGGGAGGGGAATCCCCGGGCGATTGCTTTTCCCCGGGCTCACATTGAGGAAGCCCCCTATGATTTCAGTTTCAGCGGTCTGAAGTCAGCGGTCCTGAATTATCTGAATAAATGCAGGATGACGGGCGAACCCGTTGCAAAGGCCGATGTGGCGGCTTCCTTTCAGCAGGCAGTGGTGGATGTGCTGGTGGATACGGCGATCCGGGGAGCAGAGGATTTTCATATGGACAAGCTGGCCATTGCCGGCGGCGTGGCGTCCAACCAGACGCTCCGCAGGGCCATGGAGGCTGCCTGCCGGGAAAAAGGGATCCGGTTTTATTATCCGTCGCCGATTCTCTGCACGGACAACGCGGCCATGATCGGGGCGGCGGCTTATTATGAATACCAAAAAGGGACAAGACACGGATGGGATCTGAACGCGGTCCCGAATCTGAAGTTGGGGGAACGGTAAAAGATGAGGACGGAGAGATGTGCGGCGGTGGTAGTTGCGGCCGGCCGGGGAAAGCGCATGGGAGGGAATCTGCAGAAGCAGTTCCTGGATCTGGGCGGCCGGCCGGTGGTCTATTATGCCCTGAAATCCCTGGAGGATTCCGGGTATATTGATGAGGTTGTTCTGGTGACAGGAAAGGACAGTATTGCTTACTGCCAGAAAGAGATCGTGGATCTGTACGGGCTGGCGAAGGTAAAAAAAATAGTGGCCGGCGGCGGGGAACGGTACGATTCTGTCTATGAGGGCCTGAAAAACTGCCAGGGGGCGGATTTTGTGTTCATCCATGACGGGGCAAGACCCTTCCTGACCGAGGAGATTTTAAGGCGCGGCTATGAAGCTGTGAAAGAATACGAAGCCTGCGCGGCGGGCATGCCTTCCAAGGATACGGTGAAGATCCTTGACCGGAAACAGAATGTAGTGGAGACGCCGCTGCGGGAACTGGTCTGGAGTGTGCAGACGCCGCAGGTGTTCCGGTATGAACTGATCCGGAGGGCCTACGACCGGCTTCAGATGTTTGATAAACTGGGAATTACCGATGATGCCATGGTGGTAGAAGAGATGGGAGATCACCCGGTCCACATGTTCCGGGGAGACTATCGGAATATAAAGATCACTACGCCGGAGGATCTGGCTGTAGCGGAACAGCTGCTGGCGCAGAGGGGAAAAAAGGCATGAGCATCCTGAATCCTTACCTGCTGGTAGGGGCCGGAGGCGCCCTGGGAGCCATGCTCCGCTATGGACTCAGCCTGGTGAGCCTGCGGTCTTCGTTTCCCTTCATGACTTTTTTTACAAATGTGACAGGGGCTGTTTTGATTGGCTTTATTGTAGGTACCGCCTCCCGGAATACCCAGATGTCCCAGGGGCTTCTGCTGTTTTTAAAGACCGGTCTGTGCGGCGGCTATACCACCTTTTCCACTTTTTCTCTGGAGACTCTGTCTCTTTTTGAGAAAAAGCAGTACGGCACAGGCTGTCTCTATGCGGGGCTCAGCCTGGCTGCCTGTATTTTCGGTGTCTGGCTGGGGAAAATTCTTGCCGGAGTGGGAAGAGGGGCCTGATTCCCTGGGATTTTTTATTGAGCCTGCTTTTCCGGAGATTCCAGCTTTTCCAGCAGATCCGAGACCACGCATCCCACGCTTTCATAGTGAAGGTAATCCGTAATATGGGAGTCTACCAGAACCTGGGTCTGGGCAGGGAATTCCTCGTCCGCGTCCCAGAAGATCAGCCGCAGAGGAATCTGGGGGAAGGCGAAGAAGAGAAACGCCGCGTCGCCCCTGACAGCCAGCGGCATCCCGCCCAGAGTTTCGCTGCGGGCGCGCAGAAGTTCTGTCTTTCCTGTGAAGAAACGGGAAAAGGGCACCAGAAGCGGATCCGGCTGGGAACTGCGGATGGAAACGCCGTCCAATCTGGTATTGGGCACCCAGACGCCGGAGGGCTGGGGATGATCTTTGGTATATTCCAGCAGATGGTATATGGCCATGGTTTCGTTAAAAAACAGAGATTCTGTCCAGAAAGATTCCGGAGGATTTTCGGCTGACACATTAGGAGAATAGATTTTTCCCACAGAAGAACGCCGCTCAGTCCGGGGTTTCGGCTTTGCGATCTTTTTTTGCAGAATGCCGGTGGAAAGGCAGAGCCGGTAAGAACGGCCGAAATACTGCAGATAAAGATAGGCAGAGTCATAGGGAAGATTCAGAATTTTGGCAATCCGCTCCGGACGGTAGCCGGAAAAACGGGTGCGCCACTGGACACACACAGAGCCGGATTCGGGAAACAGAACATTCCGGCTTTGAAACGCATGGTAATTTACGCTCATGATATAAAACCTTCTTTCGGATCATCTGACAGCAAAGTTCAGGGAAAACAGCAGCTTTCGCAGTTTGTCTGAAGAGCTGCCGCCCAAATGGAACTGCCGCTGAAAATATTATAGAGGATATTCCGACTGCTTACAATCCCGGAATATGCCGTTTGATTCATCCGGAATGCAGAACTGAAACAGCCCGGCTGAGGCCCTGATTTCAGGGTTAAAATAAAATTGTAGAAAAAATTTGAAAAATAGGATTGACAAGCAGCCGTTATAGTGCTAGAATACGTTTTGCGCGATTCGGTAAAACGTGTGCAAAACAGCCTGGAGAGGTATCGAAGTGGTCATAACGAGGCGGTCTTGAAAACCGTTTGTCCGCAAGGGCGCATGGGTTCGAATCCCATCCTCTCCGCTCAGATGAAACGAGAGCAGATGCGGTTCGTTTCCTGAAAAACAGAACAGAATCATATTTATGATTCAGGCAATTTGGAGAAGTACCCAAGCTGGCTGAAGGGGCTCCCCTGGAAAGGGAGTAGGTCGTTAATAGCGGCGCGAGGGTTCAAATCCCTCCTTCTCCGTTC
>ERZ1643246.215-NODE-215-length-75814-cov-6.719373_pt1 | contig 75814 bp, 66 predicted proteins | sample MGYA00579265_ERZ1643246 | MGnify/ENA primary metagenome ERZ1643246 (study PRJEB29033, sample SAMEA4952261) | chicken gut metagenome | biome: Broiler Chicken; feature: Gastrointestinal Tract; material: Caecum | place: Ireland | collected 2018 | study: Broiler... | reverse complement strand
CATGGTACTGTTATCAATTCAGATACTGTTCCGTGAATAATTTAGGTTAAATATTCATTTAAATATCTTTGGCTCTTTGGGGTGATTCTAGTGCTGATTGGAGCCGCTATGGGGATATTTTTCTGAAGAGAATGCCGGAATCATTTCTGCTCTGATTCCGGCATTCTTTACAATATCTGTTGTTTATGCTGAAAAGTTTAGAAATTCACAGGCTCGTCATAGTAGCAGCACTTTAACAGCTTGGCCATCTCATCGGGAGTGATGGTTCTGGGGTTGGAACCGGTGCAGGCATCGCCTACGGCCAGCTCTGCTACCTGAGGAAGTTTCTCCATGAACTCCTTCTCGTCGATGATGCCGCCCTCGTATTCCTTGATGCAGGTGGGGATATCCAGGGCCTTGTTCATCTCCAGGATCCGGTCGATCAAGGCCTGGGTCAGCTCTTCATCGGTGGTTCCGGGCAGGTTGATGAATCTGGCAATCTTCGCATATCTTGCAGCGGCCTCAGGTTCTTTGGAGTTGAATTTGATCACCTTGGGCAGGTACATTGCATTTGCACAGCCGTGAACGATGTGGCCGCCGGAATATGCGGCGCCGGTCTTATGGGCCATGGAATGAACGATTCCAAGCAGGGCATTGGAGAATGCCATGCCGGCCAGACACTGGGCGTCATGCATCTTATCACGGGCTTCCATATCCCCGTTATAAGATGGGATCAAATACTCGTTAATCATCTCGATGGCATGGAGAGCTAACGGGTCGGTGTACTCGCAGTGAAGGGTGGACACATAAGCCTCGATGGCATGGGTCATAGCGTCCATGCCGGTGTGAGCGGTCAGCTTCTTGGGCATGGTCTCTGCCAGAGCGGGGTCTACGATGGCAACATCAGGTGTGATGTTGAAGTCAGCCAGAGGATACTTGATTCCCTTGGCATAGTCGGTGATCACGGAAAATGCGGTTACCTCGGTAGCGGTTCCGGAAGTAGAAGGAATCGCGCAGAATTTTGCCTTGGTCCGCAGGGTGGGGAAACTGAAGGGAGTGATCAGGCTCTCGAATGTGATGTCCGGATACTCGTAAAATGCCCACATGGCCTTTGCGGCATCGATGGGAGAACCTCCGCCGATGGCAACGATCCAGTCAGGCTGGAATTCCGTCATGGCCTTTGCGCCTCTCATAACAGTTTCAACGGAAGGGTCAGGCTCTACGCCTTCAAACAGCTGTACTTCCATTCCTGCTTCCTTCAGATAATCTTCAACCTTCTGCAGGAATCCAAAACGCTTCATGGAACCGCCGCCGGTTACAACGATCGCTCTTTTGCCGGTGAGGGTCTTTAAAGCCTCCAGGGCATCTTTTCCGTGATATAAATCTCTTGGCAATGTAAATCTCATAACGAACCTCTCCTTCTAAATTGTTATTTATTTAACAACTGTAAATATCATAACATGAAACAGGAAAAAGAGGTAGATGCAAAAACGGAATACCAGTATTCCATTTTTGGCATTCCGTATTCATTCGGCGGGAGCAGATGGGATTCAGGAGAGCTGGCTGACTATCCGGCGCAGGCAGCAGACCAGATTCTGTTCCTCTGCGGAGAAGCGGTAATTGTTCCGCCAGATCAGCAGGTCACAGTAGCGGTTGCCCGGACAGCTGCAGGGTTTTTGGACCAGGCTGAGGGTTTTCAGAATTTCGCGGGGAATGGGGGAGTCCCACATATAGGCACCGGGGATCCGGCACAGGAGCTCCAGCTGGCTTGCGCGGTCATAAACGGAGAGGGTGTTGTCGGAAATGCCGGAGGAGTCTGCCTCCTGGGCGCCGTCAAATGAGAAATCGGGGAGAGGTCCGTCTCCGAACGCAGCCAGCACATAGGGTTTTAAATCCAGGTAGGTCAGATTTTCCCGCTGTGCAAGGGGATGGGAGGAGGAAAAGACAACCTGGCAGGAGAAGGTCCAGACCATCTGGCTCTCCAGATTCTCCTCCTGGAGCATTTTCTGATAAAAGGGCAGATAAAGCTCCTGGCAGCGAAGGAGGCCCAGGTCAAAATCCTTGGCCGATACATCCCGGATGACCTGACGGGGATTGGTTTCACGGAAGGAAATCTTCAGGGGAGCCTTCGTTTTGGATTCCCTGACCAGAAGAGCCAGGACCAGGGAAAGATAGGAAGCGCGGGGAGCTGCCACACGTATGGTCAAGGCCTGGCTGCCAGAGTTTTGGCGGAGCGCCTCGATCTGCTCTTCCTGAGCGAGGATCACCTTTGCATAGTGTAAAAACTGCTCGCCCTTTTGAGTCGGGATCATTCCACGGCCCGTGCGCTCGAAGACCTGAAATCCCAGTTCTTTTTCCAATTCCCGGATCATCCGGCTTAAATGAGGCTGGTTCATGAAAAAATTTTGGGCGGCCCTGGTGATGGAGCCGGTTTTCTCTACCTCCACCACATATTTTAAATTTGAAAGATTCATACTACACCTCTTGCCGTAAATGTGGTAAACTGATTACTACTATATCATATGGCCAGGACATTCTGCAATAGATGTCCCGGCGGCAGACGCCTTGCAGACGTCCGCATCAGTCTGAAAAAAGGATGGGATGAAAGAATGAAAACACTGGGATATTATAACGGAAGATTTGACGAGCTGGAGCGGATGCAGATTCCCATGAATGACCGGGTCTGCTATTTCGGAGATGGGGTTTACGATGCAGGACCCTGCCATGCGTACCATATTTTTGCTCTGGATGAGCATGTGGAGCGTTTTTTCAAAAATGCCGCTGCTCTGCGGATCCAGATGCCCTGCACCAAGGAAGAGTTGAAGGACCTTTTAAAGGACTTGGTAAAAAAGCTGGATACGGGAGACCAGTTTGTCTACTATCAGGTGACCCGCGGAACGGGAATCCGAAACCATGAATTTACGGATGGTCCGGGAAATCTGTGGGTGATGCTCAAGCCCGCCCCTGTTCCCAGCCTGAAGGAAAAGATCCGTCTGATCACCGTGGAGGATACCCGCTTCTTCCACTGCAATATTAAGACGCTGAACCTGATCCCAAATGTAATGGCCTCCCAGAAGGCCAAGGAGGCCGGCTGCCAGGAGGCGGTATTCCACCGGGGAGACCGGGTGACGGAGTGCGCCCACAGCAACTGCCACATTTTAAAGGGCGGCCATCTGATCACCGCTCCCACGGACAACCTGATCCTGCCCGGGATTGCCAGAGCCCATCTGATCCGCGTCTGCGAGCAGCTGAAGATCCCGGTGGAGGAACGGCCCTTCACCGTTGCGGAGATGATGGACAGTGATGAGGTACTGGTCAGTTCCTCCAGCAAATTCTGTTTGTCTGCCAGCGAGATTGACGGAGTCCCTGTGGGAGGCAAGGCTCCTGTTCTCCTGGACCAGATCCAGTCTGCCCTGGAAGAGGAATTTTTAAAGGAGACAGAGCAGTGAGGCTTCGACGGACAACGGGAAAATGGGCAGCGGCCGTCTTGGGAACAGCAGTTATTTTGGGGGCGGCGCTGACCCTGGGCGGCTGCAAACAGCAGGGGGCATATCCTATGAGCCAGTCCTCCTTTCTGCTGAACACCTATGTGGAGGTTACAATTTATGACAGCAGCAGCTTCTGGGCATCGGACGCAAGGGAGGCCCTGGAGGGGAGCATCCAGCTGTGCAGCCAATATGAAAAGCTTTTGAGCCGGACGATAGAAGGAAGTGATATTTACCGGATCAATCACCGCAAACCCGGAGAGCGGAGCGTCCAGGTGGACCGGCAGACTGCCAGAGTGATTGAAAAAGGATTGGAATACGGTGAACGTTCCGGGGGAAAGATGGACATTACCATTGAACCCCTGAGCTCTCTCTGGGACTTTACGGGAGAGAATCCTCAGCTTCCGGACCCGGAGGAAATAAAAAGCCGGCTGTCTGCGGTGGATTACCGGAAGGTTCATGTAGAGGGGGACCAGGTGGTTTTCGACAGCGACGACACCCGGCTGGATTTGGGAGCTATTGCAAAGGGCTTCATTGCGGACCGGATGAAGGAGTATCTCAAGGAGGAGGGGATCACCAGCGCGATCATCAACCTTGGGGGAAATGTCCTGTGCATCGGGGAGCGGCCCGATGGGACCCCTTTTCGGGTAGGGCTGCGCCGCCCCTTTGGAGAGTATTCACAGACCGTGGCGGTTGTGGATGTCAATGACTGTTCGGTGGTTTCCTCCGGTGTCTATGAGCGGCATTTTGTGAAGGACGGTGTCAACTATCACCATATTTTGGATCCGAAAACCGGCTACCCGTGGCAGAACGGGCTGCTTCAGGTGACCATCATTTCTCAGGAGTCAGTGGATGGGGATGGACTCAGCACAGCGTGTTTTGCCATGGGACTGGAGGATGGGATCCGCCTTCTGGACTCTATGGACGGAATCTGCGGGATCTTTATGACAGAGGACGGCCAGCTGCATTTCTCCCAGGGAGCGGAGGAATTTGTGGAGGAGGTCACCGGAGAAGAAAATTTGTAACAGCCCGGAGGGTGGTCATCCTTTACATTTTGCCGGCCTTATACTAAAATAGTAGGCGCATGTGCAGGAATACCGGGATATGCGGCCAGGAAAAAGGCCGGCATGCACCGGGGCTGTTTTAAGGTCTGCGAGATCGAGGTTTCAAATATGATACGGAAAATATGGGAAAAATGTTTTAATTATGAAACGGTCAGCTATTTGGTATGCGGCGTGCTGACGACTTTGGTGGATTTTGGCGTGTATGCCCTTCTGAGGGAAGTTCAGGTGAAGGTGGGGGCTGCCCAGGCTTTATCCTGGCTCAGCGCAGTGCTGTTCGCTTACGTGGTAAATAAGCTGATCGTGTTCCGGAATTACAATATAAAACCATCCTATCTGGCAAAGGAATTCGGTGCTTTTTTCGCTGCCAGGGCCTTTTCAGGTGTCCTCACCTGGATCATGATGGTGGGACTGGTGCGGATTGGAGGACAGAGGGGATTTATGTATGAGCTGTTCTGCAAGGCCGTGGTTTCAGCGGTAAATCTGATTTTGAATTATATTTTCAGCAAGCTGTGGATCTTTAAAAAAACGAGTAACCGTTCGTCCTGAACAGTTACAAAATCAAGTGGTGAAGAAGGGTGAAACTGCCATGGAGCGAAAAGATGTAGAGCGGGTGGAAAAGGAGCTGGATGAGATCCTGCAGATCATGGAACCCGCTTCCTCCTTACAGGGCAGCGGGATGGAAAAGCTGACGGGAGAACGGATGGAAAAGACAAGAGAGGAGCTGGCGGCCGCTGGGAAGCCGGAAGAGGAAGAGCCGAAAAGAAAGACCGGGGACGGACGGGGCGGAAGGCCGCCCAGAAGAGATAGGAGAACTCAGGGCCGGAATCCGGAAAAGAGCAGAAAAGAAAAAGCGGAAGAGGCGAGGACGGCGGAAGAATGGCTGGATGAGGATTTTGATGACAGCCAGGATTTCGAAGAGATAGCGGAGGAAATCCAGGAGGAGCTGGAGGAAGAGGCCGGGGAGGAGGAAGAGCAGGAAAACCGTCAGAGGACGGACCTGGAAAGCCGTCCTTCTTCATCGGGAGAGATCCTGCGGCTTTTAAAACCGTCCGATGCCTATCTGGCTGCCTTTTTCGTGCCGGTCATCGTCATGATCATTATTTTTGCCCAGAGGGGGATCTTCCCTTTTGGGGAGGAGAGCTTTTTAAGAACGGACATGTATCACCAGTATGCCCCCTTCTTTTCGGAGTTTCAGTACAAGCTGACTCATGGAGGAAGCCTGCTATACAGCTGGGATGTGGGAATGGGCGTGAATTTTTCTGCTCTCTACGCCTACTATCTGGCCAGTCCCTTTAACTGGCTTCTGATCCTCTGCCCCAAAGATCTGATCATTGAGTTTATGACCTACGGCATCGTGTTGAAAATCGGTCTGGCGGGCCTGAGTTTTACCTGGTATTTGAAGAGACACTGCAAAACCAGGGATTTCGGCGTGGGATTTTTCGGGATTTTTTACGCCCTGTCCGGCTATATGGCGGCTTACAGCTGGAATATCATGTGGCTGGACTGCATTATTTTGCTGCCCCTGATCCTTCTGGGGCTGGAGCGCTTGGTGCAGGGAGGAAGGCCCTATCTGTACTGCCTGGCGCTGGGGGCCTCTATTCTGTCCAACTACTATATTTCCATAATGATTTGCCTGTTCCTGGTCCTGTATATGGCGGCGCTGCTGATCCTGGAGCCGCCTAAGGGCCTGAAAGCATTCTTTGCGGCCTGCGGAAAGTTCGCTGTATTTTCTCTGGCGGCAGGGGGGCTGGCCGCAGTGGTCCTGCTGCCGGAGATCTATGCGCTGAAGGCCACGGCTTCGGGAAATTTCGATTTCCCCGACACGGTCTCCTCCTATTTTTCCATTTTTGATATGCTGGCAAGGCATCTGGTGAATGTGCAGACCGAGCAGGGGCTGGACCACTGGCCCAACCTTTACTGCGGCACAGCGGTGCTGATCTTCTTTCTGCTGTTTTTGGCGTGCAGGCGGATCCGGCTGCGGGAGAAGATCGTTTACGGAGGGCTCCTTTTTCTGTTTCTGGCCAGCTTTGCCATCAATGTGCTGAATTTTACCTGGCACGGATTCCATTATCCCAACAGTCTTCCCTGCCGGCAGTCCTTCATTTACATTGCGCTGATGCTGCTGGTGTGCTACCGGGCCTATACGGAGCTGGGAAATATTCCACTGAAGCATGTGGGAATGGCCTTTATGGGGGCTTCGGTCTTTGTACTTCTGGCACAGAAGCTGGTGGACAATACGGAGCAGTTCCATTTTTCCGTATTCTATTTATCATTGATCCTGCTGGCGGCCTACAGCGGTTTGATCTACCTGTACCGGACGTCCGGAAGAGGAAAAGATTTGGTACTTCTGGCTGCACTGGCTCTGGTTTCGGTGGAATCGGCCGTAAATACTACGGTCACCAGTGTGCCGACGACCAGCCGTACGGTGTATACGGACGATAATAAGGATGTGGAAGCCCTGATGGCTGAACTGGAGCCTACCACCTTTTACCGGGTGGAGAAGGTGGACCGGAAGACAAAAAATGACGGGGCATGGATGAATTTTCCATCTGTATCCCTGTTCTCTTCCACGGCAGATGCATCCCTTTCCACATTTCTGAGGCTTCTGGGATGTGAGACCTCAACAAATGCTTACAGCATCACCGGAAGCACTCCCCTTGTGGACAGCCTGTTCTCTGTCCGGTATGCTCTTTATGATGAGGAACAGGCAGCGGGAGACCGGCTGGAGTTTTTGGGACACAGAGGAAGTACCTGGCTGTATGAAAATCAATTTACCCTCCCGGTGGCCTTTATGCTCCCGGCTGATGTGGAGGACAACTGGATACTGGATTATGGAAATCCCGCCTATGTGCAGAATGATCTGTGCAGCCTTTTGGGCGTATCTCCTGTGCTGGTGGAAGAGAATACGGACAGCCAGGGAGGAAAAATCTCCTTCACCCCACAGAAGACAGGGGACTACTATGTTTATGTGACGGACCGCCAGATTGAAAAAGTGACGGTCTACAGCGGGGAAAGCAGCAGAACCTTTGACAATGTGGACCGGGGATATTTCCTGGAGCTGGGAAACTGCCCTGATGGACAGGAGATTACCCTGGAAAACGGGGACGGCGGGGTCCGGGCCCTGGAGGCCCAGGTATGGCGGTTTGATCTGGAGGCTCTGGAAAAGGTGTATGAGAAATTGGACCAGAATCCCATGACCGTTACCCGATGGACCGATGTGGGACTTGAGGGGATTGTTACGGCCGATCAGGATGGGACCATGTTTACCAGTATTCCATTTGACGAGGGCTGGAGCCTTCTGGTGGATGGAAATGAGCAGAAGCCAAGGGAGATTTTTGACACCTTTCTGGCGGTGGACCTGACGGCGGGAACTCATACCATTGAGCTGTCCTATGAGCCTAAGGGGCTGAAGGCCGGCGGGCTGATCACGGCGGCCAGTGCCGCTTTTGTAGGAATTGCGGCGGCGCTGGAGGCATTTATGGCCGCCGACAGGAAAAAACGACAAGAAGAATGACAGAAGGAGGAAATGAATATGAAACTGTGGGGAGGACGCTTCACAAAAGAAACCAATCGGCTGGTACACAATTTTAATGAATCCCTTTCCTTTGACCGGAAATTTTACCGTCAGGATATCAGGGGAAGCATTGCCCATGTAAAAATGCTGGCCAAACAGGGAATCTTGACCAGAGAGGATGAAAAAGCCATCATAGAAGGACTGACAGGAATCCTGGAGGATCTGGACAGCGGAAAACTGACGATTCCGGAACATTCGGAATATGAGGATATCCATTCCTTTGTGGAAGGAACCCTGACGGAGCGGATCGGGGAGGCAGGAAAACGGCTTCACACCGGCCGCAGCCGCAACGACCAGGTGGCGCTGGACATGAAACTGTATACCAGAGATGAGATCGAGGAGCTGGACGGCCTGTTAAAGGACCTTCTGAAGGAGCTTCTGGTGATCATGGAGGACAATCTGGACACCTTCATGCCGGGGTTTACCCATCTCCAGAAGGCCCAGCCCATTACACTTGCCCATCATATGGGAGCTTATTTTGAAATGTTTTCCAGAGACAGGTCCCGCCTGAAGGATATCCGCAGACGGATGAACTATTGTCCTCTGGGTTCCGGCGCTCTGGCAGGAACGACCTATCCCCTGGACCGGAACTATACGGCCGAGCTTCTGGGATTTGACGGACCTACCTTAAATTCCATGGATTCGGTGTCGGACCGGGATTACCTGATCGAGCTTCTGGCAGCCCTGTCCACCATTTCCATGCATTTGAGCCGTTTCTGTGAGGAAATTATTATCTGGAATACCAATGAATACCAGTTTGTGGAGATTGACGATTCCTACAGCACCGGAAGCAGCATCATGCCCCAGAAAAAGAATCCGGACATTGCGGAGTTGATCCGGGGAAAGAGCGGAAGAGTATACGGAGCCCTGATTTCTCTTCTGACCACTATGAAAGGACTTCCGCTGGCTTACAATAAGGATATGCAGGAGGACAAGGAACTGTCCTTCGATGCCATTGATACGGTAAAAGGCTGTCTGGCTCTTTTCACCGGAATGATCTCCACCATGACCTTCCGCAAGGATGTGATGGAGGAGAGTGCCAAGAAGGGCTTTACCAACGCAACGGATGCGGCGGACTATCTGGTCAATCACGGGGTACCTTTCAGGGATGCCCACGGCATTGTGGGACAGCTGGTGTTGGCCTGCATTGAGCGGGGAATCAGTCTGGATGAGCTGCCGCTGGAGGAATATAAGAAAATCAGCCCGGTTTTTGAGGAGGACATTTACCAGGCCATCAGCATGAAGACCTGCGTTGAGAAGCGGACCACCATCGGCGCTCCGGGAAGAACGGCAATGGAGCAGGTGATCAAAGTATATCGGAAACAGTTGGATGAGGCCTGAATTTCAGGTAAATATGTGGCAAAACCAATCGATATGTTGTAAATACAACAAAAAAGAGGGGCGCAATGGAGGAACTGTGCTATTTATTAAAACGGTGTCCCCTGTTTTATGGAATCAGGGAGGAGGAGCTTTATACGCTCTTAAAGTGCTGTGCCGCCAGGGAGGAGCGCTATGAGCCGGGGGAACTGATCCTGCGCATGGGAGAGGCCATGAACAGCATTATGGTTCTGGCAGAAGGAAAGGTTCTGGTGTTCCAGGAGGATTTCTGGGGGCAGAGAGAGGAACTGTACCATCTTGGGGAAGGGGAGGTGTTCGGCCAGTCTTATTCCTGTGCCAGGACACCGGCTCTGCCGGTTCAGCTGGTGACGGAGAGTGCCTGCCGCACCGTATTTCTGGACTATCAGAGGATGATCACCTTCTGCTCCCTGGCCTGTGACTTTCATACAAGGCTGATTCAAAACCTGCTCCGGCTCCTGGCGGAGGCTAACGTGGGCTTTGAAAACCGGGGACGCCATATGTCCCGCCGGACGACCCGTGAAAAGCTGCTGTCCTACCTTTCCCAGCAGGCCCTGCAGTGGGGCAGCAGAAGCTTTGAGATCCCCTATAACCGCCAGGAGCTGGCGGATTATCTGGGGGTGGACCGCAGTGCCATGTCAAGTGAGCTGGGGAAGATGAAGGCGGAGGGGATTTTGAATTACCGGAAAAACTGGTTTGAATTGATGGAGAGACGTTAAGCGGCAGAATAGATTACCAGCGTATCTCCCTCCTGGATCATGGTATCGCCGTCGGGGATCAGATCCGTGTGGTCCCGGCGGATCAATACCACCAGGGAGTCTTTTTTCATATCTGCTTCCCGCAGCTTTTTGCCGATCAGGCGGCTGCCGGACTCAATCTGTTTCTCTGTCAATTCAATTCCGTCTTTGTCCTGGTACTCCTTGGCGCCGATGATGACGGAATCACCTTCCCTTAAAATGGTATCACCCTTGGGGATCACGGCCTGGTTTTCATCGCCTCTCAGAACGGCAGCGATCAAAGTGCCGGGGATGGTGGTGATTTCCTTCAGGGTCTGATTGACCCAGGGGTGGTTGTGGCCGATTTCCAGGCGGATAAACTGAATGCTGGTTTCCTCGGAATAATTGTTGAAGGTTTTCAGCACGTTTTCATGATTGTCGATCATATCCAGCTTCCGGGAGAAGAAGGGAAGCAGCGTTCCCTGGCACAAGAGGGAAAGAAGAACGACGCAGAATACGATATGAAACACGTAGTCGTCTCCATAACTGGGGGATACGGCGGCCATGATGGCAAATACGATGGATGCCGCGCCCCGCAGGCCCGCCCAGGAAACCAGAAGCTGCTGATGGAGCGGAGCTCTAAAGGGGCTCAAAAGCAGCGTCACGGATAAGGGCCTTGCAATCAGTGTGAGAAACAGGGCGACAAACAGGGCGGGAAGGAAAAAGTTGGGGAGCTGAGATGGAAATACCAGCAGGCCCAGAAGAAAGAAAATGACCATCTGCATCATGCTGTTAAACGCATCGAAAAAATTCACAAGTTCCCGCTTTTTCGGGATTTCCTGGTTGCCCAGCATGATCCCTGTCATATAGGTGGCAAGGTAGCCGTTTCCGCCGATCAGAGAAGGCAGGGCGTAAGAAGCCACGGCAATGGACACCAGGAAGATAGACTGGAAACCATCCTCTCCCAGACGAACTCTGCGCAGCACCAGGCCTCCGAGAAAGGCGAAAAGGACGCCGGCTCCGATGCCGTAGGCAAGCTGTGCAAAGACGGAATAGAGAATGCCGCCGTAGGAAAGTTCTCCGCTCATAGCAGAAAGAATGATGATGGTCAGCATGTATGCGCAGGGGTCGTTGCTTCCGCTCTCAATTTCCAGCATGGAGGCAGTCCCGTATTTCAGGTTCAGCCGCTTGGAACGGAGAATAGAGAAAACGGAGGCGGCATCCGTGGAGCCCAAAACAGCGCCTACCAGGAGACCGGTGAGCAGTTCCATTTTCAGAACATAGTGGCAGAAAAGCCCTGTCAGCCCTGCTGTGAACAGTACGCCCAGTGTGCTCAGAAGAATCGATTTGCCGGCAACCGGCCGGGCCATGCTCCACTTTGTACCGAAGCCGCCGTAGAACATAATGATAATCAGGGCAGCAGAACAGATTTTTTCTGCGGTGGAATAGTCTTCAAATTCAATTTTTAAAATGCCGTCGGAACCAAAGACCATTCCCAGAGCGATAAAAATAAGCAGGGTAGGTACGCCGATGCGGCTGGAAATTTTGCTTCCGATGATGCAGGCGATCAGAATAATTGCTCCCAAGAGCAGAAAAAGATTCATGGGCAGTTCTCCTTTCAGGTGAAAAACAAGTCAACGGGAAAAGGGGGCTGCCCAAAAAAGGCAGACACAAAATTTATTTTATCACATAATCTTTCGTTATGTAAAGTGTTTATTCGGTCAAATAGTCCGATAAATCCATACTTGCCATTTCCAGCAGCTGGGGTCCGATGGTATACACCAGGGTTCCGCCGGAAATGCAGGCATAGTATTGGTTTTCATCGGAAAGGGCATTTCCGATCAGCAGGGCAGCGGTGGAGTCCGCTGTTGTAATTTCAAAGGAGAGAGCAGGGTCCGCAAGCCCATAAGTTTCCAAGCTGTCCGGATTTTCGATCATTTCCAGGGCGGGGAGCCTGGAAAGAAGATTGGCAAGAGTCCGGACTGTCTCCTGATTCAGTGAAGCTTCGTGGTCCTGGCTGCAGTACCAGGTGCCTCCCTCCAGAGAAAAGGTCAGGCGCCTGCCGTCCTTTTCAATGGAAAAACCGGATACAGGACCAAGGTCCGTAACGAAAATCTCTCTGGAGATGGTCTCTTCCAGATTTCTGGCCTCCGTCTGTCTCCAGGATGAAAAACCATAGGATGCACACAGAAGGATCAGAATCAGCGCCGCACCTGCCCGAAGAACAGTTCTTTTTTTCATAAAATACCTCCCTGCAATATGAGAAAGGCGTCAAAAGGTGTTTTGACGCCGCCCACATCTTTCAGAATTCAGGATGCAATCTCCTGAACTGTTATTATAATTTTACGGTGGGAATGTGAAAGAAATGTGTTTGAAATATTATGATTTTCCGAAGGTTTTCCAAATAAATGGTAATGGTTGAAGACTGCAGAAAAACAGGGACAAAGACATGCTCATAAGCAAGCTTAGCGCATGTTTTTGCCCCTGTTTTGACATCAGGCGGATATCCTCATCCTGAGATTACTGTTTTCCGCCGGTTTTGGACTTCTCAAGCTCCATCATCTTCATAGCCCGAACCTTTAAGGGCAGTCCGAAGAGGGTGATAAAGCCATCGGCATCGTGATGATCGTAGAGGTCTCCGGTGGTGAAGGAGGCCAGGGACTCGCTGTAAAGAGAGTAGGGGGAGGTAGTTCCTGCCTTGATGATGTTTCCCTTGTACAGCTTGAATTTTACGGTTCCTGTTACATACTGCTGGGTGGATTTGGTGAAGGCGATCAGTGCCTCGCAGAGGGGAGTGTACCATTTTCCCTCATAAACCACCTGAGCCAGCTTGTTGCCGATATTTTTCTTCACTTCCATGGTCGCACGGTCCAGAACCAGCTCCTCCAGCTGCTTGTGCGCTTCCATAAGAATGGTTCCGCCGGGTGTTTCATAGATCCCTCTGGACTTCATGCCGACTACACGGTTTTCCACAATGTCCACGATGCCGATGCCGTGCTTGCCGCCCAGCTCATTCAGCTTGCGGATGATATCGGAAACTTTCATAGATACTCCGTTTACGCTGGTGGGGACGCCGGCCTCAAAGGTCATGGTGACGGTTTCTGTTTCATCGGGCGCCTTCTGGGGGGTAACGCTCATCATCAGAATGTGCTCATAGTTGGGTTCCTGGGAGGGGTCCTCCAGCTCCAGGCCCTCATGGCTTAAATGCCACAGATTCCGGTCACGGCTGTAGCTGCTGTCCGTGGAGAACGGCAGGTCGATGCCGTGGGCCTTGCAGTAATCAATCTCGTCCTGACGGGACTGGAGAGTCCAGATGTCGGTCATGCGCCATGGAGCGATGACCTTCAGGTCCGGGGCAAGTGCCTTGATGGACAGCTCAAAACGGATCTGGTCATTGCCTTTTCCGGTGGCGCCGTGGCAGATGGCAACAGCACCTTCCTTGCGGGCAATCTCCACCAGCTTTTTGGCGATGACAGGACGGGCCATGGAAGTGCCCAGGAGATATTTGTTTTCATAGACAGCACCGGCCTGTACGCAGGGAATGATGTAATTTTCAGCGAAATCATCCACCACATCTTCAATATATAATTTGGAAGCGCCGGAGAGCTTTGCACGCTCATCCAGTCCGTCCAGTTCCTCGCCCTGTCCGCAGTCTACGCAGCAGCAGATTACATCATATCCGAAGTTTTCCTTTAACCAGGGAATAATGGTGGTGGTATCCAGTCCGCCGGAATAAGCTAATACTACTTTTTCTTTCATTCTATAAATCCTCCCGAAGATGATAGTTCGCGGCACCAGGTTGAAGGCCGCGCTGTTTTTTGATTGGCTTTCATAAATATACACCAATATGAAATAAAATGCAATAGCTAAATTTAATTTTTAAAAAATGTTGCATATTATGCAGATAAGATGTATAATTATGAGACACAATCTGAGAGGAGATGAAGAATTTATGATAAAAGCTGGTATTATCGGTTCAACGGGATATGCGGGAGGAGAGCTGGCCAGACTGCTGCTGCAGAGGGATGATGTAGAGATTTTGTGGTATGGCTCCAGAAGCTATGTGGGCCAGAAGTACGCCAGCGTCTATCCCAACTTATTTAAGATAGTGGACGAGAGCTGTCAGGACGACGCCATAAAGGAATTGGCGGACCAGGTGGATGTAGTGTTTACCGCTACACCTCAGGGACTGTGCGCTTCCTTAATAGATGAAGACATTCTTTCCAGAGTAAAGGTGATTGACCTGAGCGCCGATTTCCGTATTAAGGATCAGTCGGTTTATGAAAAGTGGTATAAGCTGGAGCACAAGTCTCCCCAGTTTCTGGGCGAGGCTGTGTACGGACTGCCGGAGGTGAACCGGGAGAAGGTGAAAACAGCCCGGCTCATTGCAAATCCCGGATGTTTTCCTACCTGCTCCTTCCTGTCTGTCTACCCCATGGTAAAGGAAGGGCTTATTGATCCCAACACCCTGATCATCGATGCCAAGTCTGGAACCTCCGGCGCAGGACGGGGAGCAAAGACCGACAATCTGTACTGTGAAGTCAACGAGAGCATCAAGGCTTACGGAGTGGGAACCCACCGCCATACGCCGGAGATTGAAGAGCAGCTTTCCTATGCGGCAGGGCAGCCGGTGACCATCAGCTTTACTCCTCATCTGGTGCCAATGAACCGGGGAATCCTGGTGACGGCCTACGCTTCTTTAAATGGAACGGTAACGGAGGAGGAAGCCAGGGCTGCGTATGAGAAGTATTATAAAGATGAATATTTTGTCCGCCTGCTGGAGCCGGGGATGGTGCCTCAGACCCGCTGGGTGGAGGGGAGCAACTTCGCGGATGTGAATTTTAAGATTGACTCCAGGACCAACCGGGTTGTCATGATGGGAGCCATCGACAATATGGTGAAGGGAGCAGCCGGTCAGGCTGTCCAGAACATGAATCTGATGTTCGGGCTGCCGGAGCAGACCGGTCTGAAGCAGCTTCCCATGTTCCCGTAAGGATGGGAAGGATCACAGAAGGAAAGGGAGGAACCTGTCATGGCAGGAACCATGGATGTGCTCATCCGGGAAATGAAGATGGAGGACTACGATCAGGTGTATGCCCTCTGGAAGGAAATCAAGGGCTTTGGGATCCGGACGGTGGACGATTCCAGGGAGGGAGTGGAGCGCTTCCTGAAGCGCAACCCCACTACCAGTGTGGTGGCGGTGCAGAACGGTCGGGTCATCGGAAATATCCTCTGCGGTCATGACGGCCGGACCGGATGTTTCTACCATGTCTGCGTGGAAGCCTCCTACCGCAAGCATGGAATCGGCTACCGCATGGTGCGGGCTGCCATGGAGGCTCTGCACCGGGAGGGGGTCAGCAAGATTACCCTCATTGCCTTCAAGGAGAATCAGGTGGGAAACGCCTTCTGGAAGGGAATCGGCTGGACGGAGCGGGAGGACATCAACAGCTACGAGTTTGTACTGAATGAAAAGAACATTACCAATTTTGTGAAATAGCAGGAGGTAGATGAGATATGGAGCAGTTTCAAGTGATATCAGGCGGCGTCACCGCTGCGAAGGGCTTTCAGGCGGCCTTCACCGCTGCGGGAATCAAATATAAGGACCGTCCGGATATGGCCATGATTTACAGTGAGGAGAACTGCCGCCTGGCAGGAACCTTTACCACCAATGTGGTGAAGGCGGCTCCGGTTTTGTGGGATAAAGCGTTGGTGGAGGGAGGAAAGCCTGCCCGGGCGGTGGTCATCAACGCAGGGATCGCCAACGCCTGCACCGGAAAAGAGGGGATGGACTACTGCGGACAGACGGCAAAGTGCTGCGGGGAAGCCTTAAAGATCCCGGAGGACTGCGTGCTGGTGGCCTCCACCGGTGTAATCGGAATGCAGCTTCCCATGGACCGCATCTGCAGCGGCATCCGGGCCATGGCGCCGAAGCTGGCCCCCGGTCCGGAGAGCGGGGCAGAGGCGGCAAAGGCCATTATGACCACGGATACAAAGCCAAAGGAAGCGGCGGTTTCCCTTCAGCTGGGCGGAAAGACGGTGACCATCGGGGGCATGTGCAAGGGCTCCGGCATGATTCACCCCAATATGTGTACCATGTTAAGCTTTATTACCACGGATGCGGCCATTTCCAGGAAAATTCTGCTGAAGGCCCTGAGAGAAGATGTGGAGGACACCTACAATATGATTTCCGTGGACGGAGACACTTCCACCAATGACACGGTGCTGCTTTTAGCCAACGGCATGGCCGGCAACCCGGAGATCTGTCAGGAAAATGAGGATTACGAGGCATTCTGTAAAGCCCTCCATTATGTGAATGAAATCCTGGCTAAGAAAATTGCCGGGGACGGAGAAGGGTGCACGGCCCTCTTTGAGGTTCAGATTAAGGGTGCTGCCACGAAGGAGGAGGCCAAAATCCTGGCAAAATCGGTGATTACCTCCAACCTCACCAAGGCGGCCATTTTCGGACACGATGCCAACTGGGGCAGGATCCTCTGTGCCATGGGCTATTCCGGGGTTCAGTTTGACCCGGAGAAGGTGGATCTGTACTTTGAAAGCGCAGCCGGCTCCATGCAGATCATTGAAAACGGTGTTGCGCTGGACTACAGCGAGGAGGAGGCCACAAAGATTCTGTCCTGCCCGGAGGTAACGGCCATTGCGGATGTGAAGATGGGGCAGGAGACGGCCACGGCCTGGGGCTGTGATCTGACCTTTGACTATGTAAAAATCAACGCGGACTACCGCTCCTAGGAAATGCATTCCGCAGGGCGGGATCAGAGTAGGGCGGGATCAGACAGGGAGGAGAAAGAAGATGAATCTGGAACCGGAGATTATGAAGAAAGCGGCAGTGCTCATCGAGGCGCTGCCCTATATCCAGCGCTTTAACCGGAAGATCGTGGTGGTAAAATACGGCGGAAGCGCCATGACAGACGAGGAATTAAAGAGAAAGGTCATTCAGGATGTGGTGCTTTTAAAGCTGGTGGGATTTAAGCCCATTATCGTCCATGGCGGAGGAAAGGAAATCAGCCGCTGGGTCGGCAAAGTTGGAATGGAGCCCAAGTTTGTGGGAGGGCTTCGGGTGACCGATGCGGCCACCATGGAAATCGCGGAGATGGTGTTAAATAAGGTAAATAAAAGTCTGGTCCAGCTGGTAAACGAGCTGGGCGTAAAAGCTGTGGGAATCAGCGGAAAGGACGGCCTCCTGCTTCCGTGCAAAAAGAAATATTCCCAGGGACAGGACATCGGTTTTGTGGGCGAGATCACGGAGGTCAATCCAAAAATCCTCTATGACCTGCTGGAGAAGGATTTCCTGCCCATCGTATGCCCCATCGGCTTTGACGAGCATTTTCAGACCTATAATATCAACGCGGACGATGCCGCCTGTGCCATCGCCACGGCTGTGAAGGCGGAGAAACTGGCCTTTTTGACGGATGTGGAGGGCGTTTACCGGGATTTTGAAGATAAAAATTCCCTGATTTCCGAGATGACCCTGGAGGAGGCCCAGGATTTTGTGAACAGCGGTTCCCTGGGAGGAGGAATGCTCCCCAAGCTTCAGAACTGCATCGATGCCATCCACGAGGGCGTTTCCAGAGTCCATATCCTGGACGGAAGGATTCCCCACTGTCTGCTGCTGGAAATCTTTACGGACAAAGGAATCGGCACGGCGATCATCAAATCAGGAGAGGAGCGGTATTATCATGAGTGAACGGACGGTAATCGAGCGGGGGGAAGAAACCTTTTATAAGACTTATAACCGGTTCCCGGTGGTATTTGACCACGGAAAAGGAGTCTGGCTCTATGATGAGAATGGAGAAGCTTACCTGGATTTCGGCGCGGGAATTGCGGTGATGGGACTGGGTTACGGGGACCCGGAGTTCACCCAGGCGGTGAAGGACCAGACAGACAAGCTGATCCACATTTCCAACCTGTTTTACAGCCGGCCTGCAGTGGAGGCTGGGGAGAAGCTTTTGGCGGCATCGGGGATGGACCGGGTGTTTTTTACCAACAGCGGGACCGAGGCCATTGAGGGGGCGCTGAAAATTGCCCGCCGCTACGCCTACAATAAGGATCAAAGCCACGACCATGAGATCATCGCCATGCATCAGTCTTTCCACGGCCGCAGCATGGGGGCCTTGTCGGTGACGGGCAACGACCATTATCAGGAGCCCTTTAAGCCCCTGATCCCCGGTATCCGTTTTGCCGAATTCAACAATTTGGACAGTGTGAAGGCTCTTGTCAATGACAAGACCTGCGCTGTGACCATGGAAACCGTCCAGGGAGAAGGGGGAATTTACCCTGCTTCCCAGGAATTTCTGGAAGGGGTCCGCAGACTCTGCGATGAACATGATATGCTGCTGATCCTGGATGAGATCCAGTGCGGCATGGGGCGGACCGGACACATGTTTGCATGGCAGGGCTATGGGGTGGAGCCGGATGTGATGACCACGGCCAAGGCCCTGGGCAACGGGCTTCCTGTAGGTGCCTTTCTGGCCAGAGGAAAAGCGGCTCAGGCTATGGTCCCGGGAGACCACGGCACCACCTATGGAGGAAATCCTCTGGTGACGGCGGGAGCAAAGGCAGTGCTGGATATTTTTAAGAAGCGGGATATTCCGGGACATGCAGCGAAGATCGGCGGGTATCTGAAAGAGCAGCTGGACGGGCTGGCAGAGGAGTGCGACCTGGTGAAAGAGCGCCGGGGCGTGGGGCTGATCCAGGGGCTGGAATTTATCTGCCCGGTTGGGCCTATTGTGACAGAGGCTCTTTTAAAGCAAAAGCTGGTTTTGATCAGCGCCGGTTCCAATGTCATCCGTTTTGTACCGCCGCTGATCATTGAAAAGGAAGATGTGGATGAGATGATGAAGCGGCTGCGGGCAGCGATCGCAGCCGTGAAAAAGGCGGATTGACGGAGACGGGGAGGCAGCACGGCTGCCTCCCGCCAGGTCAGAGACGGTTCACCGGCCAGGTGACGGGCTTATGATACGGAACTAGGATCCATTGGCGTCTCCGGATAATATTTTAAAATATTTTCCATGCTTCTGGAAATATGGGCTTCCATGGCCTTGCGGGCCTGGGCCTCCCGGCGGTTTTGTATGAAGTTCAGGATGGCGATATGTTCCTCGGTGGACTTCTGATAATGTTCCTTCTCCTCGGGGAGGGAATGTCCGGTGCTGGGGCCGTTCCACAGCTCCAGGAGATAGCTTTTCAGCTTGAAATTGTCCGCAGCGTTCCAGATCTTCATATGGATATCCTGATTGAGAGAAGTATAGTCGCTGCGGGTCAGGGAGTTCAGGTTATCCTGCATATGACAGAGACGGGCCAGAAGCTGGCCGGTTTCCATTCCGTTTTTCGCCGCTCTGGCGGCGGCCTCTCCTTCTAAGAGAATACGCATCTCAAAGGTATCCCGGATAAATTTGCGGTCAATCCGGTTCACGATGGCTCCCTTATTCATCCGAAGCGTAATGAGGCCATCGGCTGCAAGGGACTGGAAGGCTTCCCGCACCGGAGTGCGGCTGACCCCCAGCCGGGCCGCCACATCCGTCAGACTCAGCTCCTCGCCGCTTTTGTATTCGCCGGAATAGATGGCTTTTTTCAAAATAGAAGTAATCCGCACTCTGGCGGGCATCAATTCTAAGGATTCCATAGTACACCTCTGGCTGTTCAGAATTAAACGTTTTTTTCAGTTCTATTTTATCGAAAGAGTTCTTTTTTTACAATCCCTAATGAAGTTTTTTGAAAGAGCATGGATTTCGCTGAAAAAACACTTGAAAAATTTTCCGGTTGGTCCTATAGTAGAATCATAAATCGAATATCGTATACGATATTCAAAATACGATTTTAAATATCAGGAGGAGGAAGAATCATGCATGCCATTGAAAAAATTTTTGCCCGGCACAGCGGCAGACGACAGGTGCAGACTGGAGAGATTGTGACAGCCAAAGTGGATTTTGCGGAAATCAATGACCTTTATCTTCAAACAGTGTACTCGTTTTACGAGATGGGAGGAGAGAAGGTCTGGGACCCGGAACGCTGCGCCTTTGTCTTTGACCACTATGCGCCTACGCCGGATGTGAAGAGCGCCAGGAACCATCAGGCTATGCGGGAGTTTGCAAAGAAAAATGGGCTGAAGCATCACTTTGATACCAACTGCGGTGTCTGCCACCAGGTGATGCCGGAGGCGGGACTGATTGTTCCGGGAATGATCGTGGTGGCCACGGACAGCCATACGACCACCCATGGAGCCTTCGGGGCAGTGGGGACGGGATGCGGAGCCACAGATATGGCGACCATTCTTTTAACCGGACAGCTTTGGTTTCGGATTCCGGAAATCATCCAGATCCGCCTGGAAGGGGAGGCGCCTGAGGGAGTCTATCCCAAAGACGTTATTCTGACAGTCCTGGGGAAAATCCGGGCGGATGGAGCAGTCTACAAGGCCATCGATTTTACCGGAAGCTATGTGGAAAACCTGGTCGTTGCCGGCCGCATGGTGATCTGCAATATGGCGGTGGAGATGGGAGCGAAGACCGCTTACATGCAGCCCAATCAGGAGGTGCTGGATTATGTGTCAAAGCGTGCGTCGGGGCCGTTCCAGGCGGAAACCACGGATCCGGGTTATGAATACGGGGAACAGTATATATTCGATGTTTCTTCCATGGAGCCTCAGCTGGCATGTCCCAGCAGTGTGGAGAATGTTCACCCGTTGAGAGAGGTGACTTCTTCCGGAACGGTAAAGCTGAATCAGGGATATATCGGAAGCTGCACCGGCGGCCGTGTGGAGGATTTTGAGATTGCCGCTAAGATCCTGAAAGGAAGACACATTCCGGAATATACTAGGCTGGTGATCGTGCCGGCTTCCAGAGAGGTTATGCTGGAATGCATGGAGAAGGGGTACATACAGGATCTGATGGAGGCGGGAGCTACGATTACGACGCCGGGCTGCGGGGCCTGTCTGGGTGCCCATGAGGGGATCCTTGCTCCTGGCGAGGTGTGTATTTCCAGCACAAACCGCAACTTTCCCGGAAGGATGGGTTCCAGGGATGCACAGATTTACCTTGCCAGCCCGGCAGCAGTTGCAGCCAGCATGGTGAATGGATGGATCACGGACCCCAGAGAATTTTTGTAAAGAATGGCTGCAAAATTAGAAAATCAGGCATAGGAGGGAACTATGGAACAGGAAATGACAGGAAAAATCATTGTACTGGGAGATAATATTGATACGGACCAGATTTATCCCGGATGCTTTTTGGCACTGACGGACCCGAAAGAGATCGGAAGCCACTGTCTGGAGGGGGTAGATGAGAAGATCGCGGGAGAGTTCCCAGAGGGAGGAATTGTGGTGGCAGGAAAAAACTTTGGGTGCGGCTCCAGCCGGGAACATGCCGCCATTGCTCTGCTGAATATGGGAGCTGCGGCCGTGCTGGCGGATTCCTTTGCCCGCATTTTTTTCCGGAACGCGGTCAATCTGGGACTGCTGCCTTTGGTCTGCAAGGGCCTGAATCAGCATGTGAAGCCAAATCAGACCCTGACCATTGATCTGAAAAAGTGGAGCATAACTGTTCAGGAGACAGGGGAGACATACCTCTGTGAACCCCTGGGGGACCAGGCGTTAAAGATTTTGGAGGCAGGCGGGATTAAGCCGTTTATGCGGGCCAGGTTCGGGAAAAAGGAATGCTAGACGTCCGCTTTAAACTGCCGGCTGTCCCATATAAAGCAGTGTGCCGTCCTCCAGCTTTGAAAATTTAGCAAAAAACTGGTCATAGGAAGCCCAGCTTTCACCGGGATAGTTGGCATGGGACATATTTTCTACCGTTCCAACCGTCAACATAGGAACATTTTGGGAATTCAGATAAACAAAGTAATGAATCTCCCCGCATCTGTAGCTTAATGGCGTTTCGTTTAAATGATAAAGTCTGATTAAGTTTTTCAAGAAGGCTGCAATTTGTTTCGAGGGATGATATTCCAGCTCTCCATGTTCCGGATCGGAGCAAAGCCAGTCATTTTCTCCGAATAGAAAAAAGTAGGGGACAGCTGGAGTGATAGTTTGGGGAAGCTGCAGTTCATGGTCGGGCGAAACCAATGCAGACCAGGGGGCAACGGCGGCGAAAACCCTGGGAGCGCGGATGGCCAGGGTGGAAGTCATCATTCCGCCGCTGGATTGCCCGCAGGCGTAGATTCGGGTGGGATCAACAGGGTATCTTTTTTTAACCTGTTCGATGATCTGAAGGATAAAAGCAGTATCGTCAATAGGCTGCTCCCGGTAGCAGCCGTTCCATAACAGCAGATTCCGAAGGCCATCCGGACGCTGTTGAGAAACACAGGCTTCTGGAAAGACAGCGATAAAATTCCTCTCCTCGGCTACACGGCTCATTCCGGACAGGCTGATGAAGCTTTCAGCGGTGCCGCCCCTGCCATGCATGCAGACAACCAGCGGCACGGCCTTGCTGCTTTTCTGAACTTGGCAGGGGACATATTCAAACCAGCTGCGGGTAAAGCCATCCAGTTCCATGGAATGGGAGGAAAAACCATACTGGGAAGGTTCGATCCTCCGGCGCAGCATCTTGGTGCCAAAGCTCCGATGACGGCAGAACTGCTTCATCCAGTCCCAGACTTCAGCAAAAAATTTTTCCGTCAATGCACCATCAAATCCGTTGGTGATGCGAATCTGGGCAATTTTTTCTTCATTAATCTGACTTTTTTTGCAGATAGGATTGGGAACATAGATTTCATCTGCCCACTGGTTGGAGTAGGGTTCACTCTGGGAATCATTGATGGTTTTCCAGTATTGACAGACCTGGGCGTTGATGCCGGTATGTTCAGACCAGGCAACCCAAACAGGTACCTGTACTTTGGAGGCAGAGATCGTCAGCTCTGTTTTTCCGGTGCGGACAGGGGCGGAGGTGATTTCACGATTGAGCAGTGCGCTGTCTTTCAGGTCACCGAAAGTGGCCAGACCGGACCACTCACTGCTCATTTTCATAACTGCCTGATGTGCGATGGATGAGCCGTTCCCTATACCTACTGCATAGATATTGTCCTGCATTACAACGTAGGCACGACGGCTGTTGACCTGAATATAGACTTGGTTCATATAGTCCCCATCGGTGCCGTCCTGTTTCCAGCCTCCGTTTTCCGGAATTAATATGTGTAAGAAAATCTGGTTCTTGTGGGCAAAGTCCAGCCAAAAACTGTTTTCCAGGTATTCCAGTACCGGAACATGGTCCGGAGGAGCAATGATGATACAAGGACGATTGTATACAAGACCAGGTGCCAGATATGTATAGAAGGTCCGGGAGCAGCCTTCTGTCTCTACCGTTTCTTCAAACAGACCAGATACCAGGCAGCGGCGGGGCTGCTGATGGTTCACATCAAATACACTCATATCTTTTGGAAAAGATGAAGCTTTCAACATGGTATTAACCTCCTGAAATTAAGATTCTGTTTTCAACATAACATTTCTGCCGAATCCCTGACAATTTTACAAATTTTATACCGGTATTAGTGGATTTTATGTGACTGCAATATAAAATCATTTTATATAATTATAAAAAACATAAAATTGAGTATATATTGTATTTGCGCTACAATAGGGTCACAGAAATCTGCAGATTTTATAAAAGTTTTGTTGAAAACGCAAAGGAAGGGGAAGGAATCATATGTTAATTTCTACCGAACATCATTACTATTCTTCCGTGTCGACTTTCTATGTTCAGCCGGGAAGCAAGATTATGTTTATCGGAAAACATCGCTGGCTGTTAAAGAATGAGCCCAAAGGGGAGAATGGCGATTGCCTTGTGAGTATGGAAGATTTAAACCAGCTGTTCTCTCCGGATTGGACGTCCGCCTGTGAAAATGGAAGGGTTCGGATTACGGTTCCGGGAATGGAAATCGAATGTACAGAAGGGTCATCTACCGTAACGGTTAAGAAAGATGTGGATAACCGTCAGGTAGATATCAAGACTCCCGTACAGGATGTGGACGGACAGATTTACATTCCGGTTCAGGGCTTCTTTACTGCTGTCTGCGGCGCCAACTGTGCCCAGAGGGATAACTTCTACATGGTCAGCGATACCAAAACGGAGATCCATCCCAAGGAAGACTTCCTGCACATGCATAATATCAGCCTGGACAATAAGAAGTATGGATATTTCTATGAGGCTTTCTGGTATGAGCCGGCAAAGCGGATTGTGCCTTACCGTCTCTATGTGCCGTCTACCTACCAAAAGGGTACCCCTCAGAAAATGATCGTGGCCCTTCACGGGGCAAACAGTGACCATCATGTGGTCTTTGAAAGGGGAGACGGAAAACTTGCCCTGCTGGCAGAGGAGAGAGGATACCTGATTCTGGCAGTCAACGGGCTGTTCCACCGCTCCTTCTACGGATACTGCTATCCCACCAGCGGCGGTGTTAACAGCAACTTTAAGGGTCCCAAGGACAACCCTCTGCAGCTGACGGATCTGCAGTTTGCCCAGAGAAAGATGAGTCAGGAGTGCGTATTTGCCCAGATTGAGAAGGTGATGGAGGACTACACCATCGATAAAGACCATGTATACATGATGGGCAACAGCATGGGCGGCGCAGGAACCATCTGGCTGGCCGGACAGCGTCCCCAGATGTTTAAGGCCATCAGCCCCAGCGGCGGAAATGTAAGCCCGGATTATTTTGATGTCACCAGCATTAAAGATGTGCCTACATTATTTGTAGTAGGCACAGAGGACGAGTTCGGTGCCTGCCATCAGGATGCGGCAGCAAAGTGTTTTAAAGAGGGCGGCTGCGACTACCAGATGTACCGGGTAGGCGGAGGAAACCACAGTTTCGGCTGGACCTACGCCCTGGATAAATCATTTGATTTCTTTGACCAGCATCAATAAAAAACATAAAACGGAATGGAGGTTCGAGTATGACATTCGATATCGTTGTCTCAATCGTGGTATTGGTGGTTACCATGCTGCTGTTCATGAGCGGAAAATTTCCCTTCGCTCTTCCGGCGGCCGGTGCATGCGTAGTCCTGTACCTGACTGGTGTTCTGACTGCCGAGGAGGCATTTTCCGGCTTCCAGAATACAAACGTAATTTTGATCTTCGCTATGATGATTGTAACCGGCGGATTAAACCGCACCAGTTTTGCCAAGGAGGTTACGAAATTTGTATACCGCTTTGGAAAAAGTGAGAAGAGCATTGTGATCTGCATGTATCTGATCGTAGGCATCCTGGCCCAGTTTATGAATGCGGCCGTTGCTCTGGCCATCCTGCTTCCCATCATCTACTCCATGTGCGAGGAGTTAAAGGTAAGCCCTTCCCGGATTATCTTCCCCATCTCCATTGGAGCGTTAAGCTGGGTAGGCTGGTTCCCGGTAGCAAACGGAGCTTCTGCTTACGGACGCTACAACGGCTTCCTGGAAACCCTGGGAGCAACGGAGCGCCTTGGAATCTGGGATCTGTGGTATGGACGCCTTCCCGCCGTTATCATCTGCACCATCGTTATGCTGCTCTGGGGATGGAAGCTTGCTCCCAAGGAACCCTCTTACCCCATCCAGGAGGCTAAAGCCAGAAAGCAGAAAGAACCTTTATCTCCTGTAAAAGAGAAGATTGCTTACATTATCTTTATCCTGACTACCGTGGGAATGCTGACCGGAAGCTTTACCGGACTGGACTCCTGGGCAGTAGCCAGCGTAGGCGCGCTGTTAATGGTAGCCTTAGGTATCCTGAATGATAAAGAAGCCTTTGGATCCGTCAACTGGAATATCGTATTCCTGATGGCCGGTTCCCTGGGGATTGCGGAAGCCCTGGCTGTAACCGGAGCCGCGAGCCTGGTAGGCGACTGGATGGTAGCCGCAATGGGTGGAATTACCAACCCCTACGCCATCGGTGCAATCTTCTTTATCGTGCCGTTCATCCTGACCCAGTTTATGTCCAATACCGCGGTAGACAACGTGTTTACTCCTTTGGCTATCCTGGTTTGTATGTCCCTGGAGATGAACCCGGTAGGGGTGCTGTGCATCCTGCGCGTAGCAGGTTCCTGTTCCTACTTCACGCCTATGGCAAGCCCGGCAATCGCTTACGTTATGCCTGCCGGCGGATATACCATCAAGGATCTGGCAAAGATGAGTATTCTGCCCTGCGCTATTTTGGGAATTTGTTCTGTGGCGTTCTGTATGACCGTATTCCCGGCCTGATCAGAGAAAACCGTTACATTTTATATGCTGCCTCCAGAGGGTGTCCAGCTTTTGCCATAAGGCCGGACACCTTCTTTTTATAAAAACGCGATCCGGAAAGGAGATTGGCAATGAATCAGACAACTGTTTGCTGGAATGGAGAAGATGGCTTAAAGTGGAAAGCTGAACTTGGAATTTTAGAAAAGAAACCCTGTATCTTTACACTTGCCTATGAGAAAAATCATCAATGGGTAGTGCTGGCAGAAAAACTGATTCCTCAGTTTAAAGTTGTAACTGGCAAGCGTACAGTACATAATCCCCAGCGTGAAAAACCGATGGATTCCCATGAAAAGCCAGATTATCAGTGGGATACCTATTCCGATGATCCCTTTGGGAAAAAGGATGTGAATGAGGCAATCCAGGAGTGGAATACGGAACATTTTGAGGTAAAATCTTCGGAAAAGCACACAACCGTATCCTTTGATGGCCTTACCCTGGGACCGTTTACTGGAGGTTGTGATTTCAACTTCTTTGATGGGACAAATCTGATCCGTATGGAAGCTGTAGCATTTACGGAGGAAGATGGCGTGGCATACCTATATCATGCCGGGATGGACGGATTTGAAATCGGGAAGCTTTACTATGTATCCCCCAAGCGCAGGGAGGTTTATGAGAATCCCGGTTTTCATACCAACAGCGGACCGGATCAGGACAGAGAGCGGGTCTATACCCGGGGAAGAGTTCTTACTCTGGGATTGAAAAATGGAGCTGCTGCAGTGTTTCCTTCCCCGCACCGGTTTTTCTGGGGCGGCCAGACGGAGAATATTGTGGGAAACAACTACTATATCCGGAAAGCGGGTAAGGATACTATGGAAATCGGTATCCGCCACAATAAGTCTCCGGAACATTTTAATGTGCGCTGGCCCGGATATAACGCCAAACCTGGTACCATCCAGAGAATGTCGGTATTCTTTATGCCTTCTGCGGATTCTATTTATGTCACCATGGCGAGGGTTATGAGATATACCAACTTTGACCATCTGCGGGACCTTCTCGGGTATAAGCGGCTCGGAGCCCACATGCATGTGGCGGCTCAGGCGGCATGGATACGGGATCCGAGAAAGCAGAGACCCTGGGAGATGCTGATTCGGGAGCTGGGAATGGATATCTTTGCGCCCTGCGATTTTTGGGCGGAAGGCAGATGTGAGGATAACCGGGAGGGAAGAAAGGCGGATCTGGAGCGTTATCAGGCAATGGCAAAATGCTGCAGCACCCCGGATTTTTTGGTGGTTCCGGCAGAAGAGCTGGCGGACCGGACGGGAAAGAAGGTGCTGATCCGGTTTCACTGCATGCTGTTCCCTTCAAAGCCCCTGCTGTATTCCAGATGGAGGGATGAGGATCAGGAGTTTGCGGAGAAACTGCCGGACGGACGGATTTACTATCATCTGAAATCCTCGGAAGATTTCGTTGAAATGTGCAGGCGGGAAAACTGCTTTATCCTGATGCCTCACCCGGATACCAAGGCAAACGACGGCCTGCCCTATGACTGCCGGGATGAATCCTGGTTCAAAGATGAGAGGTGGTTTGGGATTGGCTGCCGGATGCTCCCTGCCGACAATTCCGTGCCTACCATGATCAGCGGCCGCATCGAGCGGGTGTGGAACGATATCAACAACTGGAGCAGCCGGCCCAGATACATTATCAGCGAGCTGGATACTTATACGAAAGTGGATGAGAGTGAAGAGGACTGGGAAATGTATCCCATGACAAACTGTACCTATGTACAGCTGGAGAAACTTCCTGGACCGGATAACTGGGAAGAGCTGACAGATGCGCTGCGTGAAGGACGTCATTTCTATTCCACTGGGGAAATCCTTTTGGAGTCCTGCCAGATGGAGGATGGCAGCTGTAATGCTACCTTCAGCTGGACCTATCCGCTGGCCTTTGTGCAGCTGGTTTATTCCGATGGAGTAAATGTGAGAACAGTGGATATCCTGCGGGAAGATACCCTGCCTTATGGGAAAGAAACTATATATATTGAGTTTCCGAGCAAGATGAAATGGGCCAGGGTTCTGGCCACCGATATTGCGGGAAATTCCGTGTTTGGCATGCCGGTATTCATTTGAGACAGCCTGCTGGATATTCAGTTTTGGATTTTCTTTAGAATTCTTTCAAAAATATTCCAAATTTTCCCCGCCTGCTTTTTGGAGCAGGCTGTTATAATGCGAGACAGCAGAACTCAAGTTGTTCATGATGCAAGAATCAGGAGGGGAGATTCCTATGGAAGAGAGATATGAAGAAGAGAAGGTAAATGAGGAGGAGAAGATTGACCGCCAGATTCAGGAGATCATGTCTGGTTCGGAGGAGGGGGATTCAAAAAAAGAAAAGCCGAAGAGAACCGCACGGCTGAAAAGGTGGAGCAGGAAGCGGAAGCTGCTGGCCGGAGCGGCTGTGGCGGCTGTTTTGTTTCTTCTCTCCCGCTGCGTGTCAGGCGGCTCCCCCAGCGGGTTTTCTGCCAGTGTGATGGCCCTTGAGAAAAAGCCCATTCAGGAGAAGCTTTCCGTCAGCGGGCCGGTGGAGGGAACTGACAGCGTGGATGTAGTTTCCAATATCCATGCGGAGATCCTTTCCATGAATGTAAAAGAAGGGGATCAGGTGACGAAAGGCCAAATCCTGGCTGTGCTGGACCAGACAGACCTGGAGCGGGAGGTAGAGATTGCCCGGAATGCCTATGAGCTGGCGGCAGCCAATCAGGAGGAGCAGAATAAGACCCAGGCGTTAGGATACGAAAAAGCGGTCCAGGACTGTCAGGCGGCCCAGGCGGACTATGACCGGAAGAGCCTTCTCTATGCGAGCGGGGATATTTCCCAGGTTGAGATGGAGACGGCTGCCAATGCCCTGGCGGACGCCAGACGCCATATGGAGGAATATACGGTGGTAAACGGGGTGGGAACGGCAGCGCCGTCCTATGAGCTGCAGGTGAAAGCCGCCGCCTTTACCCTGGAAAAAGCCCAGAAGGAGCTGGAGAATGCGGAGATTAAAAGCGCGATTGACGGCACTGTGGTCCGGGTCAACTCCAAGGTGGGCCAATTTGCCGACAAGGTGGAGGATGATAAGCCGATTTTAAGCATTGAGAACCTGGAACAGCTGGAAATGGAGATCAAAATCAGCGAGTATTCCATCGGCAAGGTAAAACTGGGACAGAAGGTACAGATCAGCGCTGATATTCTGGAGGGAAAAACGGTAGAAGGGGAGGTGATCAAGATTTCTCCCACCGGAGAAGAAAAGGGGGGAGGTTCTACAGAACGGGTCATACCCATTACCATCGGGATTAAAGACAGCTCCTCAGGTCTCATTGCAGGTATCACGGCAAAGGCGGAGATCCTGATCCGGGAGTCAGAGGATGCGTTCGTGGTTCCCATCACTGCCCTGATCGACGATGGGGAAGGCACCTATATTGCGGCGGCAGAAGAAGGAAAGGTGCGCCGTATTCCCGTTTCCACCGGAGTGGACGGAGATGTGGAGATTGAGGTCATTCCCAGAGAAGGATATGAGCTGACAGAGGGAATGATGGTGATCACCAATCCCAATACGGAACTGGCGGACGGCATGGATGTGACGGTGACATCTCAGGAGTAGGAGGGCGGTGAACATGGCAGCATCGGGTCATGAACTTGAAAAAAGGGCGGATGGAAAAGGCGGTCCTCTTCTGCGCCTGGAAAATCTGGTGAAAATTTATGATACGGGGGCTCTGAAGGTGATGGGCCTTCACAAACTGAGCCTGGAAATTAACCGGGGTGAATTTGTAGCGATCATGGGCCACTCCGGTTCAGGAAAATCTACACTGATGAATATACTGGGCTGTCTGGACCGCCCTACGCTGGGGCACTATTATCTGGACGGACAGGATACGGCGGGCCTGACGTCCGATGAGCTGTCGGATATCCGAAACCGGAAGATTGGATTTGTGTTTCAGTCCTTTAATCTGATTTCCCGAACTTCCGCCCTGAAAAATGTGGAACTGCCCATGACCTATGCGAGGGTTCCCAAGGCCAGGCGGAGAGCCAGGGCCCAGGAACTGCTTACCCGCGTGGGACTGGGAGCGCGTATGGACCATATGCCAAATGAAATGTCCGGCGGTCAGCGTCAGAGAGTGGCCATAGCCCGCGCCCTGGCCAATCAGCCCCCGCTGATCCTGGCAGATGAACCGACCGGAAATCTGGATACCGCCTCCTCCATTGAAATTATGGAGCTGTTCAGGCAGCTTCATGAGGAGGGGGCAACCGTTGTGGTGGTAACGCACGAGGAGGACATCGCCGCCTTTGCTGACCGAATCCTTCGCTTTGGGGACGGGAAGCTTTTGAGCGATGAGACTAACCGGAATCATCCCTGGACCAGAAAAAAGGAGGAAGCAGATGCTGATTGAAAATATGCAGATGGCTTTTTTCGCCATCCGGATCAACAAGATGCGGTCCATTCTGACCATGCTGGGAATCATCATCGGAATCGGCTCCGTCATATCCATTGTCTCAATCGGAGATACCATGAGAGCCATGTTTGCGGACCTTTATAAAAATGTGGGACTGACTCAGGCTTATATCAGCATAGGCTACTGGATCGAGGATACCAGACAGAGGGATTATTTTACCCTGGATGAGATGGAGCAGGTAAAGGAAGCGTTTTCAGATGAGATTGCCTATATTGACAGCAGCGCTTCCGCCAGCTCAAAAGCAGTGTACAAGCGGACCAGCATCGATTTTTCTTATCAGGGTATTGACTGGAATTACCAGGACGTCCAGCCGGTCAATATGGTTTACGGCCGATATCTCAATGAGGGGGACATTCTGGGACGAAAGAAAAATGTAGTCATGGATACGGACAGCGCCAGGAAGCTTTTCGGCGTGGAGGACGCGGTGGGAAGGACCTTCAGGACCACACTCTATGGAACCACCGATGATTTTACCGTAGTGGGGGTGTACCGGAAGGAGCTGAATGCATTTCAGGCTATGATGATGGGACAGTCGGAAAATGGCTCTGCCTTTATCCCCTATACTCTCTTGACCTGGCCCAATGACTATTTTTATATGCTTCACGTGTACGCCAGGGAAGGGGTCAGCCTGGACGCATTTTTCAGCCAGGTTCAGGCCTACTGCGCAAAGCTCCACTCCAGAAATCCCCAGGATATGTATGTGCAGACGGCAGTAGAGGAAATGAATATGGTAGACTCCATTATGGGAGGACTGGCAGTGGCAGTAGGCGGTATTGCGGCCATCTCGCTTGTGGTGGGAGGGATCGGGATCATGAACATCATGCTGGTATCCGTCACGGAACGGACCAGGGAAATCGGAATCCGCAAAGCTCTGGGAGCCAGAACAAGGGATGTCATGATCCAGTTTCTCACGGAATCCGCGATCCTGTCTGCCTGCGGAGGCCTCATCGGCGTTATATTGGGAGTAGGCCTGGTGGCGGCAGGAGGAACAGCACTGGGGATGGGGGTGGTAATCCGCCCGGCGGTGGTGCTGATCGCGGTGGGATTCTCCGCTGTGGTGGGGATCTTTTTTGTACTTTATCCCGCATCAAAAGCCGCGAAAGCCGATCCCATTGATGCCCTCCGGTACGAGTAGGTGTTGCTTGAAATGCCAGAAAAATTACTGGCGAAGCATTCGGTACCCGACCCCTACGTGAGTTTGAATGTACTCCGGGTGGGCCGGGTCTTTTTCGATCTTTTTCCGGAGGGAGGCCATAAATACCCTCAGAGAAGCGACATCCCCTTCCCAGGAGGTTCCCCAGATTTCTTTTGTAATATAGGCGTGAGTCAGTACCTTCCCAACATTTTGGGCCAGGAGGCAGAGAAGCTTATACTCGTAAGGCGTTAAATGCAGCTCTTTTCCGTCCATCATGGCATATCCGGCGGAATAGTCAATGGTCAGGGCACCGTTGGAAAACAGGTGGCTCTCCGGGTCCTGGTTTTTTAGCGCATTCAGCCGCCTTAAAGTAACCCGCAGCCTGGCCCTCAGCTCATCGATGGAAAAGGGTTTTGTCAGATAATCATCGGCTCCGGCATCCAGAGCTTCAATCTTATCACGGTCCTCGCTGCGGGCGCTGATGACGATGATGGGCATCTGGGACCATGAGCGTATTTTTTCTATAACCTGAACTCCGTCCATGTCCGGAAGTCCCAGATCTAGCAGAACGATGTCCGGTTTGCCGGAGGCGGCGGACAAGATGGCCTGGGAACCGTTTTCCGCCAAGGAGAAGGCGTAGCCGTCCATCTCCAGGGCGGTAGAGATCAGATTTTTTACTGCTTTGTCGTCTTCCACGATCAAAATATGGGCTTTAACCATGAATGTGAACCTCCTCTATGGGTAATGTAAAGGAAAAAATACTCCCGTGGGGAATCTGGTCCCGCAGGGTGATCTGGCCGCCGTGAGCCTGGATGATGGAGCGGCACAGGGCCAGCCCCAGTCCCATTCCCCTTCGGCTGTCGCCGGAAGGCGACTGGGCGGTATAGAACAGCTCGAATACCTTTTCTTTCTGCTCTTTTGGGATGCCGGGACCATCGTCCGCAACCTCAATGACGGCAAAATCCCCTTTCCGATGCCAGGAGATTGAAATATGGGAGCCGTCCGGCGTATATTTTAAGGCGTTATTGACCAGATTGATGATAACCTGGATGATCAGCCTTGAATCCATGCGGGCCATGAGAAATTCCTCCTGCCCGGTTATCCGGATGATATGTCTCCCTGCATCGCGGCTTATGTGGCGCAGGGCTTCTGCCGTTACCTCCTCCACAAGTTCGCCCTCCATCTGCAGCTGAATGGAGCCTCCCACCATGCGGGTGATGGACAGCAGATTTTCCACCAGCTGGATGAGCCACATGGAGTCATCGTAAATGTCCTGGCAGAGCTTCTTTTTCCGCTCCGGCGCCAGAGAGTCCCCCTGGTTTAAGAGAAGGCCCGCATTGCCGGAGATGCTGGTCAAAGGTGTGCGCAGGTCGTGGGAGATGGAGCGCAGCAGGTTGGAGCGCAGCTGCTCTGTACGGCTTTGGGCCTCCTGCTCCTGGCGTTTGCGGGAAAGATTTTCCTTGTCCAGAGCCAGAATGCACTGCCAGAGAATGGACTGGATGAGGCTGGTCTCAAATTCGTCCGGTTTTTCCTGGCCCAGCCGGATCCCGATGACGCCGTAGGAGTCCGAGCCGGCCACCGGAAGATACAGGAAGGAAACATCGGGAAGCAGGCCGGTGGTGGGCCCCGTCTGCCTGTTTTCCAAGAAGGCCTTCCGGGCAGCAGCCCGTTCTTCCAGGGTATAGGGCGAGGGGCCTCTGGCAGCTTCCGGGTCGGTACAGTCCTTGAAAACTTCAGGGGGAAGAAGGCCCTGCTCTCCGGGCTGGCAGCAGAGGGTATCCCTGCGCAGAAGCTTATTTAGCTGGGCCGCAGTCAGGTGCAGCAGACCGGTCAGGTCGCTTTCTTTCTGAAGCAGCTGGTTGGTTTCCAAAAGAACGTGGGTCCGGTAGGCAGTGCGGGAGGCAGAGTAGAGCCGCTCCTTGATCTTGGCTGCAAAGGTGCTGGTAAGAAAGGCCGCAAAGAAGGTAACGGCCAGGGTAACCGCTGAGTCCAGATCCACGATCTTAAAGGAAAAGCGGGGAACAGCGAACAGATAGTTGTAGATCGCCACGCTGGCTATGGAGGCGAAAAGCCCGTATTCCCTGCGGGAGGTGATAGCAGAGATGAACAGGACGCCCAGTATGAAAATGGTAACGGTATTGGTATTGGAAAAGCCCAGGTAAACGAAAAGCTCTCCCAGCAGGGAGGTGAGGATCAGGATCCAGGCCGTTAATCCGAAGTCGATCCGGTTGAACCGCTTTGCCGGACGGCCGGACGGCAGCAGAACAGACCGGAATCCCCGCTTTTTTGAAGATATCAGCAATCAGGTTACCCTCCTTTTTCGCTCAGACTGTGGATTCCAGTATAGCACAGCCTGATGGATTTGTGTTATCTTTATATAAACTTTATACCAGATCCCTTGTTATTATACTTTCTTTATGAGATACATGGTAAGGTAAAGGAAGATTTCAGATAGACAACATGCAGAGCGAGGAGAGGAAAGACAATGAAATTTCTTGAAAAACAAACCCCCTCCAGGATTATTGCCGCCGGCTTCCTGGCGGTTATACTTTTGGGGTCGTGGATTCTCATGCTGCCCTGCTCCGTCAGGCCGGGGGTGGATCTGCACTACATCGATGCACTGTTTACCTCCACCAGCGCGGTCTGTGTAACGGGACTGATTGCCGTGGATGTGGGCGATACGTTTACGCCCTTTGGACAGGCGGTGGTTGCCGGCCTGATCCAGATTGGCGGTCTGGGCGTTACATCTGTGGGCGTGGGCATGATTCTGGCCCTGGGGCGGAAGGTCAACCTGAAGGAACGCCTTCTGATTAAGGAAGCCATGAATATGGATACCGGAAAAGGTATGGTCAGCCTGGTGAAAAATGTATTAAAAGTGACCCTGTGCTTTGAAGTTGCGGGAGCAGTTTTAAGCTTTATCTGTTTTTCCAGACACTATCCGCCCCTGAAAGCTCTGGGGGTCAGCTTGTTCCATTCCATTGCGGCTTTCAACAATTCAGGCTTTGACAATATGGGAAATTTCCAGAACCTGATTCCCTATCAGGATGACGTTCTTTTAAATATGACCACCTGCATCCTGATTATCTTCGGAGGCCTGGGCTTTCTGGTGATTGTGGATATTTTGAAAAAGAGATCCTTTAAGAAGCTGGCATTTCACTCCAAGGCAGTGATTACCACCACGATCGTACTGCTGGTATCAGGAACCCTTTTCATTCAGATGACAGAGGATATTACCTGGATGGGAGCTTTCTTTACCAGCGTTTCTGCCAGAACGGCAGGCTTCTCCACATTTTCGCTTGGCGACTTCACCAGCGCGGGCCTTCTGGTGGTAACCGTTCTGATGTTTATGGGAGCTTCGCCGGGCTCTACCGGAGGCGGTATCAAGACCAGCACTGTGTTTACCCTGTTCCACTTTATCAAGGGTGCGGCAACTAACCAGCCGGCGGGAGCCTTCCACTACCGGATTTCCCAGGAGGCATTTTACAAGGCAGCCATTGTGACGGCTCTTTCCGCCTGCGTGGTGGTAGTGGGAAGCTTTCTGATGTGTATTTTAGAGCCGCATATCCCCTTTGAGGAGATCATGTTTGAGGTGACATCGGCCTTCGGCACCGTGGGACTTTCCACTGGGATTACGCCCACTTTGCTTCCGACTGCCAAATTTGTGCTGATCTTGATTATGTACATCGGGCGTCTGGGCGCCCTGACCATTGCTTCTCTGTGGGTATTCCGTCCGGATTCGGCCATCGCATACCCGGAGGGCAATATTTCCATCGGATGATCGTTTGCTAGGAGGATTGAAAAAATGTTTGGAAAGAAAAAAGAGGAGGATTCCATGTCCTATGGAATCATTGGACTGGGACGGTTCGGAACGGCACTGGCCACCACTCTGGCCCAGGCGGGCAAGGAGATCATGGTACTGGACCGGGATGAGGAGAAGGTTAAGCAGATGCGCCTTCTGACAGAGCACGCCTATGTAGTGCGCAACCTTCAGAAGGAAACCCTGCAGGAGACAGGAATCCAGAACTGCGACCAGGTGATCGTGTGCGTGGGGACCCAGGTGGATGTGAGCATCCTGACGACGCTGAATGTGATCAATCTGGGTGTGCCTCATGTCATTTCCAAGGCGACCAGCTCTGAGCAGGGGCAGATTCTGGAAAAGATTGGAGCTGAAGTCGTATATCCGGAGCGGGATATGGCCATCCGGCTGGCAAAACGCCTGATTTCCAAGAGGGTGTTCAATCTGTTTGAGCTGGATGACAAGACGGATATCTCCGAGCTGCCTGTAGGCGGAGCAATGCTGGGAAAAACCGTAGAAGGTTCCCAGATCCGGAAAGAGTACGGAATCAACATCATCGCCATCGGCCACAACAAGGCCATTACCACGGATATCCGGCCCGATTATGTGCTGAGCCAGGGGGACACCCTGGTGGTCATCGGAAACCGGGATAATATCAAGCGTCTGGGAGACGACATGGCGGAGTAGAGCGTGATTTTTAAGAAGGGCGGCACCGTTTGGGGCCGCTTTTTTGAATTATTACGAATTTGTTTTAAATGTCATGAAATTTCGTAAAAATATTTACGCTTTATTACCCTTTCACTAACTCTATTGCCCCCGGCAAGATTATGAAGAAGAAGACCAACATCCGGGATGCGGACGATGTATACTACTGCACGGATAAGGATGGTGTTATTACCTGCTCGGGTGATGAAAAATATACGTCCTGAGAAGTTGGAAATCATAGAGAATAGCGGTTTCTAAGTGCCGCTCAGTTACTTGTTATGGGTGACTGAGCGGCACTTCTGTTACGGCTTTAGCCAGTCGTCGATTGTTATAAAAAAATCACCTTTCCGCTATAATAAAGGTGTTCAGGCCAATATTAAAAAGGAAGATTGTGCGCAAGGGGAAAGTTTCATCGCGTTTAAAGGCGAGTCATTTCTGCTCATAACTCACTGCACACCTGAAAGAGATAAAATTTCAAGTAGTACGACTCATCTGCCGCCCACAAAATGGGGTGGTCCGCCGCCTGGGTCCGGTATTCCACCTGGCGCAGACGCCGGTGGGCGCCTTTGGCGGCCTCCCGGATGGTCTTGGCAAAGAGCTCCGGAGTCATAAAGTGGGAGCAGGAACAGGTAGCCAGATAGCCGCCGTTTTTCACCAGCTTTAAGCCGCGCAGATTGATCTCCCGGTATCCCTTTACGGCCTGGGACACAGAATTTCTGGATTTGGTAAAGGCCGGCGGGTCCAGAATGACCACATCGTAGCGCTCTCCCTCCTGTTCCAGGCGGGGCAGAAGGTCGAATACATCGGCACATTGAAAGTGTACCCGTTCAGAAAGCCCGTTTAATGCAGCGTTTTTCTCTGCCTGATGGACAGCCAGATCCGAAGCGTCCACCCCCAGAACCTGGGCAGCCCCCGCCAGGCCGGCGTTTAAGGCAAAGGAGCCGGTATGGGTGAAGCAGTCCAACACCCGGCAGCCGGGGAGCCTCCGGCAGAGATTCTGGACTGCCAGGCGGTTGTATTTCTGATCCAGGAAGAAACCTGTCTTCTGCCCGTCTTTCACATCAACCAGATAGCGGACGCCGTTTTCCAGGATTTCCACATTTGTATCAAACTCCGGCCCGATGAAGCCCTTAAAGCGCTCCATCCCTTCCTGGAGGCGGACCTTGGCATCGCTGCGCTCATAGATGCCCCGGATCACGATGCCGTCCTGGGCCAGCACTTTCTTCAGACAGTCCAGGATTACCGGCTTTAAGCGGTCGATGCCCAGAGCCAGGGACTCTACCACCAATACATCGGAGAACTTGTCTACCACAAGGCCGGGGAGAAAGTCCGCTTCTCCGAAAATCAGGCGGCAGCTGGAGGTATCCACTACCGCTTTCCGGTATTCCCAGGCGTTTCTGACACGCTCCATCAGAAAATCCTGATCGATTTGCGCATCTTTTTTCCGGGAGAGCATCCGAACGGTCAGTTTGGAATTGGGATTGATAAATCCTACTCCCATGGGATAGCCGTCGAAGTCCTCCACCCGAACCAGGTCTCCGGGGGTAAAATCTTGGCGGACGGAGGCAATTTCGTTGTCATAGATCCAGGCTCCTCCTGCCTTCAAGGTGCGTCCCTCCCCCTTCTTCAGGGTAACGCAGGCGGTAATTTCAAAGATTCTGTTGTTTTCCTCTTGTATCATATTCATTGGATTCTCCTCATATTGATCATTCGATTATCATTGGCATCCGTCCGGACGTCAGGTTTCCCGAATGGATTCCATGCCGTGAAGGAACAGGCGTTCCGCAAGGATTGCCAGATCCCTGGGCGACTGGTCCATGCCGGTCTGGAGCCAGTGCTGGACAAGGCCCACGGAACCGGCAACAATGAAGGCGCTGCAGGCCTCAAAGTCAGAAGAATTTCCTCCCCGGAACATTTCCATCCAATTCTCCAGACATTTTTCGCGGATGAGGGCTTTCAGGCGGTTGAGAAAGTTTAAGTCTCCGTTTTCACCCAGAAGGATTTCCACCAGGTCCCCATTTTCCTTTACCATGGAAAAAATCTCTTCAAAGACAGGGACCAGCTCATTGTCCGAATTTTTGGCATCCAGGCGGTTCAGAAGCTGGCGAAAGGCGGTCAGAAGTTCCTCCTCCGTCTGTTCCAGCAAATCGAATACATCCTTATAATGCAGATAGAAGGTACCGCGGTTCAGATCCGCCATCTCAGTCAGCTCACGGACGGTAATATCCTGGATTTTCTTCTCCTTTAACAGATGGGTCAGACATTCTCTTAACAGCTTTTTCGTCTTGCGCACCCTTCGGTCTACAGTTGCCTCTTTCACTGCCGACTTTACCTCCTTGGAAAATCAACGATTTTTAAATAAATGATGATTTTTCATCGACTCTACGATTATTGACCATTGTAACGGGAAATTCAACTTAGTATAATCAATTATAGTTAATAAATGAACAAAAGTCAATTATTATTGGCGGACAGGAAAGAGGGGAAAAGGCATGGATCAGTGGAAAAGAAAGCTGGCAGCAGCCGGAATGGGTGTGATGGTTGGTCTTGTGTGCTGCTGTTCGGCCCTGGCCGGTGAGAATGTTTCCTTTAGAGGGGAGCAGACAGAAGCGGCGCAAGGGGAGATGCCGGAGGAGGAGCGGCAGGCGGAGGTTTTGTATGAGGCCATCTGCCAGGAAAAGCTGGAGGAATATCTGGATGAGCATCCTGAGGGCAGCTGTGAGGATGAGCGGGCTTCGTTCCGGCTCAATGAAAAGCTGAAGGAGGCAGCCGCCCACCGGCTCCAGGCCGCCATGGGCTCCGGCTATACCAATGGACGGATCCCGGGTGAGGGAACGGTGGAAGAATATCTGGCTTCTCTTCCTCAGCCCAGCAGCCGTACCTGTATGGAGCTTTATCTGCGCAACTGCCAGGATGGGCAGGAGGCATATGAGAAGTTTGAGGAAAAGATGATGGAACGGTATGAAGCCAAGGAGGACCGGAAATATCTTCCGGAATACTACCGGGAAATCGGTATGGCTCAGGCACAGAGGGATGGGAAATACGATTTTTTGTTGATTCTGATGCGATAGGGACTTAAATGAGACAGAGATTTTCAGGACAAGGAGCGGGACATGAAGCAGTTGAAATTGCCGAAATGGAAGGGACGAAAGGATCCCACGGGAGAAAAAAGAGAGGAAAAGGCCTCCCTGCGTCTGGCACGTTTTATTATTAAGAGGAAAGGCTGGATCGAGGCAGTGTTTTTTGCAGGCTGTCTGCTGAGCCTGGTGACCATGCTGTTTGTCAACGTGAATTACGATCTAACGGAATATCTGCCCGGTGATGCCCCTTCCTGCCAGGGCCTGGACCTGATGGAGAGGGAATTCGGCTATCCGGGGACTGCACGGGTGATGATCCAGGATGTAACCCTCTATGAGGCAAAGCAGTATAAAGACCGGATGGAGGCAGTAGATGGCGTAGACCAGATCCTGTGGTGCGACAGCCAGGTCAATCTATATGCCGGAGAGGATTTTATCCAGATGGATGAAATTGAAGATTACTACAAGGACGGCTGTGCGGTGATGGATGTGACCTTTGAGGAGGGGGACACCTCCCGAAAAACCTCAGAGGCCATTGATGCGATGGAGGAGATTACCGGAGATAAGGGATATTATGTGGGAATGGCGGTCCAGAACAAATCTCTGGCGGAGAATGTGGAGAAGGAGATGAGCATGATCCTGGCAGTGGCCATCGTGATGATCTTCGGCGTTCTGTGCATCACCACCACTGCATGGAGCGAGCCGATTCTTTTTCTTCTGGTGATGGGCGTAGCCATCCTCCTGAACCGGGGGACCAATATTTGGATCGGAACCATCTCTTTTCTGACGAATAATGTAGCGATGGTGCTGCAGCTGGCAACCTCCATGGACTATTCCATTTTCCTGCTGGACGCATTTTCCAGGGAGAGGAGCAACGGGCTCAGCGATGAGGAAGCCCTGACCAATGCCATTGACCAGGCCATCAACTCCATTCTGGCCAGCAGCCTGACTACGGTAGTCGGCTTTTTCGTTCTGGTATTTATGCGGTTCCGCATCGGATTTGATATGGGGCTGGTGCTGGCCAAGGGCATTGTGTTCAGCCTGATTACGGTCCTGTTCTTTATGCCGGCTATGATCTTAAAATTTACCAGGTGGAACGACCGGACCGCCCACCGCTCCTTTCTCCCTTCTTTCGAGAAGCTGAGCCGGGGGATCTACCGGGTCAGGTATGCCGCTTTGATCGTGATGGCACTTCTGGCAGTGCCTTCCTATGTGGCTCAGGGAATGAATGATTTCCTCTATGGAAACAGCGCGGTGGGAGCCAGCCAGGGAACGGAAGTCTACGAGGACGATCTGAAGATTACAGAGCGCTTTGGCCGCAGCAATATGCTGCTTGCGATCTATCCTCTGGGTTCCGGCGCGGCGGAGCGGGAGCTGACGGACCGCCTGGAGGAGCTGCCCTATGTGAAAAGCGTCACTTCCATGGCGGGGACCCTGCCGGAAGGAATCCCGGAGGAGTTTCTGCCCTATTCCGTTACCAGTCAGCTTCACACGAAGGACTATGGACGGATGCTGATTTACATACGGACGAAATCGGAGAGTGAGAATGCCTTTGCCTGCACGGACCAAATCCGCAGTCTGGTCCGTCAGTATTATCCCCAGGGCAGCTATCTGGTGGGGGAAACGCCCTCCACCCAGGATATAAAGGATATCATCACGGACGATTACGCCAGGGTCAACAATCTGTCCATGCTGGGCGTTTTTCTGGTGGTGATGTTCAGCTTTCGCTCGATCCTGATTCCGGTACTGGTGATGATCCCCATTGAGGCGGCTATCTTCATCAATATGGCCATTCCCTACCTGACGGGCGATACGATGGTATTTATAGGGTACATCATTGTCAGCAGCATTCAGCTGGGAGCTACGGTAGACTACTCCATTCTTCTGACGAATACCTATATGGACTGCCGCAGAACCCTGAAGCCGAAGGAGGCCTGCCTCAAGGCGGTGAGTCAGTCCTGCTCGTCCATTTTTACATCAGGCTCCATTATCATTCTGGCCGGCTATATCATTTATTTTATCTCATCCACAGCGGCTATCGGAGATTTGGGGCATCTGATCGGCAGGGGAGCGCTGCTGAGCGTGATCCTGGTGCTGACGGTACTGCCGGCGCTGCTGGTGCTGTTTGACCGTCTGATTACCAATAACGAGTGGGAACGGCTGGGAGCATGGCTGAAAAAACGCAGGCAGAGACGGATCCAGGCGCTGAAAAGCCGGATGAAAGCAATTTCAGACAGAAAGAATGGATGGCACAGGGAGGCAGACTGCAATGAAGAATAGAAATCCGGGAGAAGAGAGAGAACGCAGAAGAATGAACATGAGAGGAAGGAGAAGAAAAATTTCCAGAAGAGCCGCAGCCGGCATCCTGGCGGCGGTATGTCTGTCTGCAGGGGCAGGGGAAACGGTCCAGGCAGCTCCTGCGTTGCCGGAAGTGGATGAGACCATGTACGTTAATCTGGATTATTATGGGAAAATCAGTAAGATCAATGTGGTCAAAGGCTGGAGCTTGAACGGAAATACGCGGATCACCGATTATGGAATCTACCAGAATGTGGTGAACATGTCCAACCAGCTTGAGCCTGAGAGGGGGGAGGACAGTCTTACCTGGAATTTTGAGGAAAGCCCTTCCTCAAGGTTCTATTATCAGTGTACCATGGATGAGAGCCAGGTGGTCCTGCCCTGGGATCTTGATGTGTCTTACAAGCTCAACGGCGTGCCTTCTGACGGGGAGAAGCTGGCAGGAGCCAGCGGCCTGGTGGAAATTCACATTCAGGCAGTTCCCAATGAACAGGCGAAGGAATATTACCGCAGCAATATGATCCTCCTGGCGGCGGTTCCCGTAGACCGGTCCAAATGCTACAGTGTGGAGGCAGAGGGCTCCCAGACCCAGAGCCTGGGAGATACGACGGCGGTGGTATTTTCTGCGCTTCCGGGGGAGGAAGGAGATTTTACCGTCCGCATTGGGACGGACAGCTTTGAAACCACGGGAGTGATCTTTGCTATGGCTCCGGGCACGGTAAAGGACCTGGAGCATATTAAGGATTTAAAGAAGGCCAAGGACACCTGGCAGGATGCGGGGGATGCCTTTTATGACAGCCTGGATGAGGTGGCGGAAGCGATTGAAGGGATGGAAAGCGGTCTGAACAGCCTCCGCTCCGGCGTGCAGTCCGCCGAGGATGCCAGACAGGTATGGAGCGGGGCAAAGGATGGGATCCTGGAGAGCAATGACCAGGTTCTGGCCTCCATATCCGCCATGAACGAGCAGATGGCTGCCATGGTCCCGCACCTGGAAAGCGCCAAAGAACAGGCGGAGGCCGTCCATAGCGGAATGAACAATATTGTCAATGCCATGCAGGAGATGCAGGAGCCCCTCCGCAAGCTCTACACCCGCCTGAAGCATATTCAGAACGAATCGGAAAGCCTTTCGGAGGAGCTGCCGGAAATTCAGAAGCTGGCGGTCCAGATTATTGCCCTGGATGCACAGCTTCAGGCCAATGAGCAGGTAATCCTCACCGGGATGGAGGATTTTGCGGCAGCCATGGAAGAGGTGGATGAGCTGTACTACCAGGAGGAGGAAGAGGAGGAGGAAACGGAGCGGGAATCGGATGAAAAACAGGAGATCCCCGCTGCCACAGCCAGCCAGGCATCCATTTCCACCAGGAACTATCAGCTGGTGGGAGCATCGATGGGGGAAGTGCTGACCATGCTCCAGGAGAAGGCAGCCCTTCTGACAAAAACCGCTGAGCAGAGCGCAAAACTGACGGACACGTTAAGCAACTTGGGCGAGGATGCAGGAGATTCTGCAAAGTACGGAAGAGATCTGGTGGACAGTCTGGATCTGACCATCGAGGAGGTGGTCTCTCTGCGGGATTCCTTGGATGTGTACTACCCGGAAGTTCAGGCAGCCCTCAGTGATGCCAAAGAGCTGGTGAACCGGACGACCGAGGCAGTGGAACAGGGGGTAAACACCATGACGCTTCTTCAGAATGCCCTGAAGGCCAGCAGCGATTCCTTTGATGCTGCCGCACGGGACAGCCTGAAGGGCAGTATGGAGGTTCTGGACCAGAGTCTGAAGGCCCTGGAGAGCACCGCCTCCATGCGCCGGGCAGGGCGGACCATGAAGGATACCCTGGACCAGGAGTTGGACCGGTTTGATACGGAAAACCGCTTCCTGTTTATGGACCCGTCGGCCCGGAAAATATCGTTCACCTCAGACAAGAACCAGGAGCCGGAAACGCTCCAGGTCGTGCTGCGCACTCAGGAGATCAGTCTGGAGGATGAGGAACACCAGGTGATGGATGCGGAAACACAGAAGGAGGAAATAAGTCCATTCCAGAGGATGTGGAACGTGCTGGTGCGGATCTGGCAGGCCATTGTGGAGATTTTCCGGGAGAGGTGAGAAAAATGGAACGCGTATTTGGGGCAGTTCATCGGGATTGAGGGGATTTGTCTTGCCCGCCGGGCCGTGAATGTGTTAGACTAGAGACAGAAGGCCGCAGTTTAAGGCAGCATATTTTCCTGCATGTCCTTAAATTGCGGCTGTAAGATGCAAAAGGAGCCTGACCTATGTCCCGTTCTGCCCAGGATAAAACAAAATACAAGATTGCCGCATCTATGAAGGAGTGCATGATGCACACGCCGGTGGATAAGATTACGGTGACTCAGATCGCCAAAGGCTGCGGCGTTACCCGCCAGACTTTTTACCGGAATTTCCTGGATAAATATGACCTGATTAACTGGTATTTTGACAAGCTGGTGCTTCAGTCCTTTGAACAGATCGGCTATGGCTCTACTGTTCTGGAGAGCCTGACCCAGAAGTTTCATTTTATCCTGAATGAAAAGGTATTTTTTACCCAGGCCTTCCGCTCCCACGACTGCAACAGCGTTAAGGAGCACGACTTCCGTCTGATCCTGCAGTTTTACACGGACCTGATTGCACGCAAGTCCAGCAGACCTTTAAAGGAGGAGCTGCAGTTCCTTCTGGAGATGTACTGTCAGGGCTCCGTGTACATGACCAGCAAGTGGGTGCTGGGAGGAATGAAGGACTCGCCGGAGGAGATGGCCCGCAAGCTGGTGGAGGCCATGCCGCCGAAGCTGGCAGAGGTATTTGACCAGCTGAGGCTGTTGCAGCCAGGAAAAAATCATGGGGGAAAGTGACAGACCGGGGTGTTTGTCACTTTTTTTCTTATGGTTTGTTTGTTATAATATTAACAAAAGTAAACACGTAAAGGAGTGCAGGAAAAATGGCAAACAGAATCGTTTTAAATGAAACCTCCTACCACGGAGCAGGAGCGATCAAAGAGATTGCAAACGAGGCAAAGGCCAGAGGCTTTCACAAGGCTTTCGTATGCTCCGACCCGGATCTGATCAAGTTTCAGGTAACCTCCAAGGTGACCAAGGTGCTGGAAGATGCAGGACTGGATTATGAAATTTACTCCAACATCAAGCCCAATCCCACCATTGAGAATGTACAGACCGGTGTAGCTGCCTTTAAGGCTTCCAGTGCGGACTACATTGTAGCCATTGGAGGAGGCTCTTCCATGGATACGGCAAAAGCCATCGGAATCATCATTGCAAACCCGGAGTTTGAAGATGTGAGAAGTCTGGAGGGCGTGGCTCCCACAGGGAAGCCCTGCGTACCGATTATCGCCGTTCCCACCACTGCCGGAACCGCAGCCGAGGTAACCATCAACTACGTGATCACCGATGTGGAGAAGAAGCGCAAATTTGTCTGTGTGGATACCCACGACATCCCGGTTGTAGCCGTGATCGACCCGGATATGATGTCCTCCATGCCCAAGGGCCTGACCGCCTCTACCGGTATGGACGCTCTGACCCACGCCATCGAGGGATATATTACCAAGGGCGCATGGGAGATGACCGACATGTTCCACTTAAAGGCGATCGAGATCATTTCCAAGTCCCTGAGAGGGGCATGCGAGAATACCAAGGAAGGCCGTGAGGGCATGGCTCTTGGCCAGTACATTGCCGGAATGGGCTTCTCCAACGTAGGTCTTGGGATCGTTCACTCCATGGCACATGCCCTGGGCGCTGTTTATGATACTCCCCACGGTGTAGCCAATGCCATCCTGCTGCCCACCGTAATGGAGTACAATGCTCCCTGCACCGGAACCAAGTACCGCGATATTGCCAAGGCAATGGGGGTAGAGGGTACTGAGAATATGACCCAGGAGGAGTACCGGAAAGCTGCTGTGGATGCAGTGAAGAAGCTGTCCGCTGATGTGGGGATCCCCGCAGATCTGAAGGAGATTGCCAAGAAGGAGGATGTAGACTTCCTGGCTCAGTCCGCCATGGATGATGCCTGCCGTCCCGGCAACCCCAAGGATCCCACCTTTGAGGACATCAAGAACCTGTACCTGTCTTTGATGTAAAACCAGTTAAGATCCTGAAACAGTAAAAGCCCCGGAGGGGGCAGAGAACATACCGCTTCTCTGCCCCCCTCCGGGGCTTTTTGACGGGAGCAGCCGCTTTTTCAGGGCGTTCCCTTTTCAAACAGTCCCATGAGACGCTCCTTTATCTTTTCCCGGCGGCGGCGCGTCTCCTCCTCGTCACGGGAAAATACTCCGTCCAGCTCCTGAAGCACATCCCCCTCCCGGACTGCATCCGGAAGCTCTTTTAACGGGAATACCGCCTTCTTTTTATCTTCTGTTTCACAGACGGCCAGCCCTTCTTCCAGACGGTCCACAATATAGCGTATCATCAGCCTTCCCCCTTTCTGATCATTGCCGGAATCCGCTCTCTGAGGCTATGGATTGCATTGTCCGCAAGGCGAATAGCCCTCAAGAATCAGTTCCTGCCGGCTTCCCCTGTATTCCTGGCGGTTTTCCTCCTGGATCCGGCTCACAGAAGAGCAGTCCGGCAGATGAAATTTCTTTGTGTTGGTATTTAAAATATAGGATGCATCATGCTCCTCTGTCTGATCTGCCGGTGACTCTGCAGAGGCAGATGCTGTTTCCTTTTGGGAGCCCTGTGTACCGTTTTCCGTACGCCAGGTGATGGTCTCTCCGTCGCTTGAGGCTACGATGGTGCCGTCCAGGTCTGTCCGGAAAACCTTGATCCCCCGCTGCTGAAACTTCTCCAGTGTTTCCTGATGGGGGTGGCCGTAGGAATTGCCCTGTCCGCACTGGATTACCGCCCAGGTGGGAGCCACCCGGTCCAGGAAAAGGCTGCTGGAGGAGGTGCTGCTGCCGTGGTGCCCTGCTTTCAGGATATCGGCCTGAAGTTCCAGGCCGTTTTTACAGATATCTTCCTCTGCCTGGGCTTCTGCATCACCGCACAGGACAACGTGATTCTGGCCGTATTCCACGCGGATTCCAATGGACCAGTTGTTCAGGTCATCTCCGTAATCCCCATTGGGGGCCAGGATGGTAAAAGAGGCATCCCCCAGTTCCCACACATCGCCTGGCTGAGGCATGGTCAGGCTCAAACCGCGGGCTTCCACTGCGTCCAGCACATCCTCAAAGGTAGCAGTGGTGTGCGTGGCCGGGGGAAGAAATACGCGTCCGGTCTCAAATGCCCGGATGACATCATCCAGACCGCCGATGTGGTCGGAGTGGGGGTGAGTGCCGATGACATAATCCAGCTGGGTGATCCCCTGTTCCTTTAAATAGGAAACCACGGTTTCTCCCTGGTCGTTTTCCCCGGCATCCACCAGCATGGCGTGGCCGTCCTGCTGAATCAAAATGCTGTCCCCCTGGCCTACATCAATAAAGTGGACCAGAAGGCCGTCTTCGGAAAGATCCTGGGAGCTGTCAGGGGAGGAGAAAACGGGTGCCGGCCTGCCGGCAGCTCCGGTTCCCTGTCCGCATCCGGCCAGACCGATCATCAGGAGAAGTGTACAAAAAAAGTAAGAAAATTTCAGTCGTTTCATGCAGGTCACACCTTTCTGTCCATATGCAGGTCCTTTTCTCTTAAAAGAGATGAAAAATACGGTAAGCCTTGGGCTCCGTCAGCCGTTTCAGGCGTCCTGTACACCATATGGCCGCGCCAAGAGCCGCAAATGTCAGGATCAGCCGGGCCGGCAGGGAATTTAAAAATGCCAGTCTGCTGGTCAGGGCCGAAAAGAGGATGGAGACCAGATTGGCGGACATGTGCAGCACCAGAGAAGCGTACAGGCCATGGATCTTTTCATAGAGCCATGCACAGAGAAAGCCGATGCACAGGGCGTAGATTCCCTGGACCACATTGCCATGAAACAGGGCAAAAAGCAGGGAAGAAACCACCGCGGCGGTCATCCAGGAAAAGCGTTCCCTGATTAAAGCAAAGATAGTCCCACGAAAAACCAGCTCCTCCACAGCCGGAATGATGAACACCAGAAACAAAAGCTGCAAAGGCAGCGGCGGGGCATAAAGCTCAGCAGCCACCTTCTGGCTGAAAGCGGGGAACAGAAGCTCCAGACGGGACAGGGCCAAAAGCCCGTTGAGGCCGATGCAGGAGGCTGCTCCCAGTGCGATGACGAAAAGAGGTGCCTTATCCTTCAAAAAGCGGGGCGCGTAAGTGAAATGCTGGCGGCGGCGCTGTTCTTTCTCATAGAGGATCCAAAGAAAGGGCAGGGCGATCAGCTCTCCCAGTCCGGTAGCCGTCATCGCTCCCAGTCCCGGAACGATCAGGGCGAAGAGGGTGGGAATTCCCAGGTAAAGAAGGAGACTCAGCAGTATTTTTAAAATGATCATAATTGTTCTTCCTATCTGTTGATGAAATGATATAAGGCCTAAAGGGACCGGGATCTATCCCCGGTAGCGGTTCAGGCAGGCGAAGATCTCCTGGACTCTGGGCATGCACAGGCCCATGGCTCCGTAGGAGGTATCGCTGATGGCCGTCAGGCCGCCTTTCCGGATCTCTTTTGTCAAAAGCTCCACGATCTGGGAGACGCTGAAGCGGGAGAACAGCTGTTTTTCCACGCACCAGCGCATCATCTGGGCCAGGGCTGCGGTCTGCTCGCTGTGGATCAGCTGCTCCACAAAGCGCAGGTCCACCTGCTCCTTTCCCACCTGGAGGGAATCCTTCCCGTAAACCTTGGTCTTGATACGTTCCTCCCTCCGGGACTCCTCACGGCCTCCTCTAAAGGAGCCTCTATGCATTCTGCTTTGTCCTGAGGCGGAGGAAGCGTCGATGGACAGTTTCCGCCCGCCGGAGGGCAGGAAAAAACCGGGAGCAGAGGTGGTGGGGTCCTGACCATAGCGGGCGCAGGCTTCCTTCACGGTCCGGGTAATATCAAAAGGACGGTAGCAGTCCATCTGTATCACCGTGTCCGCAATATAAAAGTAGGCTCCGGAGCTTCCGGCTACCATGATGGTGGAAATGCCTGCCTTTTCATACAGGTCCCGGGCCCGCTCAATAAAGGGGGTGATGGGCTCCTTGTCGCGGCTGATGATCTGCTGCATCAGCTCGTCCCTGAGCATGAAATTGGTGGCGGAGGTATCTTCGTCGATGAGGAAGGTTCTGGCTCCCGATTCGATGCCCTCAATGACGCCCGCCGCCTGGGAGGTGCTTCCGCTGGCGTCCGGAGTAGAGAAGCAGCGGGTGTCCCGGCCGTTGGGCAGGTCATTGATGAACATGGAAATATCCACATTATTGATGCTCCTGCCGTCCTCGGCCCGCAGCTTTAAGGCACTCTCGTCTGTGATCACATATTCTCTTCCATCGCCTGCGATGTGATCGTAAACGCCCAGCTCCAGGGCTTTCAGCAGAGTGGATTTTCCATGGTATCCGCCTCCTACGATCAGGGTGATGCCCCGGCGGATTCCCATGCCGTTTAAGGCTCCTTTGTGGGGCAGGTTCAGGGTAACCTTCAGCTGTTCCGGAGAGTAAAATGCAACCCCTCCTTTCATCGGCCTGCTGGAGACACCGCTTTCACGGGGAAGAACGGAGCCGTCGGCCACAAAGGCAGCCAGATCCAGCCGTTTCAGCTCCTGGCGGATGAAATGCTGATCCTCAGCCAGATCGGCCACTGCCTGTACCTCCCTGGGATTGCGGCTGCGGTAGAAAAATACGCTCTGCACACATTTGGGCAGAAAGTCGAACAGGATCTTGATCAGTTCACCAGAATGAATGGTCCTTCCGAAGGCGGGAAAGCCTACCTCAAAGCGGGCGGTGATGCCGTTCTCGTCACACTGGCAGGCAGTGCGGGAAAGGATTTCCGGTCCCGGACTGCTGGTGGCGATGAGGCCGCTTTTTCCGGAGCCCTTTGCTTTAAAATTAAACCGGGCGATTTCGCCGGCAAACTGGCGGACCAGGTAATCTTCAAAAGCGGTCCGCTTCCAGGGCGTATCAAAAAGAGAGGCAGGATAACCGGCCTTTTGATGGGGAACGGTGACGCTGACCTTGGAAGGGGAGGCGAAGGGGTCTCCCTGAACGTGGTCAATGGACAGTATATATCCCCCGAAGGCATAGGCACCCTGAGCAGATTTATAAGCCGGATAGCTTTTGTGGTCAATGGATTCCAGTAAACGTCTTAAATCTTCAGCTTGCTTCATCATAATCTCCATTCCGTTTTATTGCACGGCAGTTCGTTCATCTGATTTTGTCCGCGACTGCCTGCCGTCTGAACTGTTACCATTTTAAAGCAGAAAAAGAACCATTGCAAGTATTTTCGCGGATTGACGATTAATGATGAAAATGGTAAACTGACTGTGATAGTTCAGGACGGCGCTTGATCCGGCTGCATCTGGGTATGTGCCGTCCTGAACTGTTACAAAACAGTTGGGAGAATTTCAGCATGAAGGGGATACTGAAAAAAATGGCCGGTCTGCTGCTGGCAGCCGGCCTTAGTATAGGATGCGCGGGGACGGCTCTGGCAAGGCCGGACTGGCCTTCCGATATGGGAATCATGGCCGAGGGCGGCATCGTCATGGATTTTAACTCAGGAGCCGTCATTTTCGGTCAGAACATTCACCAGGCTTCGCCTCCGGCCAGCATTACAAAGCTGCTCACGGCCCTGGTGGTTTTGGAAAACAGCTCTCTGGATGAGACGGTTACCTTTTCCTACGATGCCATCAATAACGTAGAGGCCGGCAGCGGCAACAAACTGAGCCTGGAGACAGGAGACCAGCTGTCTGTGGAGGACTGCCTGTACGCGATGCTTCTGGTATCCAGCAACCAGGCGGCCAATGCCCTGGCGGAGCATGTGGGAGGCAGCCGGGAAGGCTTTGTGGAGATGATGAATCAGAAGATTGAAGAGCTGGGATGCGGGGAGAGCCATTTTGCAAACCCATCCGGTCTCAACGACGAAGATCAGTATGTAAGTCCCTACGATATGGCCCTCATTGCCAAGGCGGCATTTTCCAATGAAACCCTGCTGACCATCGACTCAGCAAAAACCTACACCATACCTGCCACCATCAACAATCCGGATGGACTGACCATTCAGATGGAGCATCGCCTGCTGGTGACAGAGGACCCTTCCAGCCAGTTTTACTGTGAAGGAGCCGTAGCGGGAAAGACAGGATATACTTCCCTGGCGGGAAATACCCTGGTAACCTACGCAGCCAGAGACGGGCAGGAGCTGATCGCCGTAGTGCTGAAGGGCAGTCAGCCCCAGTATTACCTGGACTCCAAAACCCTTCTGGAATTTGGCTTTTCCAATTTCCAGAACTGGAATATCGCAGAGAACGAGACGGCCTACACCACCGGCCAGGAGCCCATTGCCATCGGGGAGACTCAATATGAGCCTTCAGACCTCTCGCTGGATGCGGATGCGCAGATCACACTTCCCAATTCCGCCGAGTTTTTGGACGCAGACCGGGAACTGGTGACGGACCTGGGAGAAGACCGCCCTATGGGCGCTGTGGCCCTGGTTCAGTATTCCTACAATGACCGGGAGATCGGCTCCTCCTATCTCTACTCCGCAAAGGCTCTCCAGGCGGCCATGGAGGAGAGCGCCGCGCAGGAGGAAAGCGAGGCACAGGAACCGCCCCAGGAAACCCAGGCTTCTACTGAGCCGGAGGAAGCACATAAGGGGATTTCTCTGAGTGTGATCCTGATCCCCGTATTGGTATTGGCGGCTGCCGCGTTGACGGCCGGAGCGGTATTTTATATCCGGAGAGAGCAAAAACGAGAGAGAGAGGAGCTGGCCCGCCGGAGGGAGCGCCGCCTGAAGCGTCTGAGAGAGAGCGGCGTCAGCGAGGAAGAGTTTGAGCGCCTTCGCCAGGAGCGCTTTGGAGATAAGCCGGGAAAAAGGAGGCATTAGGAATCATGGAATGGCCGGAAAAGATCATCATCGGCATAGGAGAAGAGTGGAAAAAAGGGCCGGACGCTGAGAGCGAAAAGCGTCTGGGAGAGGCCTATGAGGCCTTGTATCAGCAGGTTCAGGGAAAGGATTACTGGGTGGCCGCTATGGTGACGGACGGCCTGATTTACGAAACATCCTTTGACCCCAAGCGGATTACCGCACCCTGCGGCAATGACCACTGGTTTCAGTGCTCCAAAGCCTGTACCAAGGATATCTGGGAAGAGGGAGAAGTGCCGGATGGGATCTGCCCGCACTGCGGAGCGCCCCTGACGGCCAACACCGTTCAGGCTGACCCTTATATTGAGGAGGGGTATCTGCCCCAGTGGGAAGCCTATAAAAAATGGCAGACCACCGTTCTGAACCGGGATCTGCTGCTGCTGGAGCTGGGAGTGGGGATGGCCTATCCCACGGTAATCCGCTGGCCGTTTGAGAGGATCGCCATGCTCAGCAAAAAGGCCCGGCTGGTTCGGGTTCACGGTACGTTAAGCCAGCTCCCGGAGGGACTGGAGCGGGCTCAGCGGATAAAGGAAAACTCGGTGGACTGGGTTTTGCGCACATTTGGAGAAACATCAGACTAGGGATGACAACAAGGGAGGAAAGGAATATGGTAGCGATCATTGACTATGATGCAGGCAATCTGCGCAGCGTGGAGAAAGCGCTGGAAGCGCTGGGGGCCGAGACGGTGGTGACAAGAGATCCGGATGTAATTGCGGGGTGCAGCCGGGTTATTCTGCCCGGAGTGGGTTCCTTCGGGGATGCCATGGAACGGCTGAACCAGTATGGCCTGCCGGATGTGATCCGCAGGACCGTATCCGACCGCAAGCCTTTTCTGGGAATCTGCCTGGGACTGCAGCTGCTTTTTGAGGAGAGTCAGGAAAGCCCCGGAGTTTCCGGCCTTGGCATACTGAAGGGGAAGATCCTGAAAATCCCGCCGGCGGAGGGATTAAAGATTCCGCATATGGGCTGGAATTCACTTGAACTTAGGCAGGGGAGCAGGCTGTTTGCGGGAATCCGCAATCAGGAGTATGTGTACTTTGTCCACTCCTATTATCTGAAAGCAGAGGAGGAAAGCCAGGTGGCGGCCACCACCTGGTACGGAACCGAGATTCATGCTGCGGTGGAAGCGGGAAATGTGTTTGCCTGCCAGTTTCACCCGGAAAAAAGCGGTGATGCCGGCCTCAGGATTCTGAAAAATTTTCTGGAAGTATAGGAGGGGAAGGAAATGTTTACAAAGCGGATCATCCCCTGCCTGGACGTAAAAGACGGCCGGGTGGTAAAGGGTGTTAATTTTGTGAGTTTAAAAGATGCAGGCGACCCGGTGGAAATCGGGGCCGCTTATGGAAAAGCGGGGGCGGACGAGCTGGTATTTCTGGACATTACCGCTTCCTCGGACAACCGGAAGACTGTGGTGGATATGGTACGCCGGGTGGCGGAAACCGTCTTCATTCCCTTCACCGTAGGCGGAGGGATCCGGACGGTGGAGGACTTCAGGCTTCTTCTGAGAGAAGGGGCGGACAAGATTTCCGTCAATTCCGCGGCGATCATGGATCCGGAGTTGATCAGCCGGGCGGCAGACAAGTTTGGGAGCCAGTGTGTGGTGGTAGCCATTGACGCCAAGCGCCGGGCGGACGGCAGCGGCTGGAATATCTACAAGAACGGCGGCCGGGTGGATATGGGGATCGATGCCCTGGAGTGGGCTGCAAAGGTGGAAAAGCTGGGAGCCGGGGAAATCCTTTTGACCAGCATGGACTGCGACGGCACGAAAAACGGGTATGATATCCCCTTGACCAGAGCAGTGGCCCAGGCGGTCTCCATTCCGGTCATTGCCTCCGGCGGAGCAGGAACCAAAGAGCATTTTTATGATGCGCTGACCGAGGGAAAAGCAGATGCGGTGCTGGCGGCTTCTCTCTTCCATTATAAAGAGCTGGAGATCCGGGATCTGAAGGAATATCTGGCTGGCCGGGGCGTCAGTGTCCGGCTTTAGACAAAAGAAGACAAGAAGGAGAACTGAAAAAATGGCGGCAATTTCAAATGACTGGCTGGAGCCTTTAAGCGGGGAATTTAAAAAGCCCTATTACCGGAAGCTGTATGAAACGGTAAAGCACGAATACGAGACCAGAAGGGTTTTTCCGGAACCGGATGATATTTTCAATGCATTTGCCTTTACCCCCCTTTCCAAGGTAAAGGTGGTCATACTGGGACAGGACCCCTACCACAATTACGGGCAGGCCCACGGACTCAGCTTTTCCGTTAAGCCCGATGTGGAGATCCCTCCTTCCCTGGTCAATATCTATCAGGAGCTTCACGATGATCTGGGCTGCTATATTCCCAATAACGGATACCTGAAAAAATGGGCGGACCAGGGGGTGCTCCTGTTAAACACCGTTCTGACCGTCCGGGCCCACCAGGCCAACTCCCACCGGGATATTGGCTGGGAAGAATTTACCGATGCGGCCATCCGGATTTTAAATGAACAGGACCGTCCCATGGTCTTTATTTTATGGGGCAGACCGGCCCAGAGCAAGAAGCCCATGCTGACCAACCGGAAGCATCTGATTCTGGAGGCGCCTCATCCCAGTCCGCTGTCTGCCTTCCGGGGATTTTTCGGAAGCCGTCCCTTCAGCAAAACCAACCGGTATCTGGAAGAGAACGGTCTGACGCCGATCGACTGGCAGATTGAAAACGTGTAGGGCTTCCCGGCATAAGAAAACAGCGGAATACATAGAATGTAACGCGGTACAGCGGCCGGAGAAAATGACGGAGGGCTGTCCGCGAAGCCATAGATGAAGGAGAAAAACATATGAGTCTTGTTGAAATCTTAAAAGTTCTGGTGCTGGGAATTGTGGAGGGTTTTACCGAGTGGCTGCCCATCAGCAGCACCGGACACATGATTTTGGTAGATGAGATCATCCAGCTGAATCAGCCGGAGGCTTATAAAACGGTTTTCCGGGTGGTCATCCAGCTGGGAGCCATTCTTGCGGTGGGGCTGATGTATTTTCGGAAACTGAATCCTTTCAGCCGGTATAAGAGCCGGAATCAAAAAGAGGCCACCTGGATTTTATGGATCAAAATCGTAGTGGCCTGTATTCCTGCAGCGGTATTTGGGCTTCTGCTGGACGACTGGATGGATGCCCATCTGTACAACGCCTATGTGGTGGCGGCTATGCTGATCCTCTACGGCGTTCTCTTTATCCTGCTGGAGAACAGCCGCCTGGTGACCAATCCTTCCATCCAAAAGGTGAGCCGTATTTCCCTCAAAACCGCTTTCTTTATTGGGCTGTTCCAGCTTTTGTCCCTGGTGCCCGGAACCTCCCGCTCCGGGGCTACCATCCTGGGAGCCATGATTTTAGGCTGTTCCAGGGGAGCGGCAGCGGAGTTTTCCTTCTTCCTGGGAGTTCCGGTGATGTTTGGGGCCAGCCTGCTAAAGCTGGTGAAATATTTCCTGGACGGCAACAGTTTTTCCGGTTCTCAGGTGTTCTACCTGATTTTCGGAATGGTGATTGCCTTTGCCGTGTCCGTCTACTCCATCAAGTTCCTGATGAGCTATGTCCGCAGAAATGATTTTAAGTTTTTCGGATATTACCGGATCATTTTGGGGGTCATCGTCTTATCCTACTTTGGAATAACGGCTCTGGCCGGTTAAGGCAAGAGCCGTAAAAGTTAAGCCATTTCTGCAATTTCATAGAGGAGCCGCTCTGATTCCTCCCATCCCAGGCATGCATCGGTGATGGACTTGCCGTAGCAGTGTTCTCCAACCTTCTGATTGCCGGGCTCAATGTAGCTTTCGATCATCAGTCCTTTGACCAGGCTGCGGATATCATCAGAGTGGCGGCGGCTGTGGAGCACCTCCTTGGCGATGCGGATCTGCTCCTGGTACTGCTTGTTGGAGTTGCTGTGGTTGGTGTCCACGATGCAGGCCGGGTTCTTCAGGGAACGCTGGCTGTAAAGCTCAAAGAGCAGCCGCAGGTCCTCGTAATGATAGTTGGGGATGGCCTGCCCGTGCTTGTTGACTGCTCCCCTTAGAATGGTGTGGGTCAGGGGATTTCCCTGACAATGAACCTGGTTGGCCCGGAAGATAAAATCGTGGGGCAGCTGGGCAGCTACAACCGAGTTGAGCATCACCGTCAGGTCACCGCTGGTGGGGTTTTTCATCCCAACGGGAACATCGCAGCCGCTGGCTACCAGACGGTGGAACTGGTTCTCCACGGAACGGGCCCCCACGGCAATGTAGGACATGATATCGGAAAGATAGTGCAGATTTTCCGGATACAGCATCTCATCTGCAGTGGAAAATCCGGTTTCCCGCAGCACACGCATGTGCATATGGCGGATTGCCAAAATTCCCTCAAACATATCCGGCTTTTTTTCCGGGTCCGGCTGATGAATCATGCCCATATAGCCTTCGCCGGTAGTCCGCGGCTTATTGGTGTAAACTCTGGGTACAATGATCAGGCGGTCCTTTGTCTTTTCCTGAACCTTCACCAGACGATGAACATAGTCAACCACAGAGTCCTCATTGTCTGCGGAACAGGGGCCGATAATTACGATAAACTTGTCGCTCTCCCCTGTAAAAACCTTTTTCAGCTCCTCATCCTTTTGGTGTTTCTGCTGGGCAAGATTTGCCGCCAGAGGAAACTGCTCCCGGATTACATCCGGGGAGGGAAGACTGCTGACAAATGTGAAAGACATCTAACGTATACCTCCATTCCAAATGTTGATTCGCAGTTCAGGACGTCCTGAGCTGTTACCAGAGATATATTATAAAGTAGAAGAAGCGATTCGGCAAGAGCTGACACGAAAATCTTCGCAGAATGTTGACAGAATTCTGATTTCCAAGTATAACTAAAAGCATGCTGAAAGGAAAGGAAACGCAGCAGATGAACCAGGAAAAGACAAGCAGAAAAATCCCGGATTTTAAGCAGGGCAATGCAAAAGGCGCTCTGATGGCTGCAGCAGGCGCGGTCTGCTGGGGCTTTTCCGGCTGCTGCGGGCAGTTCCTTTTTGAGGAGAGAGGCGTCCAGGCACCGTGGCTGGTAACGCTGCGCCTGGTGATGGCGGGCATCTTTCTGATCATCAACGGATTTATTTTAAGCGGAAGGGACAACCTGAGGATTTTTTACAGGAAAGGGGACAGGATCCATCTGATCCTGTTTGGCCTAGCAGGAATCACCTTCTGTCAGTTCAGTTATTTTATGGCGGTACAGAGCAGCAACGCCGGGACGGCCACAGTGCTCCAGTATCTGTCGCCGGTTCTGATCCTCCTTTGGCTCTGCATAAGGGAGATGCGTCTTCCGGGGAGGATGGAGCTTTTGGCTATCCTGCTGTCCCTGACAGGTGTATTTCTGATTGGCACTCACGGAAATCTTTCCGGACTGCAGCTGTCGGAAGAGGGACTGTTCTGGGGACTGATGGCGGCAGTGGCTGCTGTGATTTACACGGTTCTTCCGGGAACGCTGGTAAACCGCTATGGCATCTGCCAGGTTTTGGGCTACGGAATGTTCATGGGCGGAGTGGTCCTGTCCGTTTTCGTACAGCCCTGGCGGGTATCCCTGGTCTGGGACGGAGCGACCATCGCCGCACTGTTCGGGGTGATCCTGGTGGGAACGGCCCTGGCATTTGGGCTGTATTTAAAAGGAGTCAGTATGATCGGTCCCTTAAAAGGCAGCCTGATTTCCGGTCTGGAGCCGGTGTCTTCCATTCTGATCTCCGTTTTATGGCTGGGTACGGCCTTCACGCCGCTGGACTTCCTGGGATTTGCCCTGATCCTGGCTGCGGTGGCTATCCTGGCAGGGGCAGGCCAAAAGAGCGGGTCGCGCTGAATCCTGCCTTGATTTTCCAGCCGTGCTGAACTGTTACGAAAATCGTAAGAGTTTACGGCTTGCGCGAACTATAAAATATGGTAAACTATTAACATACGGGAACAGTTTCGGGCGGCGGAAGATACGCCGTGCCGGACTGTCACGACATATAACGTAAGGAGTTTGATTGCAATGCAGATTTACGAAGAACTGGTTGCCAGAGGCCTGATTGCCCAGGTGACCAATGAAGAAGAGATTAAAAAAATGGTCAACGAAGGTAAGGCCGTTTTCTATATTGGATTTGACCCTACGGCGGACAGTCTTCATGTCGGACACTTTATGGCCCTGTGCCTGATGAAGCGTCTTCAGATGGCGGGAAACAAGCCCATCGCTCTGATCGGCGGAGGCACCGGCATGATCGGAGACCCGTCCGGGCGCACGGATATGCGCAAGATGATGACGCCGGAAACCATACAGCACAACTGCGACTGCTTTAAAAAGCAGATGAGCCGCTTCATCGACTTTTCCGATGGAAAGGCCCTGATGGTGAACAATGCGGAGTGGCTGATGGATTTGAATTACATTGAGTTTCTGCGTGAGGTAGGACCTCATTTCTCCGTCAACAACATGCTGCGGGCCGAGTGCTACAAGCAGAGGATGGAGAAGGGATTAAGCTTCCTGGAGTTCAACTACATGATCATGCAGAGCTACGACTTCTACGAGCTGTTCCAGCGCTACGGCTGCAATATGCAGTTCGGCGGAGACGACCAGTGGAGCAACATGCTGGGCGGCACGGAGCTGATCCGCAGAAAGCTTGGCAAAGACGCTCACGCTATGACCATTACCCTGCTGCTGAACTCCGAGGGTAAGAAGATGGGCAAGACCCAGTCCGGCGCCGTTTGGCTTGATCCGGAGAAAACCTCTCCCTACGAGTTCTACCAGTATTGGAGAAATGTAGGCGACGCCGATGTCCTGAAATGTCTGCGGATGCTGACCTTCCTGCCGCTGGAGCAGATTGACGAGATGGACCGCTGGGAGGGAAGCCAGCTGAACCAGGCAAAAGAAATCCTTGCCTACGAGCTGACCAAACTGGTCCACGGCGAGGAGGAGGCGAACAAGGCCCAGGATGCGGCCAAGGCTCTCTTCGGCGCAGGAAACTCCAGCGAGAATATCCCGACTTTCCGCCTGTCCGATGAGGATTTTACCGATGGGACCATCGATCTGATCAGCATTCTCCAGAAGAGCGGTCTGGCTGCGACCCGTTCTGAAGCCAGAAGAAATATTGAGCAGGGCGGCGTCAGCGTGGACGGACAGCAGGTGAAGGATGTGAAGGCCGTTTATGCCAGGGAGCAGTTTGAAGGCGATGGCCTGATGGTAAAACGGGGCAAAAAGAATTTTAAGAAAGTGACCTTATAGATACTCGAAAAACTTGGACTTGAAAAGGGAAAGGAGGATGCCGGGTGATAAGGAAACATTGGTTCAGCCGGTTCTGTTCCCTGGCTTTGACCGGGATCTTGAGCCTGGGCTGTGCTGGCACGGCTCTGGCATCGGATGCCGGAGCGGCTGCGGGGAGCCAGGATCTGCCCTTTGAGGTGGTTCTGGACCTGAACACCAGACAGCAGCCGGTTTATGACGGATTTTCTCAGTACGTGAACGCATTCCGGGTCTCGGAGGAGGACACCTTTCATATCGCCTCAGATTCTTCCGATGTGGATCTGTCCCAGGCTTCCATGGATTATCTGGTGATCACCTACGATGAGGAGGGAACCCAGATTAGTCAGGAATGCACCGTCTACGGACTGGAGATCGGAACCCATTATCCGGTTGTCCGTCCGGAAACGGTATCCAGGGAAAAGGCGGCCGGGACGCTTTACGGTACCCTGGACCGCTGTTACACCATCCGCTTCAACTATGGAGATGAACAGGAGAGCCTTTATTTTCAGGTGCTTCCCCAGTCGGAGGCTGCCCAGTACAAGAATCTGATCTTGGGAAAATGGGAGAAGGATTCGACCGGAACCCGCTATCTGTACAATGGCCAGTATTTAAAATCCTGGGCCCTGATTAACGGACAGTGGTATCTGTTCGGTGATGACGGGTATCTGCTGCGCAACTGGCAGCAGTATAAAGGGGACTGGTATTATCTGGACCGCAGTTCCGGACGGATGATGGTGAACTGTACCATTGACGGATATGAGATTGGAGAGGATGGGATCGCGGACCGGGAATAGGTTTGCCGGCCTGATGAGATGAATAAAAAAAAGCTGCTGCTTGACCGAGAGTTGCTCGTAAAGCGGCAGCTTTTTTATGTAAGTTAAAAATTCATGATGCCCATATGCTGCAGCAGAATCTTCAGCCCAATTAAAATCAGCACCAGGCCTCCCACAAATTCTGCCTTTGATTTGTATTTACAGCCAAAGACATTTCCCACCTTCACTCCCACCAGGGAGAGACAGAAGGTGACCACGCCGATAAAACAGACGGAGGACAGGATGGGTACGGCCAGAAAGGCCAGCGTGACCCCTACTGCCAGGGCATCGATGCTAGTGGCGATGGCCAGAAGGACCATGGAGCGGAAGTTTAAGGATGCGTCCAGACTTTCCTCCTCGTCCTCCAGGGATTCGCGAATCATATTTCCTCCGATCAAAGCCAGGAGAATGAAGGCCACCCAGTGGTCATAGGCGGAGATGGCCTCCTTGAAGCCGGAACCCAGAAGGTAGCCCAAAAAGGGCATCAGAGCCTGGAAGCCGCCGAAATAAAGGCCTACAACCGCAGCTCCCTTCCAGTTCATCTTCGGCATGGCCAGCCCTTTACAGACGGCTACGGCAAAAGCGTCCATGGACAGGCCCACCGCAATGAGAAACAGTTCAAACAGCGACATACTGGTCTGCCCCTCCTCTTAGAGAAGAAAAATGTTGTGGGCTTTGCACTCTTCACGCATGGAGCGGGGCCAGATGCTGGCCTGGACCTCACCCACGTGAGCCCGGTCCAGAAGCAGCATGCACAGCCGGGACTGGCCGATTCCGCCGCCGATGGTGTAGGGAAGCTCATGGTTTAAGAGCATCTGATGATAGGGAAGGTTCATGCGCTCCTCGCAGTGTGCCTTTTTCAGCTGCTCCGCAAGGGCGGTCTCATCGACCCGGATGCCCATGCTGGAAATTTCCAGAGCGCAGTTTAAACGCTCAAACCAGAAAAGAATATCACCATTCAAGCTCCAGTCATCGTAGTCCGGAGCCCGGCCGTCATGCGGCTCTCCGCTTTTCAGCTTATCGCCGATCTGCATGAGAAAGACGCAGCCGTGTTCCCGGCAGATCCGGTTCCCCCGCTCTCTTGGCGTACAGTCAGGGTAGAGGTTTTCCAGCTCCTGGGTAGTGATAAAGAAGATATCTTCCGGCAGATGCTTGACCGCATCGGGATATTTGTACCATACCTCATGTTCCATGTGCTTGATGATCTTGAAGATTTCCCGAACCGTGGATTTTAAGGTCTCCATGTTCCGCTCTTCTTTTGTGATCACCCGCTCCCAGTCCCACTGGTCCACATAGCAGGAGTGCAGATTGTCCAGCTCCTCGTCTCTGCGGATGGCATTCATGTTGGTGTAAAGCCCCTGGCCCGGCTCAAAGCCGTATTCCTTCAAGGCGAGGCGCTTCCACTTGGCCAGGGAATGAACCACCTCGATGGTTTCACCCGGCACGCCGGCAATGTCAAACTGAACCGGACGCTCTGTTCCGTTTAAGTTATCGTTAAGTCCGCTGCTCTGTTCTACAAAAAGGGGAGCGGAGATGCGCTCCAGATTCATCTGGCGTCCCATTTCCTTTTGAAACGTATCGCGGATATACTTGATGGCTTCCTGGGTTTCCCGGACAGTCAGCCGGGGATCGTAATGTTCCGGTAAGATTAAATTCATGTTCCGTTCCTCCAAATGCAATATACGTCCTTTATGGTATCACTAATAGGGAAAAGGCGCAAGAAAAAAGTAGATTGATTTGGGGGAAAAGCTGTGCTATAGTGTAGTGAACAATAAGACTTACGGGGGAATTTAGTCATGAAAAAGGCTACATATGAGATCGATATGTGCAGCGGGCCCATTCTGGGAAAGGTGCTCCGCTTTTCTATTCCGCTGATGCTTTCCGGTATCCTGCAGCTTCTGTTTAATGCGGCGGACATCGTTGTGGTGGGACGTTTTTCAGGAAGGGAAGCCATGGCGGCGGTGGGAGCCACATCGGCCCTGATCAATCTGCTGATCAACATTTTTGAGGGACTTTCTGTCGGAGCCAATGTAGCTGTGGCCCGGTATTACGGGGCAAAACGGGAGAAGGATGTGGCAAAGACGGTCCATACTGCTGTTGCCACCAGCCTTTTAAGCGGCGTGTTTCTGGTGATTTTGGGACTGCTGGCGGCCAGGCCCATGCTGGTACTGATGGGAACGCCTGCCGATGTGCTGGAGCAGGCGGTGCTGTATATGCGGATCTATTTTCTGGGAATGCCGGTACTGATGTTCTACAATTTCGGCAGCGCGATTCTGCGGGCCGTGGGTGATACCAAGCGTCCCCTGTATTTTCTTTTTACCGCAGGTGTGATTAATGCCGTGCTGAATGTGGTGTTTGTGGTGAAATTCGGCATGAGCGTGGACGGAGTAGGCTGGGCTACTGTAATCTCAGAGACGATTTCGGCTCTGCTGGTAGCCAGGACCCTGATGCGGGCAAACGGACCTCTGCGTCTTCATCTGAGACAGCTGAAAATCCACAGAAAGCACTTATTGCAGATCATCAAGGTAGGACTGCCGGCCGGTGTTCAGGGCGCTATTTTTTCCGTGTCCAATGTACTGATTCAGTCCTCTGTCAACTCCTTCGGCTCTGTGGCTGTGGCCGGAAATACGGCAGGGGCCAACATTGAGGGCTTTGTCTACACCGCTATGAACGCAGTGTACCAGACCAATTTAAGCTTTACCAGCCAGAACCTGGGAGCCAGAAAATATGGCAGAATCAACCGGATCCTCCTGACCTGCCAGGGTGTTGTGATGGCAGTGGGGATGCTGCTGGGCTTCGGTGCGCGGGCAGGCGGAAATATCCTGCTTCAGATCTATTCCTCAGACCCGGAAGTGATCCGCTACGGACTGCTGCGGATGTCGATTATCTGCAGTACCTATTTTACCTGCGGAATGATGGACTGCATGGTGGGAAGCCTGCGGGGAATGGGTTATTCCGTGTTCCCCATGATCGTTTCCCTGGTGGGAGCATGCGGCCTGCGGATTATATGGATTTTTACGATTTTTGCGGTATGGCCGACGTTGACGGTGCTGTATCTGTCCTATCCGGTTTCCTGGGTGATTACAACCCTGGCTCATGTGGTAACCTTCCTGAAGATCCGGAAACGATATCCGAAAGAAGATGTCTAGAAAGTATATTTTATTCAAAAAATCTGATAATATTGGGAATGTAACGCAAATAAACCGCTTGATTTGTCAAAATAAAATAAAAAATTGTTATAAATTGATTCAATTCCAAAGTTAATAAAAAATATACAAAAAATCTCGAAAAAGTATTGACAAAATCGGCATATTTCGTTATAATAAAACCATCAAAAGAACAAGAGATAAAAAAAGAACTGAAGGGTTTCAGTTCAGAAGTTAAAAAATCTAAGTAAAGGAGGTACGGACCACCGAAAAGTGAAATTTTGTTTCGTTTATAATGATACCGGGTGTAACGGTAAAGATTATAAACGGAACCAGGAAAACCACTCTACAAAGGGAAACGCTCAGCAGTAAAGCTTTAAAGGAAACAAACGTTACAGTTAGAAACAGAATTTTTAGTTAGAAACTGTTAGACGAACATTTGCAGAAGTAGCGAGATGAGAAAGATTTTCAAACGCTGTGACAGAAGAACGGATTAAGATCCCGGTTTAGTATCATGACGAGAAAGTGGTATTAGAACGAAGGAAAGTTCCCGGCAGCAAAGATGTAGTGAAAGAGTAGAAAATTCATTCAGAAGCAAAACGAAATGTAAGAAAAAGAGCGAAGAACCAATGTAGAATGGAGGAACAATTTCATATAGATCGTCACCAAAAACAAAGAAAAGTGAGGCTTGGTCCAATGGACGACGAAACATGAAGAAGCGTATCGAAAAAGAAATATTCGATACGCTTCTTCCATGTGCGGAAAACGGAATTAACCGATGACTTTCCAGTGTTTGTCAACATGATTTAAGATTTCGCAGCCATCTGCGGTGACGATGACCAAATCCTCCACGCGGACGCCAAAACGTCCGGGCAGATAGACACCGGGCTCAATGGAAAATATCATTCCTTCCCGAACGATGTCCGTGTTGGAGGCGCTTACATCTCCGGGGTCGTGGTCTTCCAGGCCAATCATGTGTCCCAGACGGTGGGTGAAGTTGGGACCGTAGCCGCCGGCTTCAATGTGTTCCCTGGCGGTGCGGTCAATATCACAGAAACGGACACCGGGACGAATCATGGCTTCTGCCTTTTCGTTGGCTTCCCGGACCAGGTCATGGATAGCGGTGTACTGGGAATCTGCAGTTTTGCAGAAGTAAGTGCGGGTCATGTCGGAGCAGTACCGGTCTTTGATGCAGCCCATGTCAATGACAATGCAGTCCCCTTCTTTTAATACGGTGTCGTCGGGACGGTGGTGGGGGTCTGCGGCATTGGCGCCAAAGGATACAATGGTAGTGAAGGAGGGACCCTGGCAGCCAGCCTCACGGTAAAGATTGTTGATGTAGGCGGCGCATTCTTTTTCTGTCATCCCTTCTTTGATATAAGCGGCAGCCGCTTCCATGCAGCGGTCGTTAATGGCGGAGGAAATCCGCATCTTTTCCAGTTCTTCCGAATCTTTTACTGCCCGAAGGCCGTCTACGCATTCCGAAGCGTTTACATAGGAAACGTCAGGATTTTTGCTGATTAAGGCCAGCAGGAAGCGGGCAGGCCATTTCTTGTCAATTCCCATGGCAGCAGTCTTATCCACCTGCTGGGCCAGGATCCCGATTCCGTCGTCTGTGTCTGTAATCCATACCAGGGGGATATCCTGGTCTTCTACGGTGAAAAGGCGGTTTACCACCATGCAGAGGGTGCCGTCCGTGCGGACGTAGAGGACGAAGAGCCGCTCGCCCGGCTCAACGGAAACTCCGGTGAGGTACCAGATGCTTAAGGGGTCGCAGATGATCATTTGAGTCAAATTTTTTTCTTTCAGGGCCTGTTCCAAACGGTTCAGGCGCTGTCTGTGCAGTGCATTCATAGCTGTTTTCCTCCAGATTTTTTTATGTGCGGGACATCCGATGTGAAAAGAGAAGCAATCGCCGTCCTGAAGCAGTTACTTTGTATTATACATTAAATGGAATAAAATGCAACAAATCCTAGGGATTCAGTCCTTCCAGGTCAAACGGAGGGGTGTATTCCTGGCGGGCGCTGCTTTTTTCCTGCATAAAGCCCTGGTTTAAGCCAAGATTCAGGGCTTCCTCCAACACCCGGTTATATTCAAAGGAGGTGACTCTTCGGTTTAGATCCGGGTGTTCCTTGCTGTGAAACAGAGGAGTGTATTGGCTGAGAAGGCTGATCAAAAAGCGGTCCCTGGGCAGATTGGAGCTAATCCACCGGAGGATCCGGATGGAATCCTGCCGGTGGGAGGGGAGGACCATGTGCCGGATGATGACTCCTCTTTTCAGGAGCGGGGAGGGGAGGTCAGGGACATCTTCCCATACCAGGGGGCCGGTCTGCCGGATCATCTGGGCGATGGCTGCCGAGGCCACAGGGAAATAGTCCGGTGCGCCGGAGCAGCGGCGGGCCAGATCAGAGTCGAAGTATTTAAAATCGGGAAGCCAGATATCTACAAGATCCTTTAGAGCCTGCACCGTCTCCACCCGCTCGTATCCTCCGCAGTTGTAGACTACGGGAATGGTCAGGGAGGGGCGGGCCAGCCGGAGGGCCTCCACAATATGGGGAAGGTACTGGGTAGGGGTTACCAGGTTGATATTGTAAGCCCCCTGCTCCTGAAGGTGAAGAAAAATACGGGCCAGCTGTCCGGCGGATACGGCCTGCCCGAAGTTTTTATGGCTGATGGTGTAATTCTGGCAGAAGATGCAGCGGAGGGTGCAACCGGAGAAAAATACGGTTCCGCTTCCGCCGGAAACCGCGCCGGAAGAGGCAGGCTCCGAAGGTCCGCTGATGCAGGGCTCCTCCCAGTGATGAAGTGCGGCCCGGGCTGCGTAGAGCTGATCCCCGCAGCCGCAGTAGCCGGTGCGGTTTTTGCGGTCCGCGCGGCACATTCTGGGACAAAGCGTGCATGAACGGTAGGTTTCATAGGTAATTTCATTTGTCATAAGTCTGTTCCTTTTCTTTGATAAACGTACATTTACAGTATAGCGCTCCGGAAAGCGGACGTAAAGGAGTTTATCTGTCATTATATTCACAATCACGAAGATATTCAATGGGAAAATTATAAATTATGCTAAGTCTGTCAAACATTTCCAGCGTTTACATTTATGGAATGTCAACAAATCATTCTACAAAAGGAGGAAAGCGGATGATAGACTATTCGCCGTTCTGGCGCACATTGAAGGAATCTAAGGAAAACTGGTATACGCTGACCAAGAAGCATCACATTTCTGACAGCACCCTGCACCGTCTTAAGCACAACCGCGATATTTCCATGAAAACAATCAATGACCTTTGCCGGATCTTAAACTGTAATATTGATGATATTGCGGTTTATGTGCCTTCGGACCAGGACCAGATTCTCTGACTGGCGAACGGAAAGGACTTGTAAAGGGTCCCGGCTTCATGCTATGATGAAGCCAGTGAGGCCTTCGGAGCGCAGACTGCTTTGCAGCGGCATTGTACCCTGTGGGGATGAACGACCTGCAGGGTATTTTTTCGATGAAGGCAGAGTATCTTTACTTGAAAGACGGATGGCCGGGAACGGCTTGGCAGCTGGAACGGTGGACAGATGGCTGCGTCTGGAAACGCGGCAGAAGGAGGCAGGCGATGGTAGAAGAGATGAAAATTGGAAGTTTTGCGGAGGCATTGTCCTCCAAGGCCCCTATTCCGGGGGGAGGAGGGGCCAGTGCCCTGGCAGGTGCCCTGGGAAGCGCTCTGGGGCAGATGGTTGGCAATCTCACGGTTGGAAAGAAAAAGTACGCGGCTGTGGAGGAGGAGGTCCGGGCGCGGATGGAGGAACTTTCACGGCTGTCCGGGGAATTCCTGCGGCTGGCGGACCGGGATGAGGAGGTTTTTAAGCCATTGGCCGAGGCTTACGGGCTCCCGAAAGAAACGAAAGAGGAGCGGGAATACAAGGATGCGGTGATGGAGGAACGGCTTTTGGCGGCCACCATGGTTCCCCTGGAGATTATGGAACGGGCGGTCCAGACCATGGAAATTCTGGAGATCCTGGCCGAGAAGGGCAGCGTGATGGCGGTCAGCGATGTGGGAGTAGGCATTCAGTTTGCCCGGACCGCGCTGCTGGGCGGAGTGATGAATGTGTATATTAATACAAAATCCATGAAAGATCGTCAGAAGGCGGAGGAGCTGAACGGCAGGGCAGGAGAACTGACTGCGAAAGGCATAAAGCTGGCGGACCAGGTTTACGGAAGGGTACTGGAAGGATTAAAGAACTGAGGAGGAAGAAGATGGAGATTTTAAAGGGAGGAGCGGCCTCCGGCAGGATTAAGGAGGAGGTTGCCGCTATGCTGGAAAAAATGGGAGGAACGGCCCCTAAACTGGCGATCGTGCGGGTTGGGGAAAATCCGGATGATCTTTCCTACGAGCGGGGCGCGAAGAAGAAAATGGAGAATTTCGGGCTGAGGGTTCAGTCTTTCGCCTACCCAAAAGAGATTTCCCATGAGGAGTTTATGAGGGAATTCCAAAAGGTGAATGAGGATCAGGATGTGACCGGAATTCTGCTGCTTTGCCCGCTGCCCGGGCAGATTGACCAGAAAAAGGTGGCGGCGGCTATTGACCCGGCTAAGGACCTGGACGGAATCAGCCCGGTAAACGCGGCAAAGGTGTTTGCAGGGGACCGGGAAGGCTTTGCACCCTGTACGGCGGAGGCAGTGATAGAGGTGCTGAAAACGGCCGGTATCTCCGTGAGAGGAAAACGGGTGGTGATCGTGGGCCGCAGCATGGTGGTGGGACGTCCTCTTTCCATGCTGATGCTCCAGGAGGATGCGACGGTGACCATCTGTCACACCAAGACGGTGGATTTGCCGGCGGTGTGCCGGGAGGCGGATATTCTGGTGGCTGCCGCCGGACGGGCAAAGATGCTGGACGGAAATTATGTAAGAGAAGGGGCCGTGGTGGTAGATGTGGGGATCAACGTAGATGAGAACGGTTCCCTCTGCGGCGATGTGGACTTTCAGAGTTTGGAAGGAAAGGCTGCTGCGGCCACGCCGGTGCCGGGAGGTGTCGGGACGGTGACGACTGCCATCCTGGCAAGGCACCTGATGCGCGCCGCTCAAAAGAAATGAATAAAAATTTAAAAATACACTTGATTTTCCTGGAAAATGCGTTATAATGGGAGAAAATTGATTAATAGTTATGCATTTATATTTGATATATATGCATAAAAGAGGAGAGGAGAAAATTATGAAAAAGAAATTAACTGCATTGACACTGGCGGTAGCGATGGCGGCAACGATGGCTGGCTGTTCCGGTTCCGGCTCTCAGGCCGAGACGGAGGCTGCAGAGACCACTGCAGCTGCAGAGACAGAGGCTGCGGATCCGGCAGCAGAGGACGAGAGCACGGAGGCTGCTTCGGAGGAAGCGGAGACGGAGGCTGCTGCAGGTGAGCTCAAGACAGCTCAGGAGGGCAAACTGGTCATGGTGACCAACGCGGAGTTCCCGCCCTACGAGTACCACGAGGGAGATGAAATCGTAGGAATTGATGCGGAGATCGCGGCGGCTATTGCAGATAAACTGGGGCTGGAGCTGGTAATCGAGGATATCGCTTTTGATTCCATTATTCCGGAGCTGGTCAGCGGCAAGGCAGATTTCGCCATGGCAGGCATGACGGTTACAGATGAGAGAAAGCAGTCTGTTGATTTTTCCAATACCTATGCGAAGGCTTCTCAGAAGGTCATCGTTCAGGAGGGAAGCGATATTACAACCCCGGATGATCTAACAGGCAAGATTGTAGGTGTTCAGCTGGGGACCACCGGAGATTTGTATGTAACGGATTTGGAGGCTGAGGGAACTACAGTAGAGCGCTTCAGCAAAGGCTTTGAGGCGGTTCAGGCGCTGAGCCAGGGCAAAGTGGATGCAGTGGTGATCGATGAGCAGCCGGCCCAGGTTTTCGTAAGCCAGACCGAGGGACTGGTGATTCTGGATGATTCCTTTACCGATGAGGAGTATGCAGCAGCGGTTAAGAAGGGGAATACCGCTCTGTTAAATGCCATCAATGATGCGCTGGCAGAACTGGACGAGGCCGGAGAGCTGGATGCGATTGTAGCAAAATATATTACTGCTGAGTAAGCAGAGCTGTTTTTCAACCAAAAGCTGCCCATGAACACAGAGGCGGTGAGAGCCGCCTCTGTGTTCATGGGCAGCTTTTAAACAGTAAAGGACGATGAATTTATGTGGGAGAATTTTGTTAGTACCTTTTATCTGAATTTTATCGAGAAGGACCGGTGGAAATATCTGGCCGTAGGCCTGCAGAACACCCTGACCATTACGTTTTTTGCCTGTCTGGTCGGCATTGTTCTGGGCTTTTTAGTGGCCCTGGTCCGCTCCACCCATGAGCGAACCGGAAAATTGAAGCTGCTCAACGGGATATGTTCCCTTTACCTGACGGTAATCCGGGGAACTCCGGTGGTGCTGCAGCTTCTGATCATCTATTTTGTAGTATTTGGCAGTGTGCGCATTGATAAAATCCTGGTGGCAGTGATGGCCTTTGGAATCAACTCCGGCGCCTATGTGGCGGAAATTTTCCGCAGCGGCATCATGGCGGTGGACCAGGGGCAGATGGAAGCGGGGAGAAGCCTGGGATTTAATTACCGCCAGACTATGTGGTACATTATCATGCCCCAGGCATTAAAAAATGTACTTCCGGCTCTGTGCAATGAGTTTATTGCCCTTTTGAAGGAGACCTCTGTTTCCGGATACCTTGCCATTCAGGATCTGACAAAGGGCGGAGATATTATCCGCAGTCAGACCTGGACGGCTTATATGCCGCTGCTGGCGGTGGCAGTGATTTATCTGGTCATTGTGCTGATCTTTACCAGATTGACAAAGCTTTTGGAGAGGAGGCTGAGGCAGAGTGAGCGCTAATCAGATGGAAAAACCTCTGATTCATGTGGAGGATCTGGGGAAAAGCTTCGGAAGCCTGAAGGTTCTGCAGGGGATCAATGTGGATATTTATAAGGGGGATGTAGTCTGCGTGGTAGGACCTTCCGGTTCCGGAAAGAGCACATTCCTGCGCTGCCTGAATCTGCTGGAGGAGCCTACGGAGGGACATATTTTCTTTGAGGGCGTGGATATCACGGATAAGGCTACCAATATTGACCTGCATCGCCAGAAGATGGGGATGGTGTTCCAGCAGTTCAATCTGTTCCCCCATATGGATATCATGAAGAACCTGACCATTGCCCCCATGAAGCTTCAGGGAAAGACCGAGGAGGAGGCAAAGGCGCAGGCTATGGAGCTTTTGAACCGGGTAGGACTGGCAGACCGTGCCCAGGCGTACCCCAGTCAGCTGTCCGGAGGCCAGAAGCAGAGGATTGCCATCGTCCGGGCACTGTGCATGAAGCCGGATGTGATGCTGTTCGATGAACCCACATCTGCCCTGGACCCGGAAATGGTGGGTGAGGTGCTGGCTGTTATGAGAGATCTGGCCAGAGATAAGATGACCATGGTGGTGGTGACCCATGAGATGGGCTTTGCCAGAGAGGTGGCCAACCGGGTAATGTTTATGGATGGAGGGAACTTCGTGGAGGAGGCGGCTCCGGAGGAGTTTTTTGCCAATCCGAAAAATGAGAGGCTGAAGGTATTTTTAAGTAAGGTATTGTAGAGAAAAATGCAGGAGGCGGCTGCCGGGGGGAGGATTGGAAATTGCATTTCTGATGGAAATATGATATGCTTGTTCTGCCGGGAGAAACGCCCGTTTCAAAAGAGATTGAACATTCGGAGGTACATGAGGATGGGACGAATACTGGAAGAACTGTACTGCGGCGATCTGCAGCCTGCGGAGAACCGGAACTGGGATAATCCGGAGTATGAGGAGAAATGCGAGGCTTCCTTGGAGGAGGTCCATGCCTTCTGCGAGCGCCTGGACCAGGAGAGCAGAGAGGCGTTTGATGCAATGATGGAGAATTATCTGGAGCTGTGCCATATTGAGAAAACCCAGGCATTTTCTGACGGCTTCCGGATCGGAGCGCGGATTATGTGGGAGGTATTTGGCAGAGATGTGAGCGGCCAGTCCGCTCAGTAAGGCGCAGTGAAATATAACAGTTCAGGACGTCCTGAACGGACAGAAGGATTCATGTTCAACCCTGAGATTTTGGGCAAAGGGATTGCCTGGAGTTTCGGGGTTTTTGACGGCCTTTTGGACGGACGGCTTTGGATGAAAAAATTATGGAAATTATCGAACAGATGTTTGCAAAATGAGAAAAAGATGATATACTTAGTGGACACAGCAAATGTATGCAAAGATGAAATACAGTTTCGATACAAGGTTTTCAATATAAGGAGCATAGTTCATGGCAAAGCAGTTTATTAAGATACGGGGGGCAAATGAACACAATTTAAAGAATATTTCTCTGGATATCCCCAGAAATGAGCTGGTGGTCCTCACCGGCCTTTCCGGCTCAGGAAAATCGTCCCTGGCTTTTGATACCATTTACGCGGAGGGACAGCGGCGTTATATGGAATCCCTGTCTTCCTATGCCAGACAGTTTTTGGGCCAGATGGAGAAGCCGGATGTGGAGAGCATCGAAGGGCTGTCTCCGGCCATTTCCATTGACCAGAAATCTACCAACCGGAACCCCAGGTCCACCGTAGGAACCGTGACGGAGATTTATGATTACATGAGACTTCTCTATGCCAGAATCGGCATTCCCCATTGTCCCAAGTGCGGCAAGGAAATCCGCAAGCAGACTGTGGACCAGATGGTGGACCAGATTATGAGCCTGCCGGAGCGGACCAGGATCCAGCTGCTGGCGCCGGTGGTGAGAGGGCGCAAGGGCGAGCATGTGAAGATCCTGGAGCAGGCCAGAAAGAGCGGCTATGTGCGTGTCCGGATTGACGGGAATCTCTACGAGCTTTCGGAGGAGATTAAGCTGGAGAAGAATATTAAGCACAATATTGAGATCGTGGTGGACCGTCTGGTGGTGAAGGAGGGGATCGAGAACCGCCTCACTGATTCGATTGAGACGGTGATGGGATTGACCGGCGGCCTGATGGTGGTAGATGTCATCGGCGGGGAGTCCATGACCTTCAGCCAGAGCTTTGCCTGCCCGGACTGCAACATCAGCGTGGACGAAGTGGAGCCCAGGAGTTTTTCCTTCAACAATCCCTTCGGCGCCTGCCCGGAGTGTTTCGGCCTGGGATATAAGATGGAGTTTGACGAGGATTTGATGATTCCGGATAAATCTCTGTCCATCAATCAGGGAGCCATTGTGGTACTGGGTTGGCAGTCCTGTACGGACAAAGGGAGCTTTACCGGTGCGGTTCTGGATGCCCTGTCGAAGGAGTACCATTTCAGTCTGGATACGCCTTTCCAGGATTATCCAAAAGAGATTCACGACATACTGATTTACGGTACCGGCGGGCGAGAAGTGAAGGTCCACTACAAGAGCCAGCGCGGAGAGGGCGTCTATGATGTAGCCTTCGAGGGGCTTTTGGAAAATGTGAACCGTCGGTACAAGGAGACTTTTTCGGAGAACAGCAAGGCGGAGTACGAGACTTTTATGCGGATTACCCCCTGCCCGGTGTGCAAGGGGCAGCGTTTGAAGAAGGAATCCCTGGCGGTAACGGTAGGCGGCCTGAATATTTATGAGGCTACGGACATGTCCATTGTCCGGTTCCGGGAGTTTTTGGAGAATCTGAAGCTGACCCCCATGCAGGAGACGATCGGCGCCTCCATTTTGAAGGAGATCAAGGCCAGGATCAATTTCCTGATTAATGTGGGACTTGACTATCTGTCCCTGACCAGAGCCACGGGCACTCTGTCCGGCGGTGAGGCACAGCGGATCCGTCTGGCAACCCAGATTGGCTCCGGTCTGGTGGGAGTGGCCTACATCCTGGATGAGCCCAGCATCGGCCTTCACCAGAGGGACAATGATAAGCTGCTGCGGACCCTTTTGAACCTGCGGGATTTGGGAAACAGTGTTCTGGTGGTGGAGCATGATGAGGATACCATGCGGGCTGCGGACTGTATCGTGGATATCGGACCCGGCGCAGGAGAGCACGGCGGAGAAGTGGTGGCCATGGGAACTGCCGAGGAGATCATGGAGTGCCCTCAGTCCATTACCGGAGCTTATCTTTCCGGCCGTTTGAAGATACCGGTGCCAGAGGTGAGAAGGACGCCCAGCGGATGGCTGACGGTGAAGGGGGCAGCGGAGAATAATCTGAAGAATATCACAGTCCGGTTCCCGCTTGGGGTGATGACCTGCGTAACCGGCGTGTCCGGTTCCGGAAAGAGCTCCCTGGTCAATGAGATTCTTTACAAGGCGCTGGCGAAGAAGCTGAACCGGGCCAGAACCATACCGGGAAAGTACAAGGAAATCCTGGGTGCTGAGAATCTGGACAAGATTATCGCCATCGACCAGTCGCCCATCGGGCGGACCCCACGCTCCAACCCGGCTACCTATACCGGAGTCTTCGACCTGATCCGGGATCTGTTTGCCTCCACCACCGATGCGAAGGCCAGGGGATACAATAAGGGGCGTTTCAGCTTCAATGTCAAGGGAGGACGCTGTGAGGCCTGCAGCGGAGACGGCATTATCAAGATCGAGATGCATTTTCTGCCTGATGTATATGTACCCTGCGAGGTCTGCGGCGGAAAGCGCTACAACCGGGAGACCCTGGAGGTAAAGTACAAGGGGAAGAACATTTACGATGTGCTGAATATGACGGTGGAGGATGCTCTGAAATTTTTTGAAAATGTGCCTTCCATTACCAGAAAGATCCAGACCCTCTACGATGTGGGCCTGGGCTATATCCGCCTGGGACAGCCATCCACGGAACTCTCCGGCGGCGAGGCCCAGCGGATTAAGCTGGCTACGGAGCTGTCCAAGCGGGGGACGGGCAAGACCATCTATATTCTGGATGAGCCGACTACGGGCCTTCATTTTGCGGACGTTCACAAGCTGATTGAGATTCTCAGGCGTCTGTCCGACGGAGGCAATACGGTGGTGGTCATTGAGCACAACCTGGATGTGATCAAGACTGCGGACTACATCATCGACATCGGACCTGAGGGCGGGGACAAGGGCGGTACGGTCATTGCCCAGGGGACGCCGGAGGAGGTTGCGGATAACCCTGCTTCTTATACCGGGCAGTATGTGAGGAAATATCTGGAAATGGATAAAAACGTCGAAAGCACTTGATATTTGGCGAATCATCCTCTATAATGGAGACATACGGAAGATAAAAAAGAGATTGTGCGTTTCTGTACAATCTCTTTCAATTTATCTCCAGAAGAAATCCAAAGGATGGAGGAGAAATCTCATGGAGAGAGAACGGATTATTGTCCTGGACTTCGGTGGGCAGTACAACCAGCTGATTGCCCGGCGCGTCCGCGATCAGGGCGTATATGCGGAGGTTTACCCCTTCGATATGGGATTGGAGAAGATCCGCCAGTTAAACCCCAAGGGCATCATTTTTACCGGAGGCCCTAATTCTGTTTACCTGGAGAGCAGCCCTCATATTGATGAGAAGGTTTTTGACATGGGGATTCCGGTTCTGGGAATCTGCTATGGCAGCCAGCTGATTGCTTACGAGTTGGGGGGCAGGGTGGAGACAGCGCCTGTCAGTGAGTACGGCAAGACGGAGGTGGAAACGGTTCCGGACAGCGTTCTGATGAAGGGCGTTTCCCCGGTTACCACGACCTGGATGTCTCACACCGATTATATTTCCAAGGCTCCGGAGGGCTTTCGCGTAACCGGTCATACACCGGTGTGCCCGGTAGCGGCTATGGAGAATCCGGAGAGAAAGATTTATGCGGTGCAGTTCCACCCGGAAGTGCAGCACTGTGTGGAAGGCGATAAGATTTTACACAATTTCGTTTACGATGTATGCGGTTGCGCAGGGGACTGGAAGATGGATACCTTTGTGGAGGATTCCATCCGTGCGATCCGGAAGAAGGTCGGGGACGGCAAAGTGCTCTGCGCTCTTTCCGGCGGCGTGGATTCTTCTGTTGCGGCAACGATGATGGCCAAGGCCATTGGAAATCAGCTTACCTGCGTGTTTGTGGACCACGGCCTTCTGCGCAAGAACGAGGGGGACGAGGTAGAAGCAGTATTCGGACCGAATGGCCCATACAGCCTGAATTTCATCCGGGTCAATGCCCAGGAGGAGTTTTACGAGAAGTTAAAAGGCGTGGAGGAGCCGGAGAAGAAGCGCAAGATTATCGGCGAGGAGTTTATCCGCGTATTTGAGCGGGAGGCTAAGAAAATCGGTGCGGTGGACTATCTGGTTCAGGGGACCATTTACCCTGATGTGATTGAGTCTGGTCTTGGAAAGTCCGCTACCATCAAATCCCACCACAATGTGGGAGGTCTGCCGGATTACGTGGATTTTAAGGAGATCATTGAGCCTCTGCGGCTGCTGTTTAAGGACGAGGTGCGCAAGGCCGGCCTGGAACTGGGACTGCCGGAGTATCTGGTCTATCGTCAGCCTTTCCCGGGTCCCGGTCTTGGGATCCGAATCATCGGTGAGGTGACGGCTGAGAAGGTGAAGATGGTCCAGGAAGCGGACGCCATTTACCGGGAGGAGATTGCGAAAGCAGGGCTGGATAAAAAGATCAGTCAGTATTTCGCAGCTCTGACCAATATGCGTTCCGTGGGCGTGATGGGAGATTTCCGGACCTACGATTACGCGGTGGCCCTGAGAGCTGTGGTAACCAATGACTTTATGACTGCCGAGGCGGCAGAGATTCCGTTTGAGGTCCTTCAGAAGGTGATGAACCGGATTGTGAATGAGGTGAAGGGGGTCAATCGGGTGATGTATGATCTGACTTCTAAGCCGCCGGGGACGATTGAGTTCGAATAAACATAAAAGAGCCGAGAAACCTTGAAATTACAAGGAAAA
>ERZ1643246.214-NODE-214-length-75991-cov-65.501949_pt1 | contig 75991 bp, 76 predicted proteins | sample MGYA00579265_ERZ1643246 | MGnify/ENA primary metagenome ERZ1643246 (study PRJEB29033, sample SAMEA4952261) | chicken gut metagenome | biome: Broiler Chicken; feature: Gastrointestinal Tract; material: Caecum | place: Ireland | collected 2018 | study: Broiler... | reverse complement strand
TCAGATTCATTAAAAATTGTCCGAAAAAGTGTCTTAATTTATGAGACCATTATATAGGGAGTGAAGTTGAACGTGTAAAGAAGATAATCCATCCATACATGGATGGATTAGACGAAAATACTATTAACCTAATAGTTCAAAGTAAAACATCGTTAAAAGGGTTTATCAGTGATTCGGGAAGGATAGCAAATGTCGAGAAAGTTGCAAAATACTTAGCTGATACAGATTATGTACCACAGACAGATAGAGATAAAATAGTGGTAGATATACAAAGAGTTTTATCTGGACTGATTAAAAATATACAGAATACAGAATTTGAAAGCTTATATGATGAATATAACTATGATTATATAGAAAAACTTTATGGCAAAGATATTGCTGATTTGAAGAAATTGTTATCGATAGAAATATTAAAAAAGAAACGCAAATATCTTGAAGGGATTGTTTTGGAAAAGGAAAACACCGAAAAATATACAATTAGGAAAGAAATGAAAGAATTAATTATCAGGAAAGAAAAAGTAATAAAAATTCGTCAACAGCTACATAAATTAGGTAAAGTGTATGATAAAGCGGTGGAAGAATATAAAAATTTTACTTTAAAGGAATTAAGAGTACCTTTATTGATATATACAGGAAAAATACTTCAAGATTATCAAAATGGCCTGGGTGTATTTGTAAGTAAGGATGAGATGAGATTTGTTTCAAAAGGGGATGCTAAACATGATATATTAAATACCTTTAGTTCGGGTCAGCTTTCTGGTTTTGTCTTAGCTTTCCTTTTTGCTATGAACAAACAATATATAAAAGCGTCTTCGGATGATATTGGATTTATTCTTATTGATGATCCAGTACAAACTATGGATGATATAAATATTTCTTCTTTGATAGAAGTGCTTCGAAACGATTTCGCAGATAAACAAATAATATTATCGACGCATGAAATGGATAAGGAAAATTATATTTTGTACAAATTTTATAAGTATAACCAAGTGGGACAATCTTTTAATGTAAAGGAAGAAATATATGGATAGATGATTTTGAATATGTTTTATTTACTGAATTTGTCAGATGCCGTCTGACAAATTGGGAAGGAGAAGTATGTATCAAATAAAGTCAAATGAAATGCTAAATACTTTAATTTTCAACATAGAACAAACGGTCACTAAAGCTAAAGAAAAATTATCAACTTCTGTAAATAATACCATAACGGAAACATACTGGCAGATTGGTAAATATATTGTTGAAACAGAGCAGGATGGAAAGATAAAGGCGGCATATGGTAAAAAATTACTTACAACACTATCGCATGAATTAACACTGAGATTGGGAAAAGGCTACAGTCGTCCAAATCTTAATAATATGAGAAAGTTTTATTTGAAATATCCAAAATGTCAGACGGTGTCTGACAAATTAAGTTGGTCACATATTTGTGAGTTAATTAAACTTGATGACGATTTGGAGAGAAGCTTTTATGAGCGGCAAACTGTTAAGGAAAATTGGAGTGTTAGAGAACTTCAGCGGCAGATAGACTCGGCCTTATTTTTGCGTTTGGCAGTAAGCAGAGATAAAGAAGGAATTTTATCATTAGCGCAACGAGGAATAGAGGTTCAGAAACCGGAAGATGTTATAAAAAACACATATACATTAGAGTTTTTAAATCTGCCGGAATCAAGTCAGTATACGGAAAGCGATTTGGAACAAAGATTAATTGATAATCTTCAAAAATTTCTTTTGGAATTAGGAAAAGGTTTTACTTTCGTAGGAAGACAATACAAAATTACTATCAATAATGTGCATTATCATGTGGATTTAGTGTTTTATCATCGAATTTTAAAATGCTTTGTTCTTATAGATTTAAAGAAAAATTCTGTAAGGCATGAAGATATAGGTCAGATGAATATGTATTTAGGGTATTTTGCTACGGAGGAGAATATGCCGGATGATAACGCTCCAATCGGGATTATAATGAGTAGAAATAAAGATGAATTGCTAGTTGAATATGCGACTTATGGTATGGATAGTAATCTGTTTGTTTCAAAGTATGAGTTATATTTACCCAACAGAGAAGATTTAGAACGATTGGTATCTAATATATTAAAAGATAGTTCTGGAGAGTCATAGTCATTTGTGGGAAAAGGAATCCCCCCAAATTCAAAATTCTATTCCCCCAAATAGATTTTTGGAGAAGCAACTCTGTAGAAGACGAAGAATCATATATTTTCCAAATAGAAAAATGGGGGATAAGCTAAAAATAATTATGTAGAATCATTGAAGAGCCAGTCTTGGCAATAATTTGGAACAAGCCGAGAAAGCAAAAATTGCTCTTTTCGAGGATGGGATTTTAGATCAATTGGAGCCCGGAAAATTTGTATCCTTACAAGTGATTCATAAGTATCTTTTTGAAGACATCTATGATTTTGCCGGTAAAATTAGAACTGTAAATCTCGCAAAAGGAAATTTCCGGTTTGCTCCGGTGCTGTATTTGGAAGCTGCTCTGAAAAGCATCGATCAAATGCCTCAGTCCACCTTTGATGAAATCATCGAGAAATATGTGGAGATGAACATCGCACATCCATTCCGAGAGGGGAATGGGCGCAGCACGCGAATCTGGTTGGATCTTATGCTAAAAGCAAGTATCCAGAAAGTTATCGATTGGAGTAAGGTGGATAAAGAGGACTATCTGCTGGCAATGGAGCGAAGCCCGATTAAGGATACGGAGATTAAGCTGCTCTTAAAAAATGCACTGACAGATGATATCAACAGCCGAGAAGTGTATATGAAAGGTATTGACCGCAGTTATTATTACGAAGGTTATGCCGCTTTCAAAACTGAAGACTTGTAGTAATATGCAACTCTAAGCCTACGGGCTTTTCCTTTTCTTACTGATTGACAGAACAAATAAAATCTTTTTATGCATTCCGTGGAATGCATGAAAAAGAGAAAAACAAAGACTACGAGCTTACCGGCGATTGGGTGGTGCGTGTAAACAGCTTCGCGCCCAACTCTGTTTCCAACGAATATAAGAAGTGAAAAGTTTGGGATTGTAATATTAAAAAAATTGTGGTAGATTTAAACCAGTCTGAAGCTATCTATATGCGGCGCCGCGCTGAAATAAAGGAAACGGATCCGCCGAAAAGCGCACAAAAAAGTACTGGAATAATGCCCAGAACATTTTAAGATACAGCAGCCGGTCAGCAGCCGGCTGCTTTTAACTCTTAAAATGGAGAAAATCTGCCTGGGCGGAAAAGGAGAAAATGAAGCAGAAAAAGAAAAAAAGGCCTTTGATCCTCTTCTTTTGTATTTTCGCGGCAGGAGTGGCCGGGAGCCTGCTTATGCTGCGCAGACCGGATACCCGGGAGGTGGAGATTGTCCGGGATCAGGAAGTTTTGTACCGTATTGACTTAAATGAAGCAGAGGACCAGACCATCGTGATCGAATATGAGGGCAGGAGCAATACAGTGGAGATCAAGGATCACCGGATCCGCGTGAGCGAGGCGGAGTGTCCGGATCAAACCTGCGTAAAGATGGGCTGGCTGGATTCTTCGGCGCCGATTGTGTGTCTGCCGAACCATCTTTTGATACGCTTTGCGGAAAATACAGGAGAGGTGGACAGCATAGCCGGGTAAGAATAAACAGAGGTGAAGAGGTTTGAAAGTAAAACGCCTGACAGAGCTGGCGCTGCTGACAGCGCTGGCTCTGATTATATTTATAATAGAAATACGCCTGCCGGATCTGGTCCCGGTTCCGGGGGTAAAGCTGGGGCTGGCAAATATTATCACCGTGTTTGCGGTATACCATTATAAAGCTTCCGAAACGGCCATGATCGTTGTGTGCCGCGTGATCCTGGGGGCTTTTTTCGGCGGAAGCATGCTGACTTTGCTGTACAGTTTTTCGGGGGCAATGCTCTGTCTGGCGGGAATGCTGCTGCTTAAAAGGGTGATCCCGGAGAGCCAGATCTGGCTGTGCAGTGTGTTCGGGGCAGTGCTCCATAATATCGGCCAGCTGGGGGCGGCCTGTCTGGTAGCTGGTCCGGGGATGCTGGCCTATCTTCCGGTCCTGGTGACCGCGGGCTGCGTGGCCGGGGCGTTTACCGGCGGCTGCGCGCAGCTGGTTCTTAAAAGAAAAAAGAAAATAAAATAAACCGCGGAAAAATTTAACATAGATTTTAAAGGATCAGGGATATTATTTTACAGGAAATCATTTATACTGGGGACGGTTCGAAGAGGCCCTGCGAATACCAATCAACGGCGGAAGCTGTAAAAGGAGAAAGCTATGAAGAAAAAAGTAATTGCGGTTTTTCTGGCTGCGGTTTCCTGTCTGGCAGTTCCGGTTACTGCCATGGCGGAGGAGACAGAGCAGGCAATAACGGTGAATTTAACTGCCGATCCCACTTATACGGTTACGATTCCGGCATCTGTAACTATGGACAGAGAGGGAACGTCAGTAGATGTGACAGCTGAGAATGTGGAAAATCTGCCGGAAGGACAAAAGATTTCTGTTACCATTGCGGGAACCAGCTATTTCAGAGATAATCTGGTGCTGGAAACATCTGAAGAGGTAGCGCCCACGCACAGCAAATATCTCCGGTATCAGATTATCTCTGATGAGAATGAGCTGATCGAGACCGATGGAACCCTGGACCTTACAGCTGTGGGAAAAGAAGTTGTATCCTTTACGGAAGACGGAACAAAACAGTATCAGATCAAGCCGGTTATTACAGATTATGTAGAGACGGGCGTAGATTATACAGGCAGCATTACCTTTGGAATCGCAGTTGCGGACGCGGAGTGATAAGAAAATGCGCGGATCCAGGTACATGAAAATGCTGGCCGCGGTACTGGCAGCAGCCGGACTTCTGGCGTTTGGCGGCCGGGCAGTATCTGCCGACAGCAGCCGTCTGGAATTGTATGTTCCCGACACATCTGAAAGCCCTGAGAGGCCGGAGACCCCTGACAGCAGTGGAGGAACAGAGGACCAGACGGAAGAAGGAAGAACGCTTCAGTCTCCTTCTACTGCCGATGAGACAGGAAACAGCTGGGAAGTCATTCTGGTGTCGGGAGCTGCGGCAGCAGGACTGATGATCCTGAAAAAACAAGGGGGAAGGCCAAAAACAGCGCTTCCCGGAAAAACAAAAAGATATAAATAGAAAGAAGAGAACATAACATATGCAGAAGCAGACAGGAAAAAAGATATTTCTGATACTTATTCTGGCGGCAGTGATTTTGGCGGCGGCTGCGCTGATCCTCTGGCTGACAGTTTCCCGGGGAAAAGAAGATGAAGGGCAGGCGGCAGGCCTGGTGATTTCCGATGAAGCCCAGGAATGGAATCAGGATCTGCAGGACGCTTCCGGCGGACAGCAGGGAATTAAGATTCCGGGATATGGAGAAATTACCGTGGCCAGCGGTGCAGCCAAGTGGAATATTACCCTTCTGAATCCGGAGGGAAATAACTGCTATTTTAAATACGCTGTCACCATCGATGATTCGGAAACTCCTGTCTATGAGTCGGATCTAATCGAACCCGGAAAAGCCATTACAGAGTTTGAAGTGTCAGAACCTCTGGAGGCGGGAGATTATGAGATCCATCTGAACATTTCCGCCTACACCATGGATGGGGATCTGACTCCTCTGAACGGGGCGGATGTGAAAGCTGTTCTGCATGTGGTCTGACCAATCGGATTTGAGGAGGAAAACAGAAATGAAAAAAATTTTAACAGCAGCAGCGGCGATGGCTTTAGCGGCAGGGATGAGCGTTGGATCTGTAAGCGCGGCAAACACCACCAGCGGACGTACAGATCTGAGCCTGTATGTGCCAAATGATCCCGTGTACACCATTACTGTACCGGAGACGGTAGAACTCAGCGCCACTGAGAATACCCAGGTCCCGGTTACTGCCAGCGATGTAAAATATATTCCGGAAGGAAAGGAGATCAGTGTGACTCTGGAGCGCGGAAACGGCACCTATGGAAGACTGTACCTGGAAGGCAATAACGAGGAGACAGGGAAAAAGTACATGATGACCCTGTATGTAAAGGGTACTGACGGAGAGTTTAAGATGGGCGCCCTGGAAAACCAGATCAAAGGCATGGAACTGGCTTCCTTTACCGAGGACGGCACTATGAATTACGAACTGCGTCCGGCAGCTCTTAACTATCCGGATTCCACATCGGACAACCTGGTTATTCAGAAGGGAGTTCACTATTCCGGATACCTTACCTACGGGATCGAACTGACGGATATTGCCTGAATACAGAGGGAAAAATTTCATAGAAAAGTGACAGGAGAGGCCCGTCTGGCTTCTCCTGTTTTTTGTGTATTTTAGAAAAAATTTATCCGGATTTCAGAGATTTTTTCCAAATATGACAAAATGAAAATTCTTCAAATGTTCATTATTGACATTAAAAAAATCCTTACTATAATATGTAGTATACGACAGAAAAAGTGTAGTATGCGACAATAAAAAAGAGGAGGTGAAACGATGGAGAGGCAGAGCATAGGTTCGCTGATCAAGATACTCAGCGAAACTATGGGACAGCGAGTGAACCGTGACTGCAGGGGCTTCAACCTTACCATGCAGCAGATGAAGATTCTGCATTTCCTGAAGGGCAGGGAGGGGAAACAGGAGACCAGTCAGAAAGATATTCAGGATCATATGCGGATCGCTCATCCTACTGTTGTCAGTATTCTGCGGCTCATGGAGAGTAAAGGTTTCATCGAGATCTCAGTCAGTGAAAAAGATAAACGGATGAAGATCGTTGCGCTGACGGGTCAGGAGGAAGGATTTGTGAAAGAAGTCATAAGAGGCGGTCAGGCGATGGAAAAGCGCCTGGTAAAAGGTTTTACCGAGGAAGAGCAGGAAACCCTGCGCAATTATCTCCGGCGGATGTATGAGAATCTTACGGAGGAGGAATAAGGGCGCCGCGGCTTTTTATGACGGGTAATGCAGTACAAAAATAATAAGAAAGGAAGAATTATATGAATCGGCTGCTGTTTAAATCAATACGTGAATACAAAAAGCAATCATTATTAGCACCGCTGTTCGTAATTCTTGAGGTGTTCATGGAAGTCCTGATTCCTTTTCAGATGGCAAAGATCATCGATAAGGGAATTCAGGGACAAAATCTCGGCTATGTGATCGAGATGGGTATTCTCATGGCGCTGGTGGCGATGCTGGCGCTTCTGTTCGGCGCGCTGGCCGGAAAATTCGCGGCCCAGGCGGGAGCCGGATACGCAAAGAATCTGCGCCATGATATCTTCTATAAAGTGCAGAGTTTTTCTTTTAAAAATATCGATCATTTTTCTACGTCAGGACTGGTAACCAGGCTGACAACCGATATCACCAACGTGCAGATGGCGTACATGATGACCATCCGTATGCTGGCCAGGGCCCCGGTTATGATCATCCTGTCCTGGGTCATGACCATGACGATCAATGTGAAGGTTGCCATGATCTTCCTGGTAGCGATCCCCGTGCTGGGCTTCGCGCTGATCTTTATCGCCAAAACGGCCCACAAGTATTTCGTTCAGGTGTTTGATGAGTACGATGTGCTGAACAATACCGTTCAGGAAAACGTCAATGCCGCCAGAGTGGTCAAGGCTTATGTAAGGGAAGACCATGAGATCAAAAAGTTCCACGGGATTTCCGGCATTGTATTCCGTCTGTTTACCAAGGCGGAGAAAATCGTTGCCTTCAACAACCCGGTCATGATGCTGGTGATGTACTCCGTGATCATCCTGATCGTCCTGATGGGCGGCAAGGACATCATTGCGGGGACCATGGAAGCAGGAGAGCTGACCAGCGTTCTGGTATACGCCCTGCAGATCCTCTCTTCTCTGATGATCGTATCCTTTGTATTCGTTCTGAATATGATCGCCGGCGCTTCCACAGACCGTATCGTGGAAGTGATGAAAGAGGAGCCGGATCTGGCCAACAGAGAAAAAACAGTCAAAGAAGTTCCCAACGGAGACATTGTCTTTGACCATGTAAACTTCAGCTACGCCGGAGAAGGCGGAAAGCTGTCTTTGAAGGATGTAAATCTTCACATTAAGTCCGGACAGATGATCGGCATTTTCGGAGGCACCGGAAGTTCCAAGAGTACGCTGGTCCAGCTGATCCCCAGACTGTATGATGTGACCAGCGGCTCCGTAAAGGTCGGCGGCATCGATGTGCGGGATTATGACATGGAGTCCCTGCGTGACCAGGTGGCCATGGTGCTCCAGAAGAACGTGCTGTTTACGGGCAGCATTTATGACAACATCCGCTGGGGCGATGAAAACGCCAGCGATGAGGAAGTAGAGAGAGTCTGCAGACTGGCCCAGGCCGACGGCTTTGTAAAAGAGTTCCCGGACGGCTACAGGACCATGATCGTACAGGGCGGAAATAACGTATCCGGCGGCCAGAAGCAGAGGCTGTGTATTGCCAGAGCCCTGCTGAAGAAGCCGAAGATCCTGATCCTGGATGATTCCACCAGCGCGGTGGATACCAAGACAGACGCTCTGATCCGCCGGGCCTTCCGGGAAGAAATTCCGGACACCACCAAGATCATTATCTCTCAGAGAGTTTCCTCCATTGAGGACGCGGATCAGATCATCGTGATCGACAACGGAGAGATCAACGGCGTCGGAACTTCCGAAGAGCTGCTGAAGAATAATCAGATTTATCGGGAAGTATATGAATCTCAGGTGAAAGGGAGGGAAGAGTAATGGCCGACAGAAAACAGTCAAGAGTTACGAAAAATACGCTGAAGACAGCCGCCCGCCTGATGAAATATGTGACAGGAACTTACAAGGCAGAGTTTATCGTGGTATTTGTGTGTATCCTGCTGTGTTCCATCGCGAATATTGCCGTATCCTTTTCCATGAAGATCATGCTGGACAGCTACATTATGCCTCTGATCGGCCAGGCAAATCCTGATTTCGCCGGATTTTACCAGGCTCTGGCAGTGCTGGGAGCTATCTTCATCATGGGAGTGATTTCTTCCTTTATCTACAGCCGTCTGATGGTCCGCATCGGCCAGGGCGTGCTGAAGCGGGTAAGGGATGAGATGTTTGAACATATGCAGACGCTTCCGATCCGGTATTTCGACCAGAATACCAACGGATCGATCATGAGTCTGTACACCAATGATACAGATACCCTGCGGCAGATGATCAACCAGTCTGTGCCCCAGGTGCTGATGTCAGCGTTTTCGATCATTGTAACCTTTATTTCCATGCTGATCTTAAGTCCTCTGCTGACTGTTCTGGCAGTGGTCATGATCTTCATTCTGTACCTGGTGGCGAAAAAGCTGGGAGGAAGCAGCGGAAAATACTTTATCCGCCAGCAGATGGACCTGGCCGCTATCACCGGTTTTTCAGAGGAGAGAATGAACGGACAGAGAGTGGTAAAGGTGTTCAACCATGAGGAAATGTCCGAGATAGAGTTTGATGAGCTCAACGAGAAACTGTATGAGAGTTCCTCCACAGCCCACACCTTTGCCAGTGTGATGGGCCCCATTATCGGCAATCTGGGAAATCTCCAGTTCGTTCTGACAGCTGTTCTGGGCGGTATCCTGATGCTGAATCATATCGGCGGCGTGACCATCGGCACGATCGTGGCTTATCTGCAGTTTACCAAGAGCTTTACCCAGCCCTTCATGCAGGTGGCCCAGCAGTTTAACTCCATCATCATGGCTCTGGCAGGCGCCGAGCGTATCTTTAACATGATGGATGAGGAGCCCGAGGTGGACGACGGCTACGTAACGCTGGTCAACGCGAAAAAGGACGCGCAGGGCAACATCACAGAATGTCCCGAGAGAACCGGTCTGTGGGCCTGGAAGCATCCTCATCAGGCTGACGGAAGCGTTACCTACACAGAGTTAAAGGGAGATGTCCGGTTCTACGATATGTCCTTTGGATACACCCCGGAGAAGATCGTGCTTCATGATCTGACCCTCTACGCGAAGCCGGGACAGAAACTGGCTTTCGTGGGATCCACCGGAGCCGGAAAGACCACCATTACAAACCTGATCAACCGTTTCTACGATGTCCAGGATGGAAAGATCCGCTACGACGATATCAATATCAATAAGATTAAAAAGGCGGATCTGAGACGTTCTCTGGGAATCGTGCTTCAGGATACCCACCTGTTTACGGGAACGGTCAAGGATAACATCCGCTACGGAAAACTGGATGCCACAGACGAGGAAGTTTACGCAGCCGCAAAACTGGCCTACGCGGATCAGTTTATCCAGAGACTGCCCCAGGGATACGACACGATGCTTACCGGAGACGGGGAACAGCTTTCCCAGGGTCAGAGACAGCTGCTGGCCATTGCCCGGGCAGCCATCGCCAATCCGCCGGTGCTGATTCTGGATGAGGCTACATCCAGCATCGATACCCGTACCGAGGCTATCGTACAGAAAGGTATGGATAACCTGATGAAGGGCAGGACCGTCTTCGTAATCGCCCACAGGCTTTCTACGATCCGCAACAGTGATGCCATCATCGTTCTGGAACACGGAAGAATCATTGAGAGAGGTACCCATGAAGACCTGATCAAGGAACATGGAACCTATTATCAATTGTATACAGGAAAACTGGAATTGTCCTGATCCATCAAAGAAGCGCCCGCCGGGACTGCGAATGCAGTGCCGAGGGCGCTTCTTTTTTGTGAAGGCAGCGCTTCCCTTTGAAAATCCGGGAATAAGCTGCGGATCAGGCAGCTTTGATCTTCACCCGTCCGGGGCGAGCCAGAGCGATCGGCATCTGGAACAGCTCCACAGTAGCGCAGAGCTTGTCCGCGCAGGTGATGATCCACGCTTCCCTGGAGTTGGGAATGGGACCCAGAGGAAACATGTGGGAGAGAATCGCCGCATGCTCTTTTTCAGTGATCTGGAAATGTGTCATGCTGTTGTAGGCAGCAACCTTGGGATGATAGAATGCCTGGGGCTCTCTGGTGGGTTTGGGCTCTTTGAAATCATAAAGAAAAAAATCGTGGAGCAGCCCTGCCCGGGCAGCCGTCTTCGTGTCCAGGCGGAATTTTTTCGCCAGACGCCAGGAAATGTACGATACATTCAGACAGTGAAGAAAACGGGTTGTATTGTAGTGCTGTCTGTAATACAGCAGTTTATGAAAGTCTCCGTTTCTCAGGATATCCTCTACACATTCCAGAAACTCTGAGTCAACATCCTCAGACAGTGTTATGTCCATCGGCAATCACTTCTTTCTTTTATTTGATACCATTATTATGAACACAATCCGCAAAAAAGTCAATTGATTTGAAAAAATACAGAAAATAAGAAGAAAAATAACTGACAAAATCCGACCTGTTGCAAAGAGGATTCCGGGAGGAGTATAATAGGAGAGCGTAAATGCGCAGAAAAGACAGGAGGTAGACAGAATATGGCAAAAGAAATCATCAGCACAGATAAGGCTCCGGCAGCCATCGGACCCTATGTACAGGCGGTAAAGAGCGGCGGCTTCTTATTTATATCCGGCCAGCTGGGGTTTGATATGAAGGACGGCAGCATTCCCGAGACAGCTGAGGCCCAGGCGGCTAATTCTCTGAAAAATCTGGAAACCATTATGAAGGAAGCGGGAACGGATAAGTCCAGAGTGGTAAAAACGACAATTTTCCTGACAGATATGGGGGATTTCGGAAAAGTAAACGAGGTTTACGGGGCATTTTTTGAAGGAAACTTCCCGGCCCGCTCCTGCGTGGCGGTAAAAGAACTGCCAAAAGGGGCAAAAGTGGAGATCGAGTGCATGGCGGAGGCCTGAAAACCGGACGGGGCCTTTTGGCGCTTCCGGCGGTTCAGCGGATCAGAATCAGCTCGCAGATAAAGACAACGGCGCAGGCGCCGCAGGCTACCTGGAACAGGCTCCGGCGCAGATAGGCCAGTGTGACGGCTGCCCCCAGGCCCAAAGCCGCGGAGACCACTGACTGGGTGGCGGTCAGAATGGCGGGGAAAGTCATGACTGCCAGGGTGACATAGGGCACATAGTACAGAAAGGAACGGATGGTTACGTTTTTGATCTCCCTGCGGATCAGAGTCAGGGGAAGGACACGGATGCCGTAGGTGACGGCAGCCATGACCAGTATGTAGATCCATGCGTCAGGCTTCACGATTTTCTTCCTCCTCTTTTTCTTCTTTTATGGGAAAGAGCAGGGCAGCAGCTCCTGCGATGACAACGGTCAGCAGAATGATCCTCATGCCGGAGGAGATATTTTTAACCACCGGCAGGTAAGTCACAGCGGTGCTGGCCGCCATGGAAATACAGATCAGTCCGGCCACTACCCTGCTTTCTCTGCAGGGCGGAATGATCACGGCGATAAACATGGCGTAGAGCGCTACGCTGAGGGCGCTTAAAATACGCCCCGGGAGCATGCCTCCGGATACAACGCCCGCCAGAGTCCCCAGGGTCCAGCCGGGTACGGCCACGCTCATGATCCCGTAGGAATAAAAGGGACTGAGGCGGCCTTTGGTCCCGGCTGAAACTCCGAAAATCTCGTCCGTGACCCCGAAGGCTACCAGAAGCCGGTGGCCGATTCCGGCGGCGGGATCGATCTTCTGAGAAAGAGAGCAGGACATCAGGCAGTAGCGCAGATTGATGATCAGCTGCGTCAGGGCCATCTCTCCGTAGGAGGCTCCCGCGGAGATGATTCCGAGAGCCGCGAACTCCCCGGCGGAGGTCAGATTTGTCAGAGACATGGCCGTAGCCTGAGCCCCGGAGAGACCGATCTTTTTGGCGGCGATCCCCAGGGTGAAGGCCACGGCAAAGTAACCCAGGCCGATGGGAACGCCGTCCCTGAGCCCGTATGTAAAAAATTTCTTTTTCTGTTTCATGACTGAATATTCCTTTGAGTTTTTTCGCGCCGCGGGGCGCGGATTTCGCGGTATCCAAAAAAAACACCGCAGTGACTATTCTGGCATATGGAAAATTTAAAGTCAAGACGGCAGAGGAGGTTTTCTGCATTTTATGGAAAAAGGAAACGGTTTTCCGGGGCGGAAAAATATGCTCTCCGGTACGGAAAAATAACAGTTTACAATTCGGCAGGCTTATGGTATAGTAAAGCAGTATGAATTCAGCCCTGATTCAGGAGCCGGACACTCCGACCACTTCTTAATCAGCGGCGGTCAGAAGAATATAAGGAGGAACACACAATGATCGCAAAAGAAAAGAAACAGGCTATCATGAAAGAGTATGCCAGAACTGAGGGAGACACCGGATCACCGGAGGTACAGGTAGCAGTTCTGACTGCCAGAATCCAGGAGCTTACCGAGCACCTGAAAAGCAATCACAAGGATCATCACTCCAGAAGAGGTCTGCTGAAGATGGTAGGACGCAGAAGAGGCCTTCTGGATTACCTGAAGAAAACGGACATCGAAAGATACCGTGCTTTAATTGAAAAATTAGGCATCCGTAAGTAAGTATCAGGGTGGGTTACAGGGCGGATTATTTCCGCCCTGTTTCCTTATCAGCTCAGGATTCCTCCGGCCCTGGAACTGTCCGGGACCACTGAAAAGCACATCTGCCGGAGGTGTGTTTTTCAGTTGTTTCGGATACCGGCGCCGGATGAACATAAAAATCATAAAGGAGAAAAAGAATGGAAGACAATAAGACATTTTCCACACCGCTGGTGAACGATTATAAGACGTATTCCATGGAACTGGCAGGCAGGACCCTGTCCGTGGATATCGGGAGAGTGGGAAAACAGGCAAACGGCTGCGCCTTCATGCACTACGGGGATACTACCCTGCTGTGTACGGCAACCGCTTCCGACAAGCCCAGAGAGGGGATTGATTTCTTCCCGCTGTCTGTAGAGTACGAGGAAAAAATGTACGCGGTGGGCAAGATCCCCGGCGGTTTTAATAAGAGAGAGGGCAAGGCCAGCGAGCACGCGATCCTGACCTCCCGTGTGATCGACCGCCCCATGCGGCCGCTGTTCCCCAAAGATTACAGAAATGACGTGACCTTAAATAATATGGTCATGTCTGTGGATCCCCAGTGCAACCCGGAAGTGGTGGCCATGCTGGGCTCCGCCATCGCTACCTGCATCTCGGATATTCCCTTTGACGGCCCCTGCGCCGCTACGCAGATCGGCATGATCGACGGGGAACTGATCGTCAATCCGACTCTGGATCAGAATGCTGTGTCTGATCTGCGGCTGACGGTAGCCTCCACCAGAGACAAGGTGATCATGATCGAGGCCGGCGCCAATGAAGTGCCGGAGGCGAAGATGATCGAGGCCATCTACAAAGCCCATGAGGTAAACCAGGAGATCATCCGGTTCATCGATCAGATCGCAGCAGAGTGCGGAAAGCCCAAGCACTCCTATGAAAGCTGCGCGGTTCCGGAAGAACTGTTTGCCGCGATCCGGGAGATCGTTCCTCCGGAAGAGATGGAGCAGGCGGTATTTACCGATGAAAAACAGGTGAGAGAGGAAAACATCCGCCGGATCACGGAAAAGCTGGAAGAAGCCTTTGCGGAGAACGAGGACTGGCTGGCGGTGCTTTCCGAGGCAGTATACCAGTACCAGAAAAAGACCGTGCGCAAAATGATCCTGAAGGACCACAAGAGACCGGACGGCCGGGCGGTCCGCCAGATCCGTCCCTTGGCAGCGGAGATCGACATTATCCCCAGAGTCCACGGCTCCGCCATGTTTACCCGCGGGCAGACTCAGATCTGCGATGTGGTGACCCTGGCTCCGCTTTCCGAGGCGCAGAGACTGGACGGGCTGGATGAGCATGAGACCAGCAAGCGCTATATGCATCAGTACAATTTCCCGTCCTATTCTGTAGGAGAGACAAAACCCTCCAGAGGACCGGGACGCCGGGAGATCGGACACGGCGCCCTGGCAGAGCGGGCTCTGATCCCGGTGCTGCCCTCTGAGGCAGAGTTCCCCTACGCCATCCGGGCGGTGTCCGAGACCTTTGAGTCCAACGGATCTACTTCCCAGGCTTCTGTCTGCGCTTCCAGCATGGCTCTGATGGCGGCGGGCGTTCCCATTAAGAAGCCGGTGGCCGGCATTTCCTGCGGACTGGTGACCGGAGACAGCGACGAGGATTATCTGGTGCTGACAGATATCCAGGGCCTGGAAGATTTCTTCGGCGATATGGATTTCAAAGTGGCCGGCACCCATGACGGCATCACTGCCATCCAGATGGATATCAAGATCCACGGCCTGACCAGACCCATTGTGGAGGAGGCAATTGCCAGATGTAAGGATGCCAGAGAGTATATTCTTACAGAGGTAATGGAAAAGACCATCGCCGAGCCCCGCAGCCAGGTCAGCGAGTTCGCGCCGAAGATCATCCAGATCCAGATCGATCCGGAAAAGATCGGAGATGTGGTGGGCCAGAGAGGCAAGACTATCAACGCCATTATCGATGAGACCGGCGTTAAGATCGATATTGAAGATGACGGTTCTGTTTCTATCTGCGGCACGGACCAGAAGATGATGGATAAGGCAGTAGAGTACATCCGGATCATTACCACCGACTTTGAGGCCGGACAGATCCTGGTGGGAAAAGTAGTGAGCATTAAAGAATTCGGAGCTTTCCTGGAGTTCGCTCCCGGAAAAGAGGGACTGGTCCACATTTCCAAGATCGCCAAAGAGCGCATCAACCGGGTGGAGGACGTTCTGACTCTGGGAGATAAAGTAAAAGTGGTCTGCCTCGGAAAAGACAAAATGGGCAGGATCAGCTTCAGCATGAAGGATGTACCGGCAGACCAGAAATAAGAAAATATCAGGACGGACAGGGGCCGGGGGCTTCTGTCCGCCCTTCATATGAAGCAAAGGACAGACAGGAGAAATCGCATGGAAAAAATCAGGATACAATATCTGAACAGCCAGGTGGAACGGCTGCGCTATATCGATGGAAAATCCGACTGGATCGACCTGCGGGCCGCGGAGGAGATAGAGCTGAAAAAGGGAGAATCGGCAATGATCCACCTGGGCGTGGCAATGAAGCTTCCGGAAGGCTACGAGGCGCACATTGTGCCCCGCAGCAGCACTTTTAAAAATTTCGGCATCATCCAGACAAACCATATGGGAGTGATCGATGAGAGCTACTGCGGCCCCAACGACTGGTGGAGAATGCCGGTGTACGCCCTCCGGGATACGGTGATCCATGTCAATGACCGGATCTGCCAGTTCCGCCTCATGCGCCATCAGCCGGAGATCGAATTTGAGGAAGGAATTCTTACGGGAGAAGACCGGGGCGGCTTCGGCAGCACCGGGAAAAACTGAACTGATTTGGACGGAATATGATAAGCTCCGGGAAAGAGAAGTTTTCCTTCTTTTCCCCGGAGCTTTTTGCGGCCGGAATTATTCTTCTGTCAGATCCTGGGCCTTTGCCAGTTCGTTAAAAGCATCGGCAGCGGTCTGATATTCCTCGTCTGTCTCGATGTTGTCCAGATTGGGATTGCCGTGCTCATCCTCATAAAAACGGTACAGGTATACCTCTCCGTTCTGGTTTTCGCCGTTTTCGTCCAGAGGAAGCAGGGCGATGTACTGCCTGTCCCCGGCAGGGAAAATATTGATGACCGCGCAGGTCACATCTGTGTCATCGTCCAGAGTCAGAGTAACAGTGGGCTGACTTAAATCAACGTTTCCGCCGCAGTCGCTTCCGCAGGCGCTGCAGTCGCCGCTGCAGCCGGCGCTTGCATTAAATTCTTCGCTCATATCGATACCTCTTTCCTGAAGTTTTTATCTCCCCTATTCTAGCAGAAGATTGTCGGAATTGCAATCGTGGAGCCGGAGAGAAGGCGGAAATTCCGCGGCGGGGAAAGGGTAAAAACCTATTCTCTGAAGAGCAGATGGAAACATGCGGTGAGCGAAAATCTCAGGTCTGAGGGCCAGCCAGCAGCCGCAGCGAGAGCAGAAGGTGCAGAAGTTGGTCAACGCTTTCTTCTCTGGTCCAGTCAATGCCGGTGATTTCCCGCACCTTATCCATCTGGCGGTTGAAGGTGGAACGGTGCTTGTACAGCTGTCCAGCGGCGGCGGTGGCGTTGAAACGGCAGGAGATAAAGGTGGCGAGCAGTTCCGCAAAGTGGGTGCCGTCCCGACGGTCTGCTTCTACGAGCCGGCGGATACCCGGATGATACAGGTCGTTATTCTCGAAGGCTTCCCTTATCTGATCCAGAATATATTCTGCAGCGTAATCGGAAAAACGGTGAAACCAGAAGTGAGGATGCTTTTCATTGCCGGTATCCAGAGCATATACGGCCTGACGGTAGAAAAATCTCAGCCGGTACAGGTCGCCGCAGGGATTGCTGATGCCGCCCCGGCAGGCAAAGTCCCGCAGGATATAAGAAAAAGCCTGCCGCTTTCCATAGTTTTCAAAAATACTCCCACACAGGGTACTGTTTATCACCCAGACGATCTGATTTTCCAGGCGGACGGCACAGGACTGGGGCCATTCCGACTCCAGTTCGTTGCAGAGATAGAGGGAGATGTGATTGAATTTCTCCGGATTTTCAATGCGCAGAACCAGAACGGTATAGGTGTGCGTCCGGCGCCAGTGGTAGGAACTGGCGGTTTTTTCTGCGTCAGATTCTGGAAGTACTGTTTCAGGACAGAAGATCAGATCCGAAATCAGCCCGTGGATTCTGTCATTCTGCCGTTTTACCAGGATGTCGTCCGTGTACTGGAGGAAGACTGTGCGGATATAACCGCAGGCATGACGGAAGAGAGAAAGCATGCCGGGGGAGGGTTCTTTTTCCAGCGTTAAGATGATTCGCGCCAGAAACTGTCCCTTGGTGAAAATGTTCATGCACAGCAGAAGAGCATCGCGGTCGGAAGTGTACAGAAAGGCGTCCGTATTCCGCAGAGAAGGGAGAAAAGAGGGGTCAAGGATCAGACTGCTGATTTCGGCCGCGTCAATGTCGGGCTGGGACAGGTGGGCTGCGGCGGAGGCGCTACCGGGGACAGCAGGGTCACAGACGTAGTCATAGGCGTGGTAGCTTCGGTCGACAATGCCGAGATGGCCGCTGAAGGGCCTGTTAGCGGCACACAGCATTCGGGCGAGATTGGTTCGGTCCGCAGCGGCGTCTTTCAGCTCCAGATCCCATTCCTGGAGTTTCCGGAGAATTTCACAGACCTCATACAGCAGAAGCTCCGGCGGCTGATCCGTTTCCGCGAAAGCGGCGTCACAGCCTCCGGGAAGCCGGAAAGGGCTGGGGCTGCCGAGAATCAGAAAGACACAGCCGCGTCCAGTGCAGGCTTCCGCGGCTGCAGTGTCTGTACAGATGTAGGTGCGGTCTCCCTGGTCCGGGGCGAACGCCATGTAGCCGGGCTTCAGCAGCAGCGGCGTGTGGAACAGGACGTTTTCTGTCCCCTGTGGATGGTGGGAGAGGGTGAAACGGGCAGACAGCAGATGAAAGACGATGGAAGATGTAATGGTCATGGAAGGCGCCTCCTTACGTATGAATGGGACATATTGTATCATTCAAAGAAAAATAATGCAACACAAAGCGCAAAAATTTCCGGATATAATAAGAATTACCAGAAGGAAATTGTACAATATGACTTTTGTGAGGAGTATTCTGTCCGCAGAGGGGCAGGCCAGCGAGCTCAGCCTGAACCGGAACGATGTGGGCAGCAAGGACGGGTTTATCAAAAATGATTGGAGAAAAGTGATGAAAATTCCTGCTTATAAAAAAGAAGAAGAGAATGTGATTGGCGCCTACCGGACGTATCCGGCCATTCAGGAGATGTTTGAAAGCTATGGTTTTCCGCTGCCGCCGGAAGAGCCTAAATTCAACCGGCCGGTCACCCCAAAGGAGAACATGAAGCGTGTCCTTGATGGAAAGACGCCCTACTGGCTGCCCTTCGGCGGGATGAGGACCAGCGATATACAGTGTTTTATGCCCCGCCAGGTGCCGGATAATTACGCATGCCGTCTGGTATTGGACGGTACGGACAGAAAATGTGAATATCCTTCTCTGATACAGAAAAGCAGCTGGTTTGACCTGGAGTGGGAGTACATGCCGGCGGCCTGCGGTTCAACAGTCCGCCCTGGAAAGCCGAAGATTGAAGATATGTCAGAATGGGAAAAACAGGTATCCATGCCGGATTTGGATGCTGTTGACTGGCAAGGCATGAAACGGGACAATGAGGAGTACCTTTCCACGGATAAATTCAATATGCTGAATATTTTGTCCGGCCCATGGGAGCGGCTGATGTCCCTGATGGAAGTGGAGGGAGCGGCGATGGCTCTGATCGATGAGGATCAGAAAGAAGGAATTCACCGGTTCTTTGACCAGTACTGTGACTTTTTTGACAGCTTTATCGGCCGGGTAAAAGAAAACTGCAGAATCGACGGCGTGCTGATGCATGATGACTGGGGCCATCAGAACGGGCCATTCTTCTCACATCAGACGGCGGAGGAAATGCTGTTCCCGTATCTGAAGCGGATTGTGGAATCCTGCCATAAAAGAGGACTTTACTATGAGCAGCACAGCTGCGGAAGGAACGAGACTTTTCTGGATCTGTATATAGAAGCAGGCGTAAATCTCTACTGCCCGCAGGATATTAATGATTTTGATCTGATGCTGGAAAAATGCAGGGGATCTCAGCTGGTTATCGGCGTTCCGGAGCCGGCGCTGCCGCCGGAGGCTTCAGAGGAAACGGTGCAATGCGCCGTAAAGGAATGGCTGGAGCATTATAAGGGGTATGCCTTTGTCTCATCCGCGCTGTTTCCGAATCCGGCGGTGGGGAAGGAACTGTATGTGCAGAGCCGGAACCTGTATGCGGGAAAAGAGCTTTGAAAAAACAGAAAAGGAAAAAATGAAGAAATTGAAAAGCTGAAAAGGCTGGAAGAAGCTGCTGTGTCTGCCGGAAACTGCGGATGGGCAGCTTTTCTCCGTTCCGGTCGCTCATCTGCAGGATACGGGAAACGGGAAAATTCTCTTTTGCGCGAAAAGTCAGTTGGAAAATGAGAAAAATAGGTGTATAATAAAACCAATTTTTGAGGAGTCTGCAGAAAGGAGTGCATTATTATGGAAAAAAAGAAGATTGACTGGAGCAGCCTCGGGTTTGAATATGTTCAGACCGACAAAAGATATGTATCAAACTATAAGAACGGAGCCTGGGATCAGGGCGGCCTGACCTCCGACGCCAGCGTGGTTATTTCGGAATGCGCGGGGGTGCTGCAGTATTCCCAGTCCTGTTTTGAGGGCCTGAAGGCCTATACAACCGAGGACGGCAGGATTGTCACCTTCCGCCCGGATCTGAACGCGGAGAGAATGGAAGCCTCAGCCAAACGGCTGGAGATGCCGGTATTCCCCAAAGAGCGTTTCCTGGAGGCGGTGGATCAGGTAGTGGCTGCCAATGCCGCTTTTGTTCCCCCTTACGGTTCCGGAGCGACTCTTTATCTGCGCCCTTATATGTTCGGCAGTGACGCGGTGATCGGCGTTAAGCCCTCCCATGAATATCAGTTCCGCCTGTTCGCTACTCCGGTAGGACCTTATTTCAAGGGCGGGGCAAAGCCCATTACCATCCGGGTCTGCGATTATGACCGGGCGGCTCCCCACGGAACCGGACACATCAAGGCCGGACTGAATTACGCCATGAGCCTGCACGCTATTGTGGAGGCCCACAGCCAGGGATATGACGAGAATATGTATCTGGACGCCGCGACCCGCACCAAAGTGGAGGAGACCGGCGGCGCGAACTTTATCTTTGTCACAAAGGACAATAAGATAGTAACGCCTAAGTCCAACAGCATCCTGCCCTCCATTACCAGGAGATCCCTGATGTATGTGGCGCAGCATTACCTGGGCCTTGAGGCAGAGGAGAGAGAGGTGTACTTCGATGAGGTGAAGGATTTCGCGGAGTGCGGCCTCTGCGGCACAGCGGCAGTCATTTCTCCGGTAGGAAAGATCGTTGACCACGGAAAAGAAATCTGCTTCCCCAGCGGCATGGAGGAAATGGGTCCGGTGACCCGGAAACTGTATGAGACGCTGACCGGTATCCAGATGGGACGCATAGAAGCGCCCGAGGGCTGGATCAGGGAGATCAAGGCAGACTGAATATCAGACTGAACGGCGAGATAAATTAGGACAAGGCGGCATAGTCCCGGAAAAACAGGATTATGCCGCTTTTTTGGAATGTGCCTTCCGGCACTTTTCGGGAAATCAAAAGATTTAAAAAACAGGAAGATTGCTATGGAACAGAACAGAATGCCTCTTCTGGAGGCCATGAGGACATTTGAAAGACAAAATCCGGCCTATTTCCGGATCCCGGCCCACCGGTTTGAGCGGGGGATCAGCCCCGGGCTCAGCAGCTGCCTGGGAGAAAAGGTCTTCCGGTACGACCTTACAGAAGCGGAGGGGCTGGATGATCTCCATCATCCCCAGGGGGCTATCCGGGAGGCAGAGGAACTGGCGGCCCGCCTTTACGGTTCCGACCGGTGCTGGTTTCTGGTCAACGGCACCACCTGCGGCAACGAGGCGATGGTCCTGTCGGCCGCCGGGCCGGGAGAAAAGATCATGGTGCCGAGGAATGCCCATAAGTCGGTGATGATGGGGCTGATCCTGAGCGGCGCCAGTCCTGTATGGATCATGCCGGAATACCTGCCGCAGTGGGGGATTTTCGGGGCTGTTACCCCGGAAGCGGTGGAGGAAGGCTTCCGCAGAGAACCGGACTGCCGGGCGGTATTTCTTGTGAGCCCCACCTACTACGGGATCTGCAGCGATATCCGGGCCATCGCAGAAATCTGCCACCGGCACAACGCGCTGCTTCTGGTGGATGAGGCCCACGGCGCCCATCTTTACTTTTCCCGCCGGTTCCCGGAAGGAGCCCTGGAACAGGGGGCGGATCTGTGCGCGCAGAGCACCCACAAGACGGCGGGCAGCCTGACGCAGAGCTCTATGCTGCATCTGAGGGGAAAGCTGGCGGACCCTGCCAGGGTGGATGAAAATCTTAAGCTGGTCATGAGCACCAGTCCTTCATATCTGCTGATGGCGTCTCTGGACGCGGCCCGCTGCCAGCTGGCTCTGCACGGGGAAGAGATGATGGAAAAAAGCCTGGAACTGGCGGAATGGGCAGCCAGACGGATCGGGGCTGTGGCCGGTTTTCAGGTTTTGGAAGAGCAGACAGAAGCGCTGCCGGGCAGAAAGGATCCGGCCCGGCTGGTATTTTCGGCCAGAGAACTGGGGATCGGCGGCTATGAACTGCAGGAGAGGCTGTACCGGCAGTCCGGGATCAGCCTGGAACTGGCAGACTATGAGAATGTTGCCGCGGTAGTGACCTGGGGCAATGACCGGCAGGATATGGAAAGGCTGGCCGGGGCGGCAGAAAAGATTTCCGCGGAGGCGGGAAAAGAACATCGGGGGCCTCTGAAAAAGAAAAATTTCCGGATCCCGAAATTCCCGGAAAGGGGTCTGAATCCCAGAGAGGCCTATTTCAGCCAAAAGAGGGTGATCCCCTGGGAACAGGCAGCCGGGGAAACCGCCGGGGAGAGCGCGGCGCCCTATCCGCCGGGTATCCCCCTGATCTGTCCGGGAGAGATTATAGAACCGGAAATCTGGGAAATGCTGGATCAGTGCCGCAGAGACGGCATCGTCCTTCACGGACCGGCCTCCCCGGAACTTGAAACCTTCAGAGTCATTTAGGGTGAAAGGAAAAGAAAAAATGAAACTGATTTCTTGGAATGTAAACGGCCTCCGGGCCTGCGTGGGAAAAGGATTTCTCGACTTTTTTAAAGAGGCGGATGCGGACGTTTTTTGTATACAGGAGACAAAACTCCAGGAGGGGCAGATCGATCTGCCCACAGAGGGCTACTTTCAGTACTGGAATTACGCGGAGAAGAAAGGATATTCCGGCACCGCGGTCTTCTCAAAACGGCAGCCTCTTTCTGTCCGGTACGGACTGGGCGTGGAAGAGCACGACCACGAGGGAAGAGTCATTACTTTGGAATATCCGGAGTTCTATCTGGTGACGGTCTATACGCCCAATTCCCAGGACGGTCTGGCGCGGCTGGACTACCGGATGAAATGGGAAGATGACTTCCTGGCCTTTCTGAAGGGGCTGGAGAAAGAGAAGCCTGTGGCAGTCTGCGGGGATCTGAATGTGGCCCACTGCGAGATCGATCTGAAAAATCCGAAGACCAACCGGAAAAATGCCGGATTTACAGATGAGGAGAGAGAAAAATTTTCGGTTCTCCTGGAAAACGGTTTTATTGACACCTACCGGTTCCTTTACCCGGATCAAGTGGAATACTCCTGGTGGTCCTACCGGTTTAAGGCCAGAGAGAAGAACGCGGGATGGCGCATCGATTATTTTCTGATTTCCGAAGGGCTGAAAGAAAACCTGCGGGACGCGAAAATCCATACGCAGGTCATGGGCTCGGACCACTGTCCGGTGGAGCTGGACCTGGATTTCCCGGGCTGAGGCACAAGAACCGCGGGCACCGCTATATTTTGCTGTGCATCCGCGTGAAAATATGGTATGATAAACGGGAGAATGTAAAGAAAAAGTTGTCATGCAGAAGAAGGAGGCGGAGTATGCAGGAGACGAGGGAGATAGAAGTTCAGGCGGGAAATCCGGAGCGGCTTGGAGTGTTCAGAAAGCATGGAGGATATAATTTCGCGGTTTCCGTGCCGGAAAAGCTGCCCGCGGAACTTCTGCTGTACAGAGGGCACAGCCATAAGCCTGAAAAGAGAATTCCACTTCCCGAGGAGGAAAGGACAGGGCAGATCAGCGCTGTCTGCGTGAAGGGCCTTGAGCCGGGAGTATGGGAGTACTGCTACCGGATCGGCGGCAGAACGGTGACGGACCCTTATGCCAGGATCCTGCGCAGGCTTACAGGAAAAAAAGGGGAAAACAGCGGCTTCAGAGGCGTACTGGATGTTCCCGGGGCGGCTATGGAGAAAGCTCTGGATCTTCCGTATGAAAATTGTATTTTTTATAAGACCCATGTACGGGGCTTTACCATGCGCAGCAGCATTGAGTCCCGGTACAGAGGGACCTTCCGGGGTGTGCAGGAGATGATCCCCTATCTGCAGAAGCTGGGGATCACTACGCTGATGCTGATGCCGGTTTATGAATTTGAGGAACTGCCTCCTTCCGGAGAGGGGCAGGAAAAAACGCCGGATCAGAGGCTTCAGGAGCAGGTGGAAAATCCTTTTGCCCCTCTGGAAGAGGAAAAGCCCAGAAAGATACCGAAAAATTACTGGGGATACACAGGAGGACTGTATTTCGCCCCCAAAGCTTCCTACAGTTTTTCGGGGAAGCCCTCTGAGGAGTTTGCAGAAATGATGGACGCCCTCCACCGGGCCGGCATCGAGTGCGTCCTGGAATTTTATTTCCGGCCGGATATGCCGGCCAGGACGGTTCTGGATATCCTGCATTACTGGCGGCTGAACTTCCAGGCGGACGGGTTCCACCTGATGGGAGAGGGAAATTGGATCGACGCGGCGGCGGAAGATCCGCTTCTGAAAAAAACAAAGCTGATCTATCTTTGCTACGGAGAGGACCGGCTGGAGAAAAACGGGCAGCAGCAGATCAGCAGGAATCTGGCGGAGCTGAATATGGGCTACGAAGAACTCATGCGCCGTTTCCTGAAAGGGGATGCAGGCTGCGCGGAGGGCGCTGCCTGGTATCTGCGCAGAAACAGCGAAAACTGCGGATATATCAATTATTTCGCCGATCAGGACGGCTTCACCATGGCGGATATGGTGGCCTATGAGCAGAAGCACAACGAGGAAAACGGAGAAGACAACCGGGACGGAAACAACAATAATTATACCTGGAACTGCGGAGCGGAAGGGGCGACCCGCCGGCAGAATATCCGGCTGCTGAGAGCCAGACAGATCCGGAACGCCTTTCTGATGCTTCTGACGAGCCAGGGAACGCCTATGATCTACGGAGGCGATGAATTCCTGAACAGCCAGGGGGGAAATAACAACGCCTGGTGCCAGGACAACGAAACCGGATGGCTGTCCTGGAGCAAAACGAAGGCAGCCGCGAAGCTGCAGGAATTTGTGGCCCGGGCGCTGGCCTTCCGCCGGGAGCACCCGGTACTGCGCCAGCGGCAGCCGCTGCGGCTGATGGATTATCAGGCCTGCGGATTTCCGGATCTTTCCTACCACGGAGAGAGGGCCTGGTTTCTGCCTTTGGAGGAGGGCATTCCCAGCTTCGGCGTCCTCCTGTGGGGCCAGTACAGCCTGCGGCCGGACGGAACAGAGGACGACGCGGTGTATATACTCTATAATATGTACTGGCAGGACCGCAAGTTTGCCCTGCCGGATCTTCCGGAGGGCATGCGCTGGCTGCTGAAAGGAGATTCCGGCATCGAAGAGGGATTCTATGAAGACGGCCAGGAAAAACCGGTGGTATGCGAAAAGAACAAAAAGATTCTGGTTCCGGCCAGAACGGTTATGATTCTGACAGGAAAGCGGGAATAGGATATGCATATTTGGCAGCATTTTAAGACCATCACCAGCCATAAACTGCTGGTGATGCGTTACTGTTTCAGGATCGGGCTTTACCGCCAGGGACTGGCCCATGATCTGTCCAAATATTCCTGGACGGAGTTCTCAAAAGGATGCCGGTACTGGCAGGGAAACCGGAGCCCCAACAACGCGGAGCGGGAAGATACAGGCGTTTCCCTGGCCTGGCTGCATCACAAGGGCAGAAACAAACACCATTTTGAGTACTGGATCGACTACGGCATCGGCTGCGATACCGTCATCAAGGGGGTGCCGGTGCCCAGAAAATACGTGGCGGAGATGATCATGGACCGGATCAGCGCTTCCAGGGTTTATCTGGGAAAGGCATACACGGACAGAGCGCCCTACGAGTACTATATCAGGGGAAAAGACCACCTGTGGTTTGTACATGAGCAGACAAAGGCTCAGCTGGAGATGCTTCTTGGCATGCTCGCGGAAAGGGGAGAGCGGGAAACGCTCCGATATATAAAACATACATTTTTGAGAGAGGGAAAATAGCCATGCATTTTTCAAAGCGGATGGACCATTTTGGAGAAAATATTTTCACTACTTTGCTGAACAAAAAACTGGAACTGGAGCGCCAGGGGAGAAAAGTGACGGATCTCAGCGTGGGCGCCCCCAATATTCCGCCGGCGGAGCATATCCGCAGGGCCCTGCTGGAGGCGGCCGCGGATGAAAAAAATTACGTCTATGCCATCAAGGATCTGGACGAACTGCACCAGGCGGTGGCCCAGTGGTACCGCCGCCGGTACGGAGTGACTGTGGATCCGGACCGGGAAGTGGTGGGTCTTCTGGGATCCCAGGAGGGCCTGGCCCACATTGCCCTGGCTGTGACGGACCCGGGGGATGTGGTGCTGGTGCCGGAGCCCTGCTATCCCATCTTCGGGGACGGCCCGGTGATCGCCGGAGCTGAACTTTTTCCCATGCCTCTGAAAAAGGAAAAAGACTATCTCATTGATTTTGACGAGATACCAGAGGAAATAGCGGACCGGGCCCGCCTGATGGTGGTGTCCTATCCCAACAACCCCACCACAGCTCTGGCCCCGGCATGGTGGTATGAAAAATGCATCGCTTTCGCGAAAAAGCATCACATTATCGTGGTGCACGACAACGCCTACAGCGAACTGGTCTTTGACCGGGAGCCCACAGGAAGTTTCCTGTCCTATCCGGGGGCAAAGGAAGTAGGAGTGGAATTTAATTCTCTCTCTAAAACCTACGGACTGGCCGGCGCCAGGATCGGTTTCTGCATCGGAAATCCGGAAGTGGTGGAAAAACTGGCAAAGCTGAAATCAAATATGGATTACGGGATTTTTCTTCCGGTACAGAAGGCGGCCATTGCGGCGATCACCGGGGATCAGTCCTGTGTGGCCGCCACAAGAGCGGCATACCGCCGGCGCCGGGACTGCCTCTGCGACGGGTGCACCGCCATCGGGTGGCCCATGGAGCGCTGCCCGGGAACGATGTTTGTGTGGGCGAAAATTCCGGAGCGCTTCAGTTCTTCGGTGGAATTTGTGCAGACGCTGCTTCTGGAGGCCGGGGTGCTGGTGACGCCGGGAAGCGCCTTCGGAACCTCCGGGGAAGGGTTTGTGCGGATCGCCCTGGTAAAGGACGAGGAGGAGCTGAAAGAGGCTATAGACAGAATGGACAAGAGCGGTATATTCAGGGCGTAAGGGCCGGGTTTTCAGGTGAAGCACAGGTTCCGGCTTGACTGAGCCGGTATTTTAGGATACATTAATAGCGTCGGCACGCACCGGGCGGCCGGCGCATTTTCAGTTGGAGGAGATACAGTATATGATGAAAAAAGTTGTAAAATTCGGAGGAAGTTCTCTGGCCAGCGCCGAGCAGTTCCAGAAAGTAGGTGCGATCATCCGGGCGGACGAGGGAAGAAAATACGTGGTGCCCTCAGCGCCGGGAAAGCGTTTTGACGGAGACACCAAGGTGACAGATATGCTCTACGGCTGTTACCGCATGGCTGAACAGGGAAGAGATTTTAAAGAAGCGCTGAGAAAGATTCAGGAGAGGTACCAGGAGATTATCGGCGGTCTGGGACTGTCCCTGTCTCTGGATCAGGAGTTTGAGACGATAAAGAAAAATTTCGAGGAAAAAGCGGGGGAGGACTACGCGGCTTCCAGAGGAGAATATCTCAACGGCATCGTTATGGCCGATTATCTGGGATATGAATTTGTAGACGCGGCGGAAGTGATCGCCTTTGAAGAAAACGGAAAGCTGGACGGAGAAAAGACCTACAAACTGCTGGCGGAGCGGCTGGCCCAGTGCGAGCGGGCCGTAGTGCCGGGATTTTACGGGGCCAGGCCGGACGGGTCTGTCAAGACATTTTCCAGAGGCGGATCCGATATCACCGGTTCTCTGGTGGCGAAGGCAGTCCACGCGGATCTTTATGAGAACTGGACCGATGTTTCCGGCTTTCTGATGACGGATCCCCATGTGGTGGAAAATCCTGTGACCATATCCACCATCACATACAGGGAGATGCGGGAACTTTCCTATATGGGCGCCACTGTACTCCACGAGGACGCCATTTTCCCGCTGCGCCAGGAGGGAATCCCCATCAACGTGCGCAATACCAACCGCCCTCAGGATCCGGGAACGATGATCGTAGAGAGCACCTGCAATAAACCGAAATATACTATTACGGGAATCGGCGGCAAAAAAGGCTTTGTCTCCATTACCATTGAAAAGGCGATGATGAATTCCGAGATCGGGTTCGGCCGGAAAGTCCTTCAGGTATTTGAGGAGAACGGCCTGTCCTTTGAGCACACGCCCTCCGGCATCGACACCTTTACAGTGTACGTGCATCAGGCAGAGTTTGAGGCCAGGGAGCAGCAGGTTATCGCGGGACTGCACCGGGCCGTGCAGCCGGATCTCATCGAACTGGAGTCGGATCTGGCTCTGATCGCGGTGGTAGGCCGCGGCATGCGCCGCACCAGAGGCACTGCCGGACGGATCTTTGCCGCTCTGGCCCACGCCCACGTCAATGTAAAAATGATCGATCAGGGATCCTCGGAGCTGAATATCATCATCGGTGTGGAGAACCGGGATTTTGAGACAGCGATCCGGGCTATCTACGATATTTTCGTGGTTGCCCAGTTGTAAAAAGCCCCTTACATTTCATGCAAAATATGATATAATTCAATAAAAGCCCGGACGGCAAATACAAAAGGAACGAGGAACAGCCGGATGAAAAGAATATTGTTAAAGCTCAGCGGTGAGGCACTGGCAGGAGAGAAGGGAACCGGTTTTGACGAGCAGGTTGTTACAGGCGTGGCAAAACAGGTAAAAGTGCTGGTAGATGAGGGGATGCAGGTGGGCATCGTCATCGGAGGCGGAAACTTCTGGAGAGGAAGAAGCAGCAAAAACATTGACAGGACCAAGGCGGATCAGATCGGAATGCTGGCCACGGTCATGAACTGTATCTATGTGTCGGAGATCTTCCGCTCCCAGGGCATGATGACATCGGTGCTGACGCCCTTTGTCTGCGGAGAATTTACCAAGACCTATTCCAAGGACAGATGCAGCAAATACTTTGCCCACAATATGGTGGTATTCTTCGCCGGAGGCACAGGCCACCCGTATTTTTCCACGGATACAGGCACCGTGCTTCGGGCAGTGGAGATCGAGGCGGACAATATCCTGCTGGCCAAGGCAGTGGACGGAGTCTACGACAGCGACCCGAAAGATAATCCTGACGCAAAAAAATATTCGGAGGTTTCCATTCAGGAAGTTATAGATAAAAAACTGAAAGTGGTGGATCTGACTGCTTCCATCATGTGCATGGAGCAGAAGATGCCTATGACGGTATTCGGTCTGAATGAGAAGGACAGCATTGTAAACGCGGCTCACGGCGTTACCACCGGCACCCGGGTGACGGTAGATTAAGGGAGTGATTGAAGGAGGATTTTACATCTATGGATGAAAGAGTAAAGAAATATGACGGAAAAATGGAAAAGACCCTGGCAAACCTGGACAGCGAGCTGGGAACCATCCGGGCAGGCCGGGCGAATCCCCATGTCCTGGACCGGATCACGGTAGACTATTACGGGGTTGCCACCTCTCTGCAGCAGGTCGCCAACATTACTGTCCCGGAGGCGCGGATGATCCAGATCCAGCCCTGGGAAGCCTCGCTGATCAAGGATATCTGCAAGGCGATCCAGATGTCAGATCTGGGCATCAATCCCAATACCGACGGCAAGGTGGTGCGCCTGGTATTTCCGGAACTCACCGAGGAGCGCAGAAAAGAATTGGTGAAGGATGTAAAGAAAAAGGGAGAGGCCGCCAAGGTAGCGATCCGCAATATCCGCAGGGATGCCAACGAGGCATTTAAAAAGCTGGAGAAAGAGGATGTCTCCGAGGATGAGATCAAAAAACTCAGCGAAGAGATCCAGAAGCTGACAGACAAACGGATCAAGGAGATCGACCAGAGCGTCGAGGTAAAATCAAAAGAAATCTTAACGGTATAAAAGCCTTGAGGGGGGCTGTTGCAGCAGTGTAACAGCCTTTCTTTAATATCAGGAGGACACTGTTCATGAATGTACCAAATCATATCGCTATCATTCTGGACGGAAACGGACGCTGGGCCCGATCCAAGGGCATGCCGAGAAGTTACGGCCATGTGGTGGGCTGCGATAATCTTGAAAAGATGTGCAATATCATCTGCGACATGGGGGTAAAATATCTGACTGTCTACGCCTTTTCCACGGAGAACTGGAAACGGTCGCAGCAGGAGATCAAAGTTCTGATGAACCTTTTCAGGCGGTATCTGAAGCGCTGTGAGCGCAGCGCCAGAAGAAATCAGATGCGGGTCAGGATCATCGGAGATCCCGAGGGGCTGGACCCGGATATCCAGGAAAAGATCCGGGAACTGGAGGAAATGTCGGCGGGATATGACCGGATGTTTTTTCAGATCGCGCTGAATTACGGAGGAAGGGATGAGATCCTCCGGGCTGTGACCCGCATGAACCGGGACGCGGCGGAAGGCAGGCTTCCGGAGGGAAAGGTCTCTGAGGAGCTTTTTGAATCCTATCTGGATACCGCCGGCATACCGGATCCGGATCTTATGATCCGCACCAGCGGCGAGGAGAGGATTTCCAACTTTCTGCTGTGGCAGCTGGCCTACGCGGAGTTTTATTTTACGGATGTGCCCTGGCCGGCCTTCAATAAAGAGGAATTGGTCAAGGCGATCGAGAAATATAATGGCAGAGACAGAAGATTCGGCGGTGTCAAAGGCCAGAAGGCTTAAGGAGGACGGAATATGTTTGTAACGAGACTGATCAGCGGAGTGGTGCTGGTGGCCATCGCCCTTGTCACCATCGGACTGGGGCACTGGGTTCTTTTCGGCACGCTCCTGCTGGTTTCTTTAATCGGCGCCAGAGAACTGTACAAGGCCATGAAAGTGGGGGAAAAGGGAATCTCTCTGCTGGAAGCCGGGGGATACGCCGGTATCATTCTGTATTATCTCAGCATGGTATTTCTGGAGGAAAAATTCCATCTGGCGGCTCTGCTGCTGGGTCTGGCGGTCCTGATGTCTATTTATGTGTTCAGCTATCCCAGATTTCATGCCCATCAGGTAATGGCCGCCTTTTTCGGCATCGTCTATGTGGGAGTCATGCTGTCCTGCATTTACCGGACGCGGATGCTCCCGGGAGGACAGTTCCATGTATGGCTGATTTTCCTGTGTTCCTGGGGCTGTGATACCTTTGCCTACTGTGTGGGAATGCTTTTCGGAAAGCACAAAATGGCGCCGGTCTTAAGCCCGAAAAAGTCTGTGGAGGGGGCTGTAGGCGGTGTGGCGGGAGCTGTGCTGCTGGGAGTGATTTTTGCCGCGGCCACCAAAGGGCCCGGAGCGGAATACGCGCTGATCTGCGGGGCAGGGGCTCTGATCTCCATGGTGGGAGATCTGGCGGCATCGGCCATCAAGCGAAATATGGAGATCAAAGATTACGGAAAACTGATCCCGGGCCACGGAGGGATCCTGGACCGGTTTGACAGCGTGATCTTTACCGCGCCGGTAATCTATTATCTGGCGCTGGTACTGACCTGATCAGGGGGAGGAAGTTACTATGAAGACCATTGCGGTTTTGGGGTCTACCGGATCCATCGGGACGCAGACCCTGGATGTGGTGCGGCAGCACGGGGATATCCGGGTAGCGGCTCTGGGAGCGGGAAAAAATATCGATCTTCTGGAAAAACAGATCCGGGAATTCCATCCGGTCCTGGCCGCGGTCTGGGATGAAAAGAAGGCCGCGGAACTGAAGACCAGGATAGCGGACACAGGGACAAAAGTGGTTTCCGGCATGGAAGGCCTGGTGGAACTGGCAGTGCTGCAGGAGACGGAGCTGCTGGTGACAGCCATTGTAGGCATGATCGGGATCCGCCCCACCATGGCGGCTCTGGAGGCGGGAAAGGATATTGCCCTGGCAAACAAGGAGACGCTGGTCACGGCCGGCCATCTGATCATGGAACTGGCTCAGCGCAGAGGCGCCAGGATCCTGCCGGTGGACAGCGAGCACAGCGCTATCTTTCAGTGCCTTCACGGAGAAAACAAAGGAGAAGTCAGCCGGCTGCTCATTACGGCTTCCGGCGGCCCTTTCCGGGGCTGGACCCGGGATCGGCTGCAGTCGGTCCGGGTGGAGGACGCCCTGAAGCATCCCAACTGGTCCATGGGGCCGAAGATCACAGTGGACTCCGCCACGCTTGTCAACAAGGGGCTGGAAGTGATGGAGGCCCGCTGGCTGTTCGGCGTCAGGCTGGAGCAGATCCAGGTGCTGGTGCAGCCCAGAAGCGTGATACACTCCATGGTCGAGTTCCGGGACGGGGCTGTTCTGGCCCAGCTGGGAACGCCGGATATGCATCTTCCGATCCAGTACGCGCTGTACTACCCCAGAAGGCTGTATCTGCCGGGAGAGCGGCTGGATTTTGAAAAACTTTCGGAGATAACTTTCGAGCGCCCGGATACGGAAACCTTCCGGGGGCTGCCTCTGGCTTTAAAGGCTGCCAGCGCGGGAGGTACAATGCCGACAGTATTCAACGCCGCCAACGAGAGGGCGGTGGACAAATTTTTGAAACGAAAGATCCGCTTTCTGGATATTTATGAGATCATCGAGAAGGCCATGGATCATCATAAAAAGATTGAGCATCCGAATCTGCGGGAGATTTTGGAAGCGGAGGCGGAAACCTATGACTGGATTGAAAGCAGGTGGTAGAATTTGACAATATTGATCGCGGTCCTGATCCTCAGCGCGGTAATCTTTTTTCATGAACTGGGCCATTTCCTGATGGCGAAGGCAAACCATGTAGTGGTGACGGAGTTCGCCTTCGGTCTAGGGCCCAGGCTGCTCTCGTTTAAAAAGGGGGATACTGTGTATGCCTGGAGGCTTCTTCCCTTCGGAGGCTTCTGTTCCATGCTGGGGGAAGACGAGGAGGCGGACGCGGAGGGAAGTTTTACAAAAGCCTCTGTCTGGCGGCGGATCGCTATTGTGGCGGCAGGCCCTGTATTTAACTTTATTTTAGCTTTTCTGATCTCGATCATCGTAATCAGCGTTGTGGGCTCTGATCCGGCCAGAGTGACGGAGGTGCCGGAAGGCTCTCCGGCGGCGGAGGCCGGACTGCAGGCGGGGGATGTGATCCTGCGGTATGAGGGAAACGGAATCGCCAACGGCCGGGAACTGGCCTCGGACATTGATATGGACGGGGTGCCCCAGGACTCAGTGGAAATTACTTTCCGCAGAGACGGCAAAACCCATAAAATTTCCTATGAGCCGGAAAAGGTGACTCAGTACCTGGCAGGCTATACCTACACGCCCGGCAGCGACGGTCCGGCGGAAATTTCTTCTGTGATGGACGGATACCCCGCAAAGGAGGCGGGATTAAAGGAGGGAGACATCATTACCTCCGTAGACGGCACGACAATTTCAAGCGCCCGGGAACTGGCGGAGTACTGGGAGGCCCATCCCATGGACGGCAGCAGCATAACGCTGACCTGCAGCCGGGACGGCCAAAGCTTTACAGCGTCTCTGACACCGGTCAGCAGCACCAGCGCGTCCCTGGGATTTAACTTTAACCTGGCCCGGGAAAAAATGACGCCCCTCGGCACGCTGAAATACAGTGTGGGAGAAATGAATTACTGGATTCATCTGACTGTAAAATCCGTAGTGAGCCTGGTTCAGGGACATTTCTCCATTGATGATCTTTCCGGACCCATCGGAGTGGTGGACGCCGTAGATCAGGTGGTAGACCAAACGAAAAGCGAGGGAGCCCTCATTATGGGCATGAGCCTTCTCAATATGGTGATCCTGCTTTCTGCCAACCTGGGCGTTGTGAATCTGCTGCCCCTGCCGGCGCTGGACGGCGGCCGGCTGATCTTTCTGCTGATCGAGGCGGTAAGGCGGAAGCCGGTCAAGCGCAGCGTGGAGGGAATGATCCACTTCGCGGGAATGATGCTTTTGATGGTGCTGATGGTCTATGTGGCCTTCAACGATGTGAGGCGGATATTCTGACATAGGAAGATCCCGGGAAGCATATAATAGCCAGAAAAGAAAAACTGGCAGGTACGCGGATGAAACAGGCGGGAATGCATATGGCACAGACAGGCGGGGAGGATACCGGGAAGCTTCAGGTCCAGGTCTATACCGGCGGACAGAGGCGTCCCATTTCCGGAGCGGAGGTATCTATTTCATACACCGGGGATCCGGGAAAACCGCTGGAAGAATTGAAGACAGACGGAGACGGGAGGACGCCCCAGATCGAACTGCCGGCGCCTCCCGTGGAATACAGCATGGAGCCCGAAGCGGACCAGCCCTATTCGGAATATACGATCAGGGTTGCCGCCCCGGGCTTTTCCACTGTGGTCATTGCCGGATCGGAACTGCTCTCCGGCCAGGTATCCAGGCAGCAGGTGCTGATGGATCCGGAGACTTTGGAGGATACCTACAGAGATATCGTGATCCCGGCCCACACTTTATTCGGAGACTATCCCGAAAAAATACCGGAGGAGGAGATCAAGCCCACTACGGAAACAGGGGAAATCGTCCTGAGCCGGGTGGTGGTTCCGGAGTATGTGGTGGTCCATGACGGAGCGCCCTCGGACAGCACCGCGACGGACTACTATGTCCGCTACCGGGATTATATTAAAAATGTGGCCAGCAGCGAGATCTACGCTACGTGGCCGGCGGATGCCCTGCGGGCGAATATCCTGGCTATTATGTCTTTTACTCTGAACCGTGTGTATACCGAGTGGTACAGGAACCGGGGATATCCATTTACCATCACATCTTCCACCGCCTACGACCACAAGTGGATCTACGGACGGAATATCTTTGACAGCATTTCTGTGATCGTGGATGAGATTTTCGCGGACTATCTGTCGCGCCCCAACGTAAAACAGCCGATCCTGACCCAGTACTGCGACGGAAAACGAGTGTCCTGCCCCGGCTGGATGAGCCAGTGGGGAAGCAAAAATCTGGCAGACCAGGGATATTCGGCCATCCAGATTCTGCGGAATTATTACGGACAGGATATGTATATCAACACAGCCGAGGAAATTTCAGGAATCCCGGCTTCCTGGCCGGGGGAAAATCTGCAGATCGGTTCCTCCGGAAGCAAGGTAAGGCAGATTCAGGAGCAGCTTAACGCTGTGGCGGAGGTGTACAGTTCCATCCCCATGACCAATGTAGACGGAACCTATTCAGAATCCACCCAGGAATCCGTAAAGGCGTTTCAAAAGCTTTTCGGCCTTCCGGGAAATGGAATCGTGGACTATCCCACCTGGTATAAAATCCAGGAAATATATGTGGCTGTTACCAGAATCGCGGAACTTCAATGAAAATAGAATCTCCAAAAGCGGTGAAAGAAGCTTGTGCCCTTCAAGGACAGCTGATATAATACTAAAAGAGCCAAAGATATAAGGGCTTTTAGCCCAAAGCTAATACAGCAGGGAGGAGATTTATATGCACTGGAGAAAAGCAAAGATATGTCCGGCTGTTCTGCTGGCCGGAGTTTTGGCTGCGGCTTCCTTGTCCGCCTGCGGCGGAGGCAAAAGCGGCAGCGCCGCAGACGCAGCGGAACTGGCCGGAGCTGTGGCGGAAAATCTGAAAAAGGTAGAATCCTTTTCCGGCGGGATAACGCTGGATTTTTCCGCGGATGCTTCCGTTGAACAGTCAGGGACGGAAGTGAATTTTGATATGAAAATAGGGATGGATCTGGATCTGAGCGCCACCAGGGAACCTGCCGCTTCCAAAATGGAAGGAACCTTATCCATGTCCATGATGGGCCAGGATCTGGAGACTCAGGTACAATCCTACACGGTGGAAGAAAACGGAGAGACGGTATCCTACGCGGACAGCGGAAGCGGCTGGAGCCGCAGCGTCCAGGACAATTCCGGCCAGGACCAGGATATTCTCAGCCAAAATATCTATGAAGATATCGCGGAGGGAGAGATGAAGGCGGAATTGGAAAAGGATGAGGCTACGGTCAACGGCCAGGCCGCTTATGTCCTTACTACGGAACTTTCCGGAAGCACGCTGGAAGATTTTATAGAGGAATCTTTTTCCGGCACAAATGAGATGATGGGAAACGGCAGCCTGGACTGGGCGGACGGAACCGCGAAACTGAAAATTTTTATCTATAAGGATTCCGAACTTCCGGCCAAGATCCAGGTGGACTGCAGGGATTTCGGAAGGACCCTGATGGAATCCGCTCTCAGCAGCGTGGAGGAGGCCAAGGTGGAAATCGGCGCCTTCGATATGGGGATGTCTTTCGATGAGTATAATTCTGTGGGAGAGATCCAGGTGCCTGAGGACGTAGTCAGCAGCGCCAGCGATGCCGGCGGGGATTCCGATGAAGGCATTCTGGAAGAAGAACTGGAGGACAGCGGTCTGGAAGCCGATGAAACGGATTCCGACAGTACAGGGGAGCCTTCGGCGGATCAGGATGAGGAAGCAGTGCCCAATGCGGACGGCTCCTACACCATCTATGCGTCTCAAAGCGGGCATTCCGCTACGATCACTATGGTTGACGGTCAGGAGTACTGCTACGCCAGCCCGGAGGACGGGTATTTTTCCAGCATGATGTCAGATTATGCCAGTGAGGAGGATTTTTCCTATATTTACCAGATGGACGAATACTCTACCCTGGAGGAGGCCGGGAAGGAATATACGGATTATTCCTGGATGGAAGAATACGATGAGTACAGCGGCATGACCTGCAACGGTGTGCAGCAGATGGATGTGGACGGCAGGACCGTATACTGGACCCAGCTGGATTATGTATATGACAGCGGATACGGCGCTTCCAATGTGAGAGTCCTCTACGCCTGGACCCAGCTGGATGATATCCTGTTTACCATCGAACTGGACGACAGCGTTTACGAGGAAGGCGGCTCCCTTACAGGAAACGAGCAGATGCTGGCGGAAGCCATGCAGAAGGTGGTGCTGGAATAAACGCCGGGATATAAAAAAATACCCTCATACAGGAGGATAAAGGTTTTCTGCCCTTCTGTATGGGGGTATTTTCATAGGCTTTTTATGCCGCCAGCCTGCGCGTGTTCCACGGGATTTGCTAAGGTGAGACCGGACACCGCAGATACGGCCTTTGAGCCGCACTCCTCCCGGAACTGGCAGCAGACTTATTATAAATCCCGAAGAAGAAAAAAACAAGCCGGTACTTGAAAAATATATGGTTTTCTTTTATAATAAGAACATCGGTAAAAAGAAATTCTTTGTGCAGTCTGCTGAAAAATGCGGCAGAAGGGAGCGGGATGAGTTTTCCCGCCGGCTGTGAGAATGAAAGGGCCGGAAGGCCAAATAATGTTTAGGGAGGCATACACATGAGACGAGTAGCAGAAATTATTTATGTTGTACCGGAGGAAAGAGAGGAATATCTGAAGACCCATCTGAATCCTTCTGAGAGGATTTCTCAGATCCAGTGGATCCATGGGATCCGCAATCAGGTTTATTTCGCGCTGAACGATCTGCTCCTGATGAGTTTTGAATATGTAGGCAACGAGTTTTATAAGGATATGGCAGCCATTGCCGCTTATCCGGAGATGAAGGATTATCTGGTAAGGACCCGCCGCCGTGACGTGCCGGCAGACAAACAGATGTCCACCAACTGGTGGGCTCCCCTGAAGAGACTGGGGAGCACCCTGATCGAAAGCCCCATGCCGGACGATGAGGACGAGGGCTATACCCTGGAAGAGCAGTACCGTTCGATGATCAGCGGAGAAATGATCGCGAATGTGGCTACCCACAATGATATCACTTTCGATGATGACGACTGGAGCGAATCTATACATATCTGATCCCCGGTTTTGTCCGGTGAAAAACGGATGCAGATTATCATTGACAAACAAGCGCAACGTGTTATAATTGATAACGAAATGAGAAACCGATGAGAAAGAGTAGTAAGCGTGAAGAGAAATCCCAGAGAGCGGCAGATGGTGGGAATGCCGCATGGACATTCAGGCTGAATGGACTTTCGAGGGCGGCCCGAAGATATGAGTAGGCGTCGCCGGGATCCGGGCCCGTTATCAATCCGGCGCGTATGGAGGTACGTGAAGAGAGTGGACGTTTGTGTCAATTTGAGTGGTACCGCGATAATATGAAATTTATTACCGCCTCAAGCATTTTGCTTGAGGCGGTTTTTTTTTGCGGCGGCGCGCCAAAGTCCGGGCTTGTCCGGAACCTTAGGCGGCCGCGTCTGACGGATCGCGGGAAAGTCCTATAATATTTCAGGAATCTCATTTACACCATTGTTTATTCAGGAGGAAGCGGAGATGAAAAAGAAAATTTTAACGATTATGCTTGGAATGGTATTGGCGGCTTCAGCGGCAGGCTGCGGAACCCAGGAAAAACAGCAGGCAGGATCCGCGGAAGCGAAAGATTCCTATACCATCGGCATTTCCCAGTTCGCGGAGCACGGCTCTCTGGACAACTGCCGGGAGGGATTTTTGGAAGGCCTGAAAGAGGAGGGTCTGGAAGAAGGAAAGAACCTGACCGTCAAGGTCAATAACGCGGATTCCGACATGGGAACAGCATCCCAGATCGCCCAGAGTTTTGTGGGAGACGGTGTGGATCTGATCTGCGCCATTGCCACTCCCAGCGCCCAGGCTGCTTATAACGCGGCAATGGAAAAGGGGATCCCTGTGATCTATACGGCAGTTACGTCGCCGGAAAGCGCGGAGCTGGCCGGAGAGGATAAGATGCCGGTGGGGCAGGTTACGGGAACCAGCGACCGGCTTCCGGTGGAGGCTCAGCTGAAAATGATCCGGGAACTTCTGCCGGAGGCGAAAACCATCGGGATCCTGTACACTACCAGCGAGGCAAACTCCGTTTACAGCATCGAGCAGTATGAGGAGCTGGCCGGAGATTACGGCTTTACGCTGGAAACAGCCGGGATAACCAGCACCTCGGAGCTTTCGCTGGCGGCGGAGGAACTGCTGGGAAAAGTGGACTGTCTGACGAATCTTACAGACAATACAGTAGTGAGCGCCCTGCCCACGATTCTGGACATGGCCAATGAAAAAAATATTCCCGTCTTCGGAAGTGAGATCGAGCAGGTGAAGCTGGGCTGTGTGGCAGCGGAAGGCCTGGATTATATAGAGCTGGGAAAAGAGACAGGCAGAATGGCGGCAAAAGTCCTGAAGGGAGAGGCGGAAGCTTCGGAACTGGCCTATGAGGAGATTTCCGACAGCAATCTCTATATCAACCAGGAGGCTGCCGAAAATCTGGGCCTTGAGATTCCCTCCTCAATGACTGAGCGGGCGGTGGAAACATTTACAGAGATCAGCAGCCAGGGACAGGATTAAAGAGGAAAGGATGCAGCAGATATGGATTTTCTTATCACTACGGTTGAGCAGGGACTGATCTACGGGATTCTGGCCCTGGGAGTTTATATTACCTATAAAATACTGGATTTTCCGGATCTGACCGTGGACGGCAGCTTTCCTCTGGGCGGGGCGGTTACGGCGGCTCTCATTACCCGGGGAATGGCCCCGGGGCTGACCCTGGTCATTTCCTTTCTGGCCGGCGCCGCGGCCGGTGTCTGTACCGGACTGATCCATGTGAAGTGCCGGGTACGGGATCTGCTGTCCGGAATTATTATGATGACAGCTCTGTATACGGTAAACCTGACAGTGGCCGGGACAAACAACGTTCCCCTGTTTTCCCAGGACACGCTGTTTAAAAACAGCGCCATGGACAGCCTTTTCGGAGGCTCTGCCCCGGGATATGTAAAGATTCTGATCATCCTTCTGGTAGTTATAGTCAGCAAGCTGCTGCTGGATTTTTATCTGAAAACAAAATCCGGTTATCTGCTGCGGGCGGTAGGAGACAATGAGAATCTGGTGACTTCTCTGGCGAAAGACAAGGGTAATATCAAGATTCTGGGTCTGGCTATATCCAACGGACTGGTGGCCTTAAGCGGCTCTGTGTTCTGCCAGGATCAGCGGGTGTTTGATATTTCCACCGGCACCGGATCCATGGTCATCGGTCTGGCCAGCGTGATCATCGGCGTCAGCCTGTTCCGCCGTGCCAGCATAATCAAGGCTACTACAGCTGTGCTGATCGGATCGATCATTTACAAAGCCTGTGTGGCAGCCGCCATCAAGTTTTTCGATCCCCAGGCGATGAAGCTGATCACAGCGGCCCTCTTCCTGCTGATCCTGGTGGTGAGCATGGAGAGAAAGCGGAAAGTAAAAAAAGAGCGGGCCGGACTGGAAGGAGGATCCCATGCTTGAACTTAGAAAGATTCACAAATACTATAATCCGGGAACCGTCAATGAAATGTGCCTGTTCCGCGGATTCAGCCTGACAGTCAGGGACGGAGAGTTTGTATCGGTAGTCGGCAGCAACGGTTCCGGAAAGACCTCCATGCTGAATCTGATCTGCGGAAGCATCGAGCCGGACGGAGGAGCCATTTACATGAACGGGGAGGATATTACCAGGAAAAAAGAATACCGGCGTCTGGAAAAGATCGGCCGGGTCTATCAGAATCCTGCCCTGGGCACCTGCCCCAGCATGACCATTCTGGAAAATCTGTCGCTGGCGGATCATAAAGGAAAGTTTTTCGGACTCAGCCGGGGAACTGAAAAGGGAAGGATTGATTTTTATAAGGATCAGCTCCGTCAGCTGAATCTGGGGCTGGAAGACAAGCTGGATGTAAAGGTGGGCAACCTTTCCGGGGGACAGAGACAGGCGATGTCTCTGCTGATGTCCGTGATGACGCCGGTGGATTTCCTGATCCTGGACGAACACACGGCAGCTCTGGATCCCAGAACGGCAGACAGGATCATGGAACTGACGGACGAGATCGTCAGAGAAAAACACCTGACAACGATCATGGTTACCCATAATCTCCGCTACGCGGTGGAATACGGGAACCGGCTTTTGATGATGCATCAGGGGAAAATTGTTATGGATCTTGACGGGGAGAAAAAGAAAAACCTGAAGGTGGAGGAGATCCTGGACAAGTTTAACGAGATCAGCATTGAATGCGGAAATTAAAGAGAAACAGAAGAAAAGAGCTGAGCCCGCCGGGCCAGCTCTTTTCCCCGCACAATAATTGTGTGATTGCATTGCGGCTGGGGAAGCCGCCATGTCAGAGAGTCCGGAGAAATCCGGACATTTTTATTATAGAGACACACCAAATGAGTGTCAATAAAATCTTGCAAAGATAAAAAAATAATTTGCAAAAGGCTCCCCGGAAAAGGAAGCTGAGGACGGAGGATCCCCGGATTTCCGGAGGGAGAAAGAAACAAACAACTTGTATCTTGCCGGAAGTTTTCTTATAATAGAAAGGGATAGACGGATTGCATAGAGTTGAGAATCTCAGAGAAAAACTTTTATACATTTTATAAAAAACAACTTGTATATATGACCGTACAAGTTGTATGATGTCTGTGAGGAGACAAAAAGGATATGGCGGGACAGGAAGGCAAGACAAAATATTATATTCTGATGGAACAGCTGAAAAGCGCGATCCAGTCCGGAAAAATCGCTCCCGGGGAGCGGCTTCCCAGCGAGAACCAGCTTGCCGCGGAGTACGGTCTCAGCCGGCATACGGTGCGGAAGGCTCTGAACATGCTGGCCGGAGAAGGATATATTGTGACGGAGCAGGGGCGGGGTACTTTTTGCTCGGAACGTCTGCTGCACATGAAGAAGTCCCATAACATCGCGGTGATCATTACATACATCACAGATTATATTTTTCCGCGGCTGATCCAGGGTATGGACAGCGTCCTCTCCGCCAACGGATACAGCATTATCCTGAAAAGCACCGGAAACAGCCGGAAAATGGAAGAACAGGCGCTGGAGGATATCCTGAAAAAGGATGTGGACGGGCTGATCATCGAACCCAGCAAAAGCGAACTGGTCTGCAGGCATGAACATTTATACCGGATGCTGGAGGAATACGAGATCCCCTATATCTTTATCCAGGGGATCTATGAGCAGATGGCAGACAGGCCCCACATCCTCATGGATGACTGCCAGGGCGGATATCTGGTAACAAAATATCTGCTGGAACTGCGGCACCGCTGTATCGCGGGAGTGTTCAAGGCGGATGATTTCCAGGGGAAGGAGCGGCATAAAGGATATGTCAGAGCCCTCCAGGAGGCGGGGATCCCCTATGATCCGGAACTGGTTGTGTGGTTTCACACCGAGGACAGAAAAAGCAAGCCGGCTCTGGCTGTCCGTCAGATGATCCGGAAAAAGATTCCCGTGGATGCCTTCGTCTGCTACAATGACCAGATCGCCATGAGCGTCTGTCAGGAGCTGACCGGCCTGGGATTGAAGATACCCGAAGATGTCTCCGTGACAGGGTATGACAACTCTCTGTACGCCAGAGGTGACCTGACCCTTACCACCATTGATCATCCCCAGGAAAAGCTGGGAGAGATGGCAGCGGAACTTCTGCTGGAGAAGATCCGGCATGTTCCGGAGGAGCAAAGCGTAGTGGAGCGCATGATCGCGCCCCGGCTGATTATCGGAAATTCATGCCGGCCCCGCTGAGGGGATCCCGGATGGAAAATATATTAAAAAACAGGAGGATACCAACAATGAAAACAGGAAGAAACTACAAGTTCTGGTTCTGCACCGGATCTCAGGATCTGTACGGAGATGAGTGCCTGCAGCACGTAGCGGAGCATTCCGCGATTATCGTAGAGGCGCTGAACAAATCCGGCAACCTGCCTTTTGAGGTAGTTCTGAAACCTACTCTGCTGACCAACGAAATGATCCGCCGCACCTTCAACGAGGCAAACGCTGATGAGGACTGCGCAGGCGTTATCACCTGGATGCACACCTTCTCTCCGGCAAAATCCTGGATCCTGGGACTTCAGGAGTTCCGGAAACCGCTGCTGCACCTGCACACTCAGTTTAATCAGGAAATCCCCTACGATACCATCGATATGGATTTCATGAACGAGAACCAGTCCGCTCACGGCGGCCGGGAGTACGGCCACATCGTATCCCGCATGGGCATCGAGAGAAAGGTCATCGTTGGATTCTGGGATGACAAGGCAGTTCAGGAGAAAATCGCTTCCTGGATGCGCACAGCGGTAGGTGTAATGGAAAGCAGCCACATCCGTGTAATGCGTATTGCCGACAATATGAGAAACGTAGCCGTTACTGAAGGCGACAAGGTAGAGGCACAGATCAAATTCGGATGGGAAGTGGACGCTTACCCGGTAAATGAGATCGCTGAGGCAGTGGCTCAGGTATCCAAGGGAGATATCGAGGCTCTGGTAGAAGAGTATTATGACAAATACGAGATCCTGCTGGAGGGAAGAGATCCCAAGGAATTCAGAGAGCATGTAGCCGTACAGGCAGGCATCGAGATCGGATTCGAGAGATTCCTGGAGGAGAAGAACTATCAGGCCATCGTTACGCATTTCGGCGATCTGGGCGCTCTGAAGCAGCTTCCGGGCCTGGCAATCCAGAGACTGATGCAGAAGGGATACGGCTTCGGCGCTGAGGGAGACTGGAAGACTGCCGCTATGGTGCGTCTGATGAAGATCATGACCGCCAACATGCCCAACGCCAAGGGAACCTCCATGCTGGAGGACTACACCTACAATCTGGTTCCGGGCAAAGAGGGCATTCTGGAAGCCCATATGCTGGAGATCTGCCCCTCCATCGCGGACGGCCCCATCAGCATCAAAGTTCAGCCTCTGAGCATGGGCGACAGAGAAGATCCGGCCAGACTGGTATTTACCTCCAAAGAAGGAAAAGGTATCGCTACTTCCCTGATCGACCTGGGCAACCGCTTCCGTCTGATCATCAACGAAGTAAACTGCAAGAAAGTAGAGAAACCCATGCCGAAGCTGCCGGTTGCCACTGCTTTCTGGACTCCGGAACCGAACCTGCAGGTGGGAACCGAAGCCTGGATTTACGCAGGCGGCGCTCACCACACCGCTTTCTCCTACGATCTGACCACCGAGCAGATGGTAGACTGGGCAAACGCTATGGGAATCGAGAGCGTAGTTATCGACAAGGATACCACCATCCGGAACTTCAGAAACGAACTGAAATGGAATTCTGTATACTACAGATAAAACAGGGCGAAAGTCAGGAAGTCATGCGTCTCCCCTCCGGGAGAACGCATGGCTTTGCCTGCATTCCTGCATACCAATAGAAAAAGGGGGAAGGCTTTCAAAGCCATATGACAGATGGATAGAAAAGAAGAAATTTTAGCTGGAAAAACATATCTGGGCATTGAGTTCGGATCTACCAGGATCAAAGCGGTGCTCACCGGCGAGGACTACCAGCCTATCGCTTCCGGAGCCCATGACTGGGAAAACCGTCTGGAGGACGGAGTGTGGACCTACACACTCGACGATATCTGGACCGGACTTCAGGACTGCTACAGCAGCCTGGCAAAAGATGTTCAGGAAAAATACGGGGCGGAGCTTACCACAGTAGGAGCCATCGGAATCAGCGCCATGATGCACGGCTACATGGTATTTGATAAAGAAGGGAAACTTCTGGCGCCTTTCCGCACCTGGAGAAATACGATTACGGAGGAGGCTTCCGAAAAACTGACGGAGCTGTTCCAGTTCACTATTCCTCAGAGATGGAGCATCGCTCATCTCTACCAGTGCATCCTGGAAGACAGAGAGCATGTAAAGGATATTGATTACATGACCACTCTGGCAGGATACATTCAGTGGAAGCTGACCGGAAGGAAGGTCCTGGGCGTGGGAGACGCTTCCGGTATGTTCCCCATTGATTCCGCCACAGGCACCTATTACGCGGATATGGTAGAAAAGTTTGAGAAGCTGGTGGATGGAAAATATCCCTGGAAGCTTCTGGATATCATGCCGGAAGTTCTCTCCGCAGGCGAGGACGCAGGCTCCCTGACTCCGGAAGGAGCGGCCCTGCTGGATGTATCCGGAAAGCTGCAGCCGGGAATCGCCCTGTGTCCGCCGGAAGGCGATGTGGGAACCGGCATGGTTGCCACCAACAGCGTGGCTCAGCGCACCGGAAATGTGTCTGCCGGAACCAGTATTTTCGCTATGCTGGTACTGGACAAAGAGCTGCGCAGCACCCGTCCCGAGGTGGAACTGGTGGTGGGACCGGACAGAAGCCAGGTGGCTATGGCCCACTGCAACAACTGCACCTCCGATCTGAATGCCTGGATGGGACTGTTTAAAGAGTTTGCCGATACCATGGGCATGGATGTGAACATGGGAGATCTGTTTGTGAAGATGTTCAACAAAGCGATGGAAGGCGAGGGAGACTGCGGAGGCCTTATGGCTTACAACTATTTCTCCGGGGAGCCCATCACCAAGCTGGATGAGGGCCGTCCCCTGTTTGTGAGAAAACCGGACAGCGCCTTTAATCTGGCAAACTTTATGAGGGTGAACATTTATTCTGCTCTGGCAACCTTAAAGATCGGCGTGGACATCCTGATGAAGGATGAGAAGGTAGAGGTAGACCGTCTGACCGGCCACGGCGGATTTTTCAAGACCAAGGGTGTAGGACAGAATCTGATGGCATCCGCTCTGCATACTCCCGTAACAGTTATGGAGACGGCCGGAGAAGGCGGCGCCTGGGGCATTGCTCTGCTGGCCGCTTACCGTAAAAACCGGAGCGAGGGAGAGAGCCTGGCCGACTATCTGGAGAACAGAGTATTTGCCGGACAAAAGGGAGAGACCGTGGCGCCGGATCCCAAGGACGAAGCGGCCATCGATGCCTTTATCGAAAGCTACAAGGCCTGCCTGGCTGCTGAGAGAGCAGCGGTGGAGACTCTGAAATAAGAGAAAGCGCCATAAAGGAAAGGAAGGAAACGCAACATGCTTGAAGAACTGAAAAAGAAAGTTTATGAAGCAAATATGGATCTGCCGAAATATGGCCTGGTAACCTTTACCTGGGGAAATGCCAGCGCCATTGACCGGGAGACCGGATATTTCGTGATCAAGCCCAGCGGCGTAGACTACGACAAGCTGACGCCGGATGATATGGTGGTCATGGATCTGAATATGAACAAGATCGAGGGAAAGCTGAAACCCTCCTCTGACACGGCTACTCACTGCGAACTGTACAAGGCATTTCCGGAGATCGGCGGCGTGGTTCATACCCATTCTACCTGGGCTACCAGCTGGGCTCAGTCCGGACGTTCTATTCCCTGCTACGGAACTACCCATGCAGATTATATCTACGGAGAGGTTCCCTGCCTGAGAAATCTGACCAAGGAAGAGCTGGAAGATTACGAAGTCAACACAGGAAAATTGATCGTAGAGCACTTTAAACAGGCGGATGTGGTAGCTGTTCCCTGCTGTCTGTGCAAGAATCACGGTCCCTTTACCTGGGGCAAGGACGCGGCGGAAGCGGTCCACAACGCGGTTGTACTGGAAGAGGTTGCCAAGATGGCGGCAATCTGCGAGATGGTGAACCCGAAGGCGGGACCGGCTCCCCAGTGCCTGCAGGACAAGCATTATTACAGAAAGCACGGAGCAAACGCTTACTACGGACAGTAAGGCGCGGCAGACAATTTAAAAAAGAAAAAATCTAAAAGGCCCCTTGCCCGCGGTAAAAACAGCGGGTAAGGGGCTTCGCATATTCCGGCGCGCCGTCACAAAACGTACATCTCCAGCAGCTTCTGCTTGGTCTGCGCCCAGGCGTCCAGGGCGGCCTGATCCGCTCCGAAAAATTCGTTTTCCTTTACCTGGTCATAAGGCACATACAAGGTGTCCCCTTCTATGGGAGCAATGGTATTTTCGATTTCGTCGCAGCAGAATGCCGGAGCGATGGTGGTATCTCCAAAAAGGCTGAATACCGGAAGATCTCCGGTGAGTTTATCCAGGGGATCTGAGAGAAACACCAGGTATTCCCGGCCGGGCTCCAGAAAGTTGATGAACCCCCGCTGTAGAGCCGCGGGTTCGTTAAAGGTCAGGCTCCATTGGGCGGCGGTCAGATAGAAGATATCTCCCGGCTTCAGGGCGGATCCGGAATAAACGGTTTCCGCCTGGACTTTCTGTTGGCTGCCGCCAAAGAAATATTCGCTGCCGCTTTGAACAGAGATCCGGAGGATCTGAGGAGCTTCCGGAAGTTCCTCCAGCATGCGCTGGCAGTCGGTTTCCGCCATGGCGCCCGGCAGTTCGGCAACTGCGAAGTGGGACACTCCCTCAGACTCTATGTAATTGGTATAGCTTTTCCGGTTCACAGCGCCCGCGATGAAGGCGGCTGCCAGGGCGGCAGCCGCAGCCGCGGCAAACAAAGGCTGAAGTCTCATGGTTTCACCTCCTCCGCGATTCTGCCGTCCTCGATTTTATACAGCTGATCGGCCAGAATCCGGATATCCTCCCGGTTGTGGCTGGCCAGAAGAACCAGGGCGCCCCGCTGTTTTTCCTCTAAAATCAGCTTCCGGATTTCTTCTACGCCCTGGTCGTCCAGGGAGTTTGTAGGCTCGTCCAGCATCAGCACATCCGGCTGCTCCATCACTGCCTGGGCGATGGCCAGGCGCTGTTTCATTCCCAGAGAATATTTGCCGTAGAGCCGCGGGTCTTTGGGATCCAGGCCTACCCGCAGAAGGGCGGCGCGGATCTCTTCTCTGCCGATTTTTTTCCGGATCCCCGCCAGATAGCTCAGATTCTGAAAGCCGGTCAGTTCCGGATAGAGAGAAACATTTTCCAGCAGGATCCCCAGGCCGGGCAGAACAGAAAAATCCTTTTTTAAAATCTTTCCACCCCAGGAAACGGTTCCTGAAGTAACGGACATCAGGCCGGACAAAGCCCGGAACAGCATGGTTTTTCCCGATCCGTTCCGGCCGGTAAATCCGTAAATTCTTCCGCTGGACAGGCTAAGAGAGATATCCGATAAAATCTTTTTGCCGCGTATGGTTTTTGAGATATGATCCGCAATGAGTTCCATGCTACATTCCCCCTGTCTCGATATTGGAAATTAACAGTTCTTTTCGTTTTACGATCCATCCCCCCGCCAGGGACACGCCCAGGGCGATCAGTCCCATCAGAAGTATGGAACCGGGGATGGAAAGGTTTCCGTATTCTGAGCGTCCCATCCATCCCATGACCAGCCGGGAAGCGGGGTTGGCCCGGAGAATCCGGCTGGTCAGCGCGATGTCATCCTGGAAAAAGTGACAAAACCAGAAGGAGAGGATCAGGCAGATCTGAATGGAATAAACAGCGATAAAAGCGCTGCTGCTGCCGAAAAACAGAGCCAGCAGATTGATCAGCACGGCCATGGAAAAAATCCATAAGCTGTAAATCACAAAATGGCCCAAAAGGAGTTCGGCGCCTTTCTGGGTGAACTGGATCTCGTAGCGGAACGCCGTGACCAGGAAGGCCGCGGCCAGCAGGACTGCCTGGAACAGAAGGCTCATGCCGGCAATGGCGGACAGCTCCTTCGCGTACCAGCGGATCCTTTTGGGAGTCCTGGAAAATACGTAAATGCTGGCGGTGCAGAAGTGCTGATACAGAGCGATCCCCGCAGCCATTTCAAACAGAAAAGAGGGCAGAAGGTCTATCATAAAGTTGAGCAGATCCACCATGACAAAATTCAGAGGAAAGGGCCCCCGGGCGCCGCTGAACTGCACGACAGCCTCTGTCAGGGAAATACTTCCGCCTATAGGATTTACGCAGACCAGAGAGAGCAGGACTCCGCTGACTGCTCCGCCCAGAAGAATATAAAAGATTTTTCTTGTCATTTAAATACAATCCCTCCTTCCGGCCTTCCAGGCGCCCAGGATGGAAAAACCGGCCAGCAGAAGAATCAGGAACAGCAGATAGATTCCGCTTTTTGGCTGCTCATCCAACAGAAAGAAGTAGTGGTTCCATCCCATGCTGAAATCCGCGGAAGAAAACAGGCGATTCAGGTACGTGGTAGCGTTCAGCAGCAAAAACACGGGAAGGAACAAAAAAATCCGGTATTTCACCCGCACCAGGGAGGAAAAGGCAACTGTAAAAGCTCCCAGAAGACCCGACAGAAATCCTAAAAACAGGATCCCCACCACCGCATACACGTAAGGGTTCCAGACATATAGATCTGAAAACAGGAAATTCCGCACCCCGGCTATATATACAGGGTCGTACATATTTGCGGGGATGAGATTGCCGGCGGCATCCAGGGGGAAGGCGGTACAGTTCAGAGCCAGTTCCAGAAAAAAAGGTATCATAAAAACCAGGGCGGTTACCGCGAAGGCGGCGGTCAGCTTGCTGAAATGGTATGACCGATATCCCATGCGGGCGGCCAGGAAAACCTGTTCCCCGGAAGCTTTTTCCCGGGCCAGAGAAAATCCCGCGGGACAGACCGCCAGCACCGGATAGAGCATAGTGATGACCATTAGCAGGTCCTGCCTGTAATTGGCGCGGTCCCAGCTGATGGACAGAAGGTTTACCGGCCCGCACATTTCCAGCAGATCCATACCGTGAAATTCCGCGATGGCGGAAAAATAACTGTACAGGACAATCAGGAGAAGAAGGTAAAAGGTAAATTGGACGCTTTTCTGTCTCAGCAAAAAAGAAATTTGCTGAAGGGTTGCTTTTCGGAACATAGGCATCGGTCCTTTCTGAATGAAGGTATAGTTTTTTTACTGTGACTCCTTTTTTATCTGAAATCCTCTCTCTAAACAAATAGATAAATCTTCATCTGACAGTTTTCGTGGTGTACTGGCAGGCGTGCAAAGCCAGTATGTTCCGTCTGCTTTTTGCAAGACGTAAATATCATCAGCATCAATGTATGTGGTGTGCGGCGTATTCTGCAGAACCGGGGGATCATAGGCGGGCTGGGGAATAAAAAGGTAGGAGGCAGCCAGCAGCAGGCAGAAGGAAATAACCAGCAGCAGGTTCGCCCACCTGGGGGAGAGAGCGGGCGTATCCTTTATCACCGCCGCGAACCGCTCTTTAACGCCGCCGGCCTTTTTATGGTCAAAAAGACATACCGCATCATAAAAGGAAGCCTTTTTTGAGGAGGACCATTTCATACAGTTCAGGATGGTCCGCAGATAGACCACCTTTTCCACACGGTCCAGGTTCCTGGATACAGCGGCGTCACATTTCATTTCCAGAGTCTGCTCCAGATCCGCTTTCAGCAGGTAAACCGCCGGGTTCCACCAGAAGATGCAGCAGAATACAGAGATCATCAGTTTGATCGGAATGTCCCGGTTCAAAAAGTGCGTGGATTCATGGAGCAGTATGTAGTACAGTTCCTTTTCGGAATATTCCCTTTGAGGCAGAAGAATGTATCTGCGGAAGATCCCCGCGCCCATGGGAGTGGGCAGATCCGGAAAAAAGCGGAGGGAGATTTTTGGGAGCTTTCCGGCTGTTTTAGCAGCAGCACGGAAGATCTTATATTCTTTTCTACCGCAGTTCTGTCCCCGGGAGCGGATGGCAGCCATGGCCCTGCGGCAGCGGATCAGAAGGCGGAGCAGTAGGATCCCCGCAGTCAGCAGCCAGACCAGGAACAAAAGATGGAGAAAGGAAAACCGCAGATGGCCGCCCAGGGTGTGCTCTGTTTTCAAAAAGCGATAAACAGAAGCGTAAATATGTCTGTCCGGCAGTACAATGGAGAAGGGAAATTCTCCGGGAAGCAGCAGCCGCGCCGCGCAGAACAGATACAGAAGGATCGGAACCCAGAGACTGAATTTGTCCTTAAAGGGGCGGAACTTCCGGAACAGGTAAATCACCAGGATCAGAACACTGCTCCAGATCACAGACGAAAAAAGTGAAAATGATGTAATCTGCATTTGTAATCTCCTCTGCTTAATGCGCTGGCAAAACTCGCCGCCCATGTGCTGCATGCCTTAAAATGTCAAATTAAAATCTTCTGCGGTTTTATTTACTGTCTCCGCCAGCTTCTCACAAAATTGTTCTTTAAAGAATGGGAGCACGGATACAAAGTCTGTTTCTGTCAACAATTCCTCTACAGAATCAGCATTTCGGGCAATATCAATCACCTGGTTATTGTCATACGCATTCTCGTATATATCAAAAAAATCTGCCAGCCTGCCAAATTCCTCATTCTGGGAATTGTACCATTGAGGTTTTTCTTCTTTATCCAAATAGTCCCACATCGTTTTTTTATAGGTACTCCAATTGTTTTCTGAAAGAGGTTCAAGAGAATAGACCGTTTGAAGTTCAGATACTATATTTTCGCAGGACTGGGAAATAGCATCCAATGCTTTTTCCGGATGGATAAATTGATATTTCAGTTCTACTATCACATCGTTAATTGATAAATATATATTTTCTATTTCATCAATTTCCTCTAATGTCCCTGTATACGATTCCTCATTCTGTGTGGCGAATAGAACCGGGTCTTTTTGCGCATTTACCTGGTTTTTTGAAAGTACAGCCACCTTATATGAACTTTCAGATGAACGATTAGCAGCACCGCCGCATCCGATCATAGTGATCAGTACAAAAAATATAAAAAGATATGATATTTTTTTGCGCATAGGAACCTCCTTTAAAAAATTTTTTAATTTTCCTCCTTTCTCACCGGAATTTCGCCCAGCTTAAAAATTCTCAGTTCTTCATCGTTAAGCTTTTCGGGCGCTTTAACCTGTGTATAAAGCCAATAGGTTCCGTCTGCTTTTTGCAGTATATAGGAGTCTTCCGCGTCAAAATATAGTATGTTCGGCGTATTCTGCAGAACCGGGGGATCATAGGCGGGCTGGGGAATAAAAAGGTAGGAGGCAGCCAGCAGCAGGCAGAAGGAAATAACCAGCAGCAGGTTCGCCCACCTGGGGGAGAGAGCGGGCGTATCCTTTATCACCGCCGCGAACCGCTCTTTAACGCCGCCGGCCTTTTTATGGTCAAAAAGACATACCGCATCATAAAAGGAAGCCTTTTTTGAGGAGGACCATTTCATACAGTTCAGGATGGTCCGCAGATAGACCACCTTTTCCACACGGTCCAGGTTCCTGGATACAGCGGCGTCACATTTCATTTCCAGAGTCTGCTCCAGATCCGCTTTCAGCAGGTAAACCGCCGGGTTCCACCAGAAGATGCAGCAGAATACAGAGATCATCAGTTTGATCGGAATGTCCCGGTTCAAAAAGTGCGTGGATTCATGGAGCAGTATGTAGTACAGTTCCTTTTCGGAATATTCCCTTTGAGGCAGAAGAATGTATCTGCGGAAGATCCCCGCGCCCATGGGAGTGGGCAGATCCGGAAAAAAGCGGAGGGAGATTTTTGGGAGCTTTCCGGCTGTTTTAGCAGCAGCACGGAAGATCTTATATTCTTTTCTACCGCAGTTCTGTCCCCGGGAGCGGATGGCAGCCATGGCCCTGCGGCAGCGGATCAGAAGGCGGAGCAGTAGGATCCCCGCAGTCAGCAGCCAGACCAGGAACAAAAGATGGAGAAAGGAAAACCGCAGATGGCCGCCCAGGGTGTGCTCTGTTTTCAAAAAGCGATAAACAGAAGCGTAAATATGTCTGTCCGGCAGTACAATGGAGAAGGGAAATTCTCCGGGCAGCAGCAGCCGCGCCGCGCAGAACAGATACAGAAGGATCGGAACCCAGAGGCTGAATTTGGCCTTAAAGGGGCGGGTCTTCCGGAGCAGGTAAATCGCCAGGATCAGAACACTGATCCAGATCGCAGACGAAAAAAGTGAAAATGGAGTAATCTGCATTTTATTTATCCTCTTTTCCTTCCTCTTCAAAGGAGTCCAACATTTGTTCCAGTTCATTGATCAGCCGGCTGTCCCCGGAATCTGCGGGCTGCACCATCGCCATGGCGATTTTGATAAAAGAGGAAGCGTCTACGCCTTTCTGTTTCAGCAGGCCGGCGATATATTCTTCCTTCGTCAGGCAGGGACAAAACTGCCGGACATACCGTTTGCCCTCTTTGATAAATCCGCAGATTTCCACCAGATTTTTCTTTTGGAGCATAGTAAGCATTTTGTGAATGTAATTGACGCCCCAGCCGGAGGTCTCCGGAGATTCCAGAGAGAGATCCAGAAGTTCCAGACTGGTAAGGGGAGTGCCTTTCTGCCAGAAAATTTCCATCAGCAATTCTTCTGAGCTTGATAAGTGGATTTTTTTCATATAAACACCTTTCTGGATAATGAAAATCTTATACAGAAATTATAAATTAAATATAAAAATAAGTCAATAAATTTTCTGAAAAATAGCCGCGGATTTAGGAACCCCCTTTGTACTGTACCGCGAACAGAATTTAAAGGCAAAATGGGAGCTTTCCACGTTTCGCACTTGCCCCCGGCTTTTGCCCTGTGCTATAATGTTTGCGGAAAATTTTTATGGAAGGATGAACACAGGATGGATATTTTATATAAGAGTACCAGAGGAGGCGAGTCCGGGGTAACGGCTTCCCGGGCGGTTCTGGAGGGACTGGCCAGTGACGGAGGCCTTTTTGTGCCGGAAAAACTGCCGGTGCTTGACGTGCCTATGGAGAAGCTTTCTCAGATGAGTTATCAGGAACTGGCTTATGAAGTTATGAGCCGTTTCCTCACAGATTATACGGAAGAAGAATTAAGGGGATGTATTGCCAGAGCCTATGATGAAAAGTTTGATACGCCCGCGGTGGCGCCTCTGCGGAAGGCGGACGGCGCCTGGTTCCTGGAACTGTTCCATGGAGCTACGATCGCTTTTAAGGATATGGCTCTGTCTATCCTGCCCCATCTGATGACTACGGCGGCCCGTAAAAATCAGGTAAAAAATGAGATCGTGATCCTTACCGCCACCTCCGGAGATACCGGAAAAGCAGCGATGGCCGGATTCGCGGATGTGCCGGGGACCAGGATTATTGTCTTTTATCCCAAGGACGGGGTGAGCCCGGTGCAGGAGCGGCAGATGGTGACCCAGAAGGGAGAGAATACCTATGTGGTAGCCATCCGGGGCAATTTTGACGATGCCCAGACGGGAGTGAAAAAAATGTTCGGCGACGCGGCTCTTGAGAGAGATCTGGATCAGGCGGGCTATCAGTTCAGTTCCGCCAATTCCATCAATATCGGGCGGCTGGTTCCCCAGGTGGCCTATTATGTGTACGCATACGCTCAGCTGGTGAAGCAGGGAGAGATCGCGGAGGGCGAGACCATCAATGTGACGGTGCCTACAGGAAACTTCGGCAATATTCTGGCAGCCTATTACGCAAAACAGATGGGACTTCCCATCGGAAAGCTGATCTGCGCGTCAAATGAAAATAAAGTGCTGTATGATTTCTTCCGTACCGGCGTGTATGATAAGAACCGGGAGTTTATCCTGACCTCTTCTCCCTCTATGGATATTCTGGTGTCCAGCAACCTGGAGCGGCTGATCTACCGGATCGCGGGGGAGGACGCGGAGAAGACCAGGGACCTGATGCAGTCTCTTTCCGGAAAGGGAGTTTATGGGATCACGGAAGATATGAAGCAGAAGCTGGCGGACTTTTACGGAAATTATGCCGAAGAGGATGAAGTGTCAGAGATCATCGCCAAGCTTTACCGGCAGGATCACTATGTGATCGATACCCATACGGCGGTGGCCGCCAGTGTTCTGGAAAAATACAGAAAAGAAACCGGGGATCAGACGAAGACGGTGATCGCCTCTACAGCCAGCCCCTATAAATTTGCCAGAAGCGTGCTCCACGCCATTGACGGGGCGAAATACGACGGCATGACGGATCTGGAGCAGATCGACGCTCTGCACCTGGTGTCCGGAGTGGATATTCCCCGGGCGATCGAGGAGATCCGCAGCGCGCCGGTGCGCCATGACACAGTGGCGGATGTGGACGGCATGGAAGACGCGGTCCGGAAGATCCTGGGACTGAAAAAATAAGGCCTGATAAAAACACAGGCGGCAAAAAAGCGGAAACGTTCTGTTTCCGCTTTTTTTGCCGCAGAAGAGATGACTTCTGCTAAAAACCGCAGGGATGGATCCCTATAGAAAAATCGTCATCCGGATCCTCCGGGGGACATGTAAACTGCCGGATCAGTTTTTCGTCTCTTACATCAGGACATGTGACCTGACAGATGATTTTTGTCTGGGTGGAAAAACAGACCTCAATGGTGAAATAATCTCCGACCCGATCATAAATTCTCGCGGCTGACATAGTTCCGTTGGCCTTTGACCCGGCTCCGTTGGCAATGTACCCGACGGTGTCGCCGCCCTCCATAAATACCTGGATCGCCTCTGTGTCATAGGGATTCTCCGGTTCTTTGCAGCAGAGAAGGACAGAGCCGATGGAAAATGGAGATTTGTTTTTGTAGTGTTTAAATCCTGTAACAGTTACAAAGGTTCCGTTCAGCATAGGAATCCTCCTGTTCTTATGAATCGTTATAGGGGATATTTTGGACAGGGTGCCGCCCGCTTTTTTGGAACGGCAGTTTCTACAGATATTGTAGCACAGACAGGGACGGATTGCTTCTGTTTTGTTCAAATTTGACACCTGGTCTGGGCAGGATTCGTTCCTCAGTTGGCAGTTGTACCACCGGGGGTTTTATGGTACAATAGCAGAGGTGTACTGCGGCGCGGCAATGCGCCGCAGACAGATGTGCGGACGGAAAGGACGAAAGATATGTTGCTGGAGAAAACAATTGCGGAAATTGTTCCTCTGGACCAGGCGGCCATGGATGCGGCATGGCGGCACTGGGATTCCATCGCCAAGCCCCTGCGGAGCCTCGGCAAGCTGGAAAAAGCGGTTGTCCAGATAGCGGGGATCCAGGGGAGTTCCAAAGTAGATATCGGAAAGAAGGCACTGCTGGTGCTCTGCGCCGACAACGGCGTTGTGGAGGAAGGAGTAACCCAGACAGGCCAGGAGGTAACCGCCCAGGTGGCGGAAAATTTTTTGCAGGAGAAGGCTACGGCCGGTATCCTATGCCGGAAGACTGGAGCGGACATTTTTCCGGTGGATATGGGAATTTACCGGGATACCGCCATACGGAACTGCAAAATCGCTTACGGCACTAAGAACATGACAAAAGGCCCGGCCATGAGCCGGGAGCAGGCGGTTCAGGGACTGGAGACAGGCATCCGCCTGGCTATGGAGAAGAAGGAGGAGGGATACCAGATCCTCGCCACCGGCGAAATGGGGATCGGCAACACCACCACCAGCAGCGCCATGGCGTCGGTATTCTTAGGAAAGCCGGCGGAAGAGCTGACAGGCCGGGGAGCCGGATTGTCCAGCGAGGGACTGAACCGGAAAATCCACGCCATCCAAAAAGCGATCCGGCTGAACCGTCCGGATCCGGAAGATCCGGTGGATGTGCTGGCCAAGGTGGGCGGATTCGACATTGCCGGAATGGCAGGCGTGTTCCTGGGAGGGGCAGCCATGCATATGCCGGTGGTCATCGACGGATTTATTTCCTGTGTGGCGGCTCTGACAGCTATAAGGCTCTGTCCCCGGGCGGCGGATTATATGATGGCCTCCCATGTTTCCAAGGAACCGGCGGCCAAGATGCTGCTTAAGGCCATCGGAAAAGAGGCGTTCCTGACCTGCGAGATGTGCCTGGGCGAGGGAAGCGGAGCGGTCATGCTGTTCCCGCTTCTGGACATGGGCCTGGAAGTATACAGGAAGATGGCGACGTTTGAGGAAAATGACATTGAGACCTACGTCCCGTTGAGTTAGGAGTGACAGTATGCTGCATTTGATTACAGGCGGATCCGGCAGCGGAAAGTCCCGGTATGCGGAAGGGGAGATCCTGAAGCTGGGACCGGGACGGCGGATCTATATCGCCACCATGTATCCCTATGACGAGGAAAGCTTTCGGCGGATCGAGCGCCACCGGGCCATGCGGGCGGAAAAACAATTTGAGACGATGGAGTGCTACGCGGCTCTGTTCCACCGGGAATTCCCGGAGGGCGCCAATTACCTGCTGGAGTGCATGTCCAATTTGGTGGCCAACGAGATGTTCCGGCCGGAGGGCGCGGGAATCCACACAGTCGAGGCTGTGTTGAAAGGCGTCTGGAAGTTAAAGGAAAAGGCGGGAAATCTGGTGATCGTCACCAACGAAATCTTTTCCGACGGAACGGAATATGACAGTTCCACCAGGCTGTACCAGGAATATCTGGGCACCATCAACCAGGAAATAAGCCTCTGGGCTGACCGCGTTACGGAAGTGGTATGCGGGATCCCCATTCCGCTCAAGGGAGGGGAAGAAAGATGAAGAGTCTCTGGAACAGTTTTGTAGTGGCATTTTCCATGTACTCCAAGATTCCCATGCCCCGGGCAGACTGGACGAAAGAAAATATGAAATACTCCATGTGCTTTTTCCCCTGGGTGGGGCTGGCCGTGGGGGCTCTGGAATTCGGCTGGTTTTATCTGGCACAGTTTCTGGGCCTTCATCAGCTGCTTTGCAGCGCGGGATTTGTGCTGATCCCGGTGCTGGTGACGGGAGGCATCCATCTGGACGGATTCCTGGATACCTCCGACGCCATGAGTTCCTGGCGGGAGCGGGAGAGGCGGCTGGAGATCCTGAAGGATTCCCACGCGGGAGCCTTTGCCGTGATTTCCGGGATCAGCTACATGGTGCTGTATCTGGGGGCGGCCGGGGAAGTGACCCGGGAGTGCCTGCCGGTGCTCTGCCTGGCTTTCTGTGTGTCCAGAACCTTTTCCGCTCTTTCTGTGGAGAATTTCCCCAATGCCAATCCCAAAGGGACAGCGGCGGCTTTCGGGAAAAATTCCCTGAAACGGAAAGTGAACGGCACCCTGGCGGTTTATCTGGTGCTGCTGACGGCGGGGGCGGTGCTTTTAAACCCGCTGTTCGGGATTTTGCTGATGGCGGCCGCCGCCCTTTGCTTTGCCTTCTACCATCATATGGCTATGAAGTATTTCGGGGGCATTACCGGGGATCTGGCGGGATTTTATCTGTGTGTCAGCGAATTGGCCATGGTGCTGGCTGTTGTGATAGGAAATAAGATTGCGGGGATGATATAAGATGAAACTGATCATAGGCGGTTCCTTTCAGGGAAAATTAAATTACGCGAAAAAAACCTTCGGACTGGAGGAGTGGCTGGACGGAAATACCTGTGCCGGGGAGGAAATCTTCCAGGCCCGGGGAATCTTCCATTTCCACGATTTTATCAAGAGAGAACTGAAGGCAGGCAGGAGCGTGGACGGGCTGGCGGAGGAGCTGGCCAAAAAAAATCCGGAAGTCATCCTCATATCCAACGAGCTGGGATACGGGGTGGTTCCGGTGGATCCCTTTGACCGGCAGTACCGGGAGGCCGTGGGCCGGACCTGCGAGAAGCTGGCGGCTTTTGCGGAGGAGGTACACCGGGTGGTCTGCGGCCTCGGCCTGGTGATCAAGGGAAAGAACCCGTAACGACACTGGAAAAAGGAGAAGAGGCAGATGCTGAAAATGTACATGATCCGGCACGGGAAAACCTACGGGAACACCCAGGGCCGGTATATCGGGACCACGGATGAGCCTCTGCTTCCCGAAGAGGCTGCGGATCTTGGAAAATACAGTCTGGGAGTGGTGGACCGGGTTTACGCAAGTCCCAGAAAGAGATGCCTGGAAACGGCGGAAATCCTGTTTCCGGGCCAGGAGATCACGATCGTGGATGAGTTTGCCGAATGTGATTTCGGCGAATTTGAAAATAAAAATTATCAGGAGCTGAGCGGCAATCCCAACTATCAGAAATGGGTGGACAGCGGCGGAACCCTGGAGTTTCCCGGAGGAGAGAGCCGGGCGGATTTTCGGGCCCGGTGCATTGCCGGACTGGAGCGCGTGGTGCGGGAGGCCTATGAAAATCAGTGGGAGGATGTTGCCCTGGCTGTACACGGAGGAACCATCATGAGCATCCTGGAGGCCTACGGATTCCCGCACCAGGATTACTACGGCTGGCATGTGGGAAACGCGGAAGGCTACCGGGTGCGGCTCTTTCCGGAGGCTTTCCTTGAGGGAAACCGCCGGCTGATCGTGGACGGAAAGATCGTCCGGGGGGATGCCCATGAGTGAAACATTTTTGTTTGGAGAAGGGCACGCCCATATTTTTATGAACGGAGTGGATTACCATGCCGCGGCAGCCGCCCACAAAAACGGACCGGACGAGCAGGCGATCCGCCGTCATTTGGATCAGTACCGGCAGAGAGGGATCCGCTTTGTCCGGGACGGAGGCGACCATTTCGGGGCTTCCTTTCTGGCCAGAAAGCTGGCTCCGGAATACGGCATTACCTACCTGACGCCGGGAGCGGCTCTTTTTAAGAAGGGACATTACGGCCGGGTAGTGGGGGAACCCTTTGAAAATCTCAGGGAATACGCGGCGCTGGTGAAGGAGAGAAAACGCCAGGGAGCGGATTTCATTAAGATCATGACCACGGGGATCATGGATTTTCGCACGGACCATACGCTGACCAGCCGTTCTCTTCCGGAGGACGAGGTCTTTGAGATGGTGCGCATCGCCCACGAGGAGGGCTTTTCTGTCATGAGCCACACCAACGGCGCCAGAGCCTGCGAGATCGCGGCGGCGGCGGGGGTGGACTCCCTGGAACACGGAAATTTCCAGGATGAGCAGAGCCTGCGGGTGCTTTCGGAGTGCGGAACTCTCTGGGTGCCTACGGTGGTGACGGTAAAAAATCTGATCGGCAGCGGCAGATATTCTGACCGGGTCCTGAACCGGATCTGGGAGCGGATCTGCAGACAGATGCGGGCGGCCAGAGCCCTGGGCGTGCCCCTGGCGCTGGGAAGCGACGCGGGAGCCTGCATGGTGGGCCACGGTTCCGGGATCCAGGAGGAGTACCGGGCCTTCCGGGAGATTTTTCCCAATGACCCGAAGCTGATCCCGGATCTTCTGGAAGGGCAGCGCAGGCTGGAACGCTTTGCCGGAGAAAAATAGAGGAACGGAAGATGACAGAACATAGAACCGGCCTGGAAGACACCTATGTGCTGAAGGGCCACAAAAGGCTCCGGTGCGGCTATACCACCGGTTCCTGCGCGGCGGCCGCCGCAAAGGCGGCAGCGCTCATGCTGTTTACAGGCGTGCCGGTGGAGGAGACAGCCCTGGAGACGCCGAAAGGGATCTGGCTGCATCTGCTGATCGAGGAGATCGAGATGGAGCCGGGGACAGACGGATATCCGAAGAGGGTGCGCTGCGCGGTCCGAAAGGACGGCGGCGATGATCCGGACGCCACCAGCGGACTGCTGGTTTACGCGGAGGTTTCCAGGATACAGGAGCCGGGGATCCGAATCGACGGCGGAGAGGGCGTGGGCCGGGTGACCAGGCCGGGCCTGAACCAGCCGGTGGGCAGCGCGGCCATCAACAGTACCCCCCGGGAGATGATCCGGAAGGAGACAGAAGAGGTCTGCCGGGCCCAGGGATATCCGGGCGGCCTGTCGGTGGTGATCTCTATTCCCGGCGGGGAGGAGGCGGCGCGGAAAACCTTTAACCCCAGGCTGGGGATCACAGGCGGCCTGTCGGTGCTGGGGACCAGCGGTATTGTCATGCCCATGAGCGAGGAGGCGCTGATCCGGAGCATCGAGGCGGAAATGCGGATGCTGAGGGCTGCAGGAGCGGAATATCTTGTGATCACCCCGGGAAATTACGGGGAGACGTTTGCCCGGGAACAGAAGGGCATAGACTTGACCTGCGAAATGAAATGCAGCAATTACGTGGGAGAGACCCTGGATCTGGCGGAGGAGCTGGGAGTGAAGGGAATTCTCTTCATCGCCCATATCGGTAAATTTATCAAGGTTTCCGGAGGCATTATGAACACCCATTCCCGGAACGCGGACGCCAGGGCGGAGCTGATGGCGGCGGCGGCTCTCCGGGCCGGGGCACAGCGCTCTCTGGCCCTTCAGATCCTGGAGACAGGGACTACGGAGGAGGCCCTGGACCTTCTGGCCGGGGAGAAAGACGGCCTTTACGGCCGCACCATGAGAGAAATCTGCGCCCGGGCGCAGTTTTATCTGGATCAGCATACCCGGGGCAGCCTGGAGACGGGAGTGATCCTGTTTTCATCTGTACGGGGAAAACTGGGGGAGACGGAAAATGTCCCGGAACTGATCCGGAAGATCAACAGACAAAAAGAGAGGATACATATATGAAAGGAAAACTTTACGGAGTGGGCATCGGCCCCGGAGATCCGGAGCTTCTGACTCTGAAGGCTCTGCGGGTCATCCGGGAGAGCCAGGTGGTGGCCCTGCCGGGAAAAGAACCCCGGGAAACCGTAGCATATAAAATTGTGGAGGGGGCGTATCCGGAGATCGCGGACAAGCAGCTGCTGGCTGTGGACATGCCCATGACCAAGGATCCCGAAAAGCTTTCGGCCTCCCACGACGCGGGGGCGGCGGCAGTGATGCGCTGTCTGGATCAGGGGCTTGACGTGGCCTTTCCCACCCTGGGGGATCCCACGGTGTATTCCACCTATCTGTATGTGCACAAGCGGGTGGCGGCCGCAGGCTATGAGACGGAGATCGTAAGCGGCATCACTTCCTTCTGCGCGGTGGCGGCCCGGCTGAATACGGGCCTGGTGGAGAAGGCGGAGCCTCTTCATGTGATCCCGGCCTCCTACCAGATCGAGGACGCTTTAAAGCTTCCCGGCACCAAGGTGCTGATGAAGGCGGGGAAAAAGATGGCGGATGTAAAGCGGATCCTGAAAGAACAGGGACTTCCGGCCGCCATGATCGAGAACTGCGGCATGCCGGAGGAACGGATTTTCCGCTCCGCGGAGGAGATTCCGGAGGACGCCGGATATTATTCTTTAATTATCGTAAAGGAGAAGCCATGATACATTTTGTAGGAGCAGGGGCCGGAGCCCCGGATCTGATCACCCTGCGGGGAAAAAAATTCCTGGAGGAGGCGGATGTGATCATCTACGCCGGCTCCCTGGTAAACCCCCAGCTGCTGGAATATAAAAAGGAAGGCTGCCGGGTCTATAACTCGGCAAAGATGACTCTGGAAGAAGTCCTGGAGGTAATGGAACAGGCGGAGAAGGACGGCCTGACGACGGTGCGTCTGCACACGGGAGATCCCTGTCTCTACGGAGCGATCCGGGAGCAGATGGACGTGCTGGATGAAAAGGGGATCGCTTACGATTACTGCCCCGGCGTCAGCTCATTCTGCGGCGCGGCCGCGGCTCTGAATCTGGAGTACACGCTTCCGGAGGTGTCCCAGAGCGTGATCATCACCCGGATGGCCGGCAGGACGCCGGTGCCGGAAAAGGAGAGTATTGAGTCCTTCGCGGCCCATCACGCTACAATGGTGGTATTCTTAAGCACCGGAATGCTGGAGGAGCTGAGCCGCCGTCTGATAGAGGGAGGCTACGAGGCGGACACGCCGGCAGCCATCGTATATAAGGCTACCTGGGAGGATGAAAAGGCTTTTGTCTGCACAGTGGGAACACTGGCGGAGACGGCCAGAAGAGAAAAGATTACCAAGACCGCCCTGATGATCATCGGGGACGCAGTGACGCACAGCCACTACGACCGTTCCAAGCTGTATGATCCGGAATTCACCACGGAGTTCCGGCAGGGCACGAAATAAGACGGACAGGCAAGGGGTGTCAAAATGAAAATTGCGGGGATTTGTTTTACCAATGCGGGGATGGAACTTTCGGAAAAAATCCGGGAAGTCCTCGGGACTCTTTCCCGGGAGAAGCCGGAAGTGACCTGGTATTTTAAGGGGAAAAAGCTGGATCAGAAAGGGCACCCGGACTTTCTTCCGGTAACGGAAGGGCTGCAGGGCTGGGCAGGAAAACGGTTTCTGGACAGCGACGGCCTGATTTTTGTGGGGGCGGCGGGGATCGCGGTGCGGACCATCGCTCCTTATGTAAAAGACAAGCGCATGGATCCGGCGGTGCTGGTGCTGGACGAGAAGGGAAAGTTCTGCATCCCTCTGCTGTCCGGGCATATCGGCGGCGCCAATGAGCTGGCAGTGTATCTGGAGCAGAAGCTGGGATGCCGGGCGGTGCTGACCACGGCCACGGACGTAAATCAGAAATTTGCCGTGGATGTCTACGCCAGGAAAAATCATATGGTGATTTCCAATATGACTTACGCCAAGGAAGTGTCCGCCGCCCTGCTGGCCGGAGAACAGGTGGGATTTTATACGCATTTTCCGGTGAAGGGAGATCTGCCGGAGGGCCTGGTGTGGAGCGCGGAATTTTACAGAGACCACGATCAGGAGAGAAGCGCGGGAGAGACTTCTCTCGGCATTTACATCAGCCCTTCCTATCAGAGAGCGTATTTTGACCATACGCTGTGGCTGATCCCCCGGTGCCTGACCATCGGCATCGGGTGCCGCAGGGGCGTCACGGCCCGTCAGATCGGGCGCCTGGTGGACGACACTCTGCGCAGCTACAGCCTCTATCCGGAGGCGCTCCTGCAGGCGGCCACCATCGACCTGAAAAAGGACGAGCCGGGGCTTTTGGAATTCTGCCGGCAGCGGGAGCTTCCCCTGCACACGTACACGGCGGAGGAACTCAGAGCCGTGCCCGGGAACTTTACTTCCTCCGGCTTTGTGTCGGATGTGACCGGCGTGGACAATGTGTGCGAGCGCAGCGCCGTTCTCTGCGGGAACGGGGCGCTGATCATTAAAAAAGTAAGCGGCGACGGCGTGACCTGCGCGGTTGCCCTGGAAAACAGGAGTGTGGAATTTTGAATAAGATATACGTAGTAGGAATTGGCCCCGGGGCCTATGAGAAAATGACCATCGAGGCGGCGGAGGCCCTGAGAGACAGCGATACCATCATCGGATACACGGTGTACGTAGATCTGGTGAAGGACCATTTCGCGGAGAAAAGATTTCTGACCACCCCCATGACCAAAGAGGTGGACCGCTGCGTCCTGGCTTTTGAGGAGGCGCGCAAGGGACATGTGGTCTCCATGATCTGCAGCGGAGACGCAGGCGTCTACGGGATGGCCGGCCTGATGTACGAGGTGGGAGAAAAATATCCGGAAGTGGAACTTGTAATCCTTCCGGGAGTGACGGCGGCCACCGGCGGAGCCGCGGTGCTGGGGGCGCCGCTGATCCACGATTTCTGTCTGATCAGCTTAAGCGACCTGTTAACTCCCTGGGAAAAAATCGAGAAACGGCTGCTGGCGGCGGCGGAGGCGGATTTTGTGGTCTGCCTGTACAACCCGTCCAGCAAAAAGCGCCGGGATTACCTGGAGAAGGCCTGCGATCTGATGATGCGGTACAAATCGGGGGATACTGTCTGCGGCATCGTGGCCAATATCGGAAGAGAGGGAGAGACCTGCCGTGTCATGACCCTGCAGGAACTGAGAAATACAAAGGTGGATATGTTTACCACCGTATTCGTGGGCAATTCCCAGACAAAAGAGATCGGCGGAAAGATGGTGACTCCCAGAGGTTACAGGGATGTATAAGGTTTTGCTTTTTGCCGGAACGGCAGAGGGAAGAAAAATAGCGGAATATCTGAAAGAACGGAAGATCCCGGCCTTTGCATCGGCGGCTACCGAGTACGGCCAGAGCCTTCTGCACGGGGGCGGCAGTCTGACGGTTTCCGGAAAGCGGATGGACGAGCAGGAGATGGAGGCCTTCTTTGCCGGGGAGGACGCCCTGGTCATTGACGCGACGCATCCCTATGCCGCGGCGGTGACGGAAAATATCCGCAGGGCCTGTGAAAAGACGGGCCGCAGGTATCTTCGGGTGCTCCGGGACAGCACTCTGACCGGAGAGGAGGAAGCCGTCTATGTGGAGAGCCCGGAGGAGGCTGCCGGATTTCTGGCGGGGACGGAGGGAAATATCTTCCTGACCACCGGCAGCAAGGAACTTCCGGTCTTCTGCCGGATCCCGGATTACGAAAACCGGATTTTTGCCAGAGTGCTGCCGCTTCCCGATGTGGTGCAGAGCTGCTCAGAACTTGGCTTCCGGGGCAAGCATCTGATCTGTATGCAGGGTCCCTTTTCCAGGGAGATCAATGAAGCGATGCTCCGGCAGACAGATGCCCGGTATCTGGTGACAAAGGATACGGGAGCCGCCGGCGGCTTCCCTGAGAAGGTTTCGGCGGCGGAGGCTGCCGGCTGCCGGCTGGTCATCATCGGAAGGCCCCTGCAGGAAGAGGGGATCGGCCTGGAGGAGTGCCTGGAGTATCTGCAGAAGACCTTCGGGAAGGCATTTCCCGGGGAGGAGAAAAGGGCAGAGGAGGCCTGCGAGACAGCTTTAGTGGGCATCGGCATGGGCGGCGGAAACGGCTGCACCATGACCGGGGAAGCCAGAGAGTTCTGTGTCTCGGCGGATCTTCTGATCGGGGCCGGACGTATGCTGGAGAGCGTGCCCCATCAGGGAAAGGCAGTGCTGAAGGAGTACCGTCCCCTTGAGATCGCCTCGTACCTGAGAACCCATCCCCGGTACCGCCGGGCGGCTGTCCTGCTGTCGGGGGATGTGGGCTTTTACAGCGGAGCGAAAAAGCTTTTGGAGGTTCTTCCGGGAAAGCCGCGGCTGATCCCGGGGATTTCTTCCCTGGTGTACTTCTGCAGCAGGCTGCAGCTGTCCTGGGAGGATGTAAAGATCACCAGCTGCCACGGGCGGGAGAGCAATCTGATCGGACTCATCAGCCGGAACCGGAAGGTGTTCGCGCTGCTGGGGAAACCGGAGGATGTCCGGGAATTGTGCCGGAAGCTTACCTGGTACGGCATGACGGAGGTCACCGTCCATGTGGGAGAGCGCTTTACGTATCCGGACGAGCGGATTAAGAGCGGCACCCCGGAGCAGTTCCTGGATTATGAGGGACAGTCCTTAAGCACTGTGCTGGTGGAAAATCCGCAGCCGGAGGATTTCGCGTCCCACGGGATTCCGGACGAAGAATTTCTGCGGGATAAAGTGCCCATGACAAAAGAAGAAGTCCGGGAGGTTTCTTTAAGCAAGCTGCGCCTGCAGGAAGACTCCCTGATCTATGATGTAGGGGCCGGAAGCGGCTCCGTGTCGGTGGAGATGGCCCGGACGGCCCTCTGCGGGCACGTATGGGCGGTGGAGAAAAATCCCGCGGCGGTGGAGCTTCTGAAAAAGAATAAAAGAAAATTCCGGGCGGACAATCTGACGGTGGTGGAAGGTCTGGCTCCGGAGGCGCTGAAAGATCTGCCATCCCCCACCCACGCCTTTATCGGCGGTTCCTCCGGAAATCTTATGGAGATCGCAAAGCTGCTTCTGGAAAAGAATCCAAAGATCCGCCTGGTGATCAACGCCATTACCCTGGAGACAGTGGCGGAGGCCCTGGAGGTTCTGAAAAAACTGGATTTTACACAGACAGACATCGTATCCGTGACGGCGGCAAAGGCAAAGGAACTGGGCCGCTATCACATGATGATGGGACAGAATCCTGTCTATATTATTTCTGCATCGGGAGGTGGAGGGCATGAGGCTTGACCGTGTACTGATCACCGCGCCCAAAAGCGGCAGCGGCAAGACCCTGGTGACCTGCGGCCTTCTGGGAATCCTGAAAAAAAGAGGCATCCGGACCGCCTCTTTTAAGTGCGGGCCGGATTTTATCGATCCCATGTTTCACAGCCGGGTGCTGGGGACGAAAAGCCGGAATCTGGACACCTTTTTTACCGACCGGGAGACGACCCGGATGCTGCTGGCGAAAAACGGACAGGGCTGCGAGATGGCGGTGATGGAGGGCGTCATGGGCTACTATGACGGGCTCAGCGAGACCTCCTCCCGGGCAGGGGCCAGCGACCTGGCGGCGGTGACAGGGACTCCTGTGCTGCTGGTGGCGGACGCCTCCGGTTCCAGCCGTTCCCTGCTGGCGCTGATCAAGGGCTTTCTGGATTTTCAGCAGGTTCCCCTGATCAGAGGAGTGATCCTGAACCGGATTTCTCCCATGCTGTATCCCCGGATGAAGAAAGTCATCGAGGAGGAGCTGCGGGTGAAGGTGGCCGGTTACGTGCCGGTCTTAAAGGACTGTGTGCTGGAGAGCCGCCATCTGGGGCTGATGCTGCCGGAGGAAGTGGATTCTCTGAAGGAAAAGATGGAAATCTTAAGCGGCCGTCTGGAGGAAACTCTGGATATGGACGCGATTCTGGAAATCGCCGCTTCCGCTTCGGAACTTCCCCAGGAGGCAGGGCAGGAAATGGGGGAAGCCGGCCGGGGACTCCGCATCGGCCTGGCCCGGGACGAGGCCTTCTGCTTTTTCTACGAGGACAATTTAAGCTTCCTGAGAGAGCAGGGGGCAGAGCTGGTGGAATTTTCCCCGCTCCATGACAGACAGCTGCCGGAGGGACTTTCCGGGCTGCTGCTCCACGGGGGTTATCCGGAACTGCATGTAAAAGAACTCAGCGGGAATGTTTCCATGCGGGAATCCATCCGCCGGGCGGTGGAGGGAGGCCTTCCCTGCATGGCTGAGTGCGGCGGATTCCTGTATCTCCATGAGACGATGACAGATATGGAGGGAAATGCCTACCCCATGGCGGGAGTCATAAAGGGAAAAGCGTGGAATACCGGAAAGCTGACCCGTTTCGGCTACATCACCCTTCAGGAGGGACAGGTCTTCGGACAGCAGGTGGGCGAGATCCGTTCCCACGAGTTCCACTATTTTGACTCGGAGGATCCGGGGGAAGATTTTCTGGCGGTGAAGCCCTCCGGCGCCAGAAGCTGGCGGTGCATCCACAGCGGCGGAAACCTGTTTGCCGGATTCCCCCATCTCTATTATTACGCAAATACGAAACTGCCCCTGGCCTTTCTTGCCGCCTGCAGGGAAAGGAAGGGAACATGCTAGACTATATTCTGCCGGCAGTCATCCTGGGATTTCTGCTGGATCTGGTTTTCGGCGATCCGGTGTGGCTGTACCATCCGGTGCGGATCATCGGAAAGCTGATCACATTTTTTGAAAAGCTTCTGCGGGCCCTGTTTCCGAAAACAAAGGCCGGTGAGCGGACGGCAGGAGTGTTGCTGGTGATCTTTGTCACCGGCATCAGCACGGCGGTGCCGCTGCTTTTGCTGCGCCTTCTGTACGGGCTGAATGTCTTTGCGGGATTCGCCCTGGAAACCTTCTGGTGCTATCAGCTTCTGGCCACAAAGGCTTTGAAGGTGGAGAGCATGAGAGTTTTTTCCGCGGTAAAGTCCGGGGATCTCGAAAAATCCCGGTATGCGGTCTCCATGATCGTGGGCCGGGATACGAAAGAGCTGAGCTTTGAGGGAGTAACCAAGGCCGCGGTGGAGACCGTGGCGGAAAATGCTTCCGACGGAGTGGTGGCGCCTCTGCTGTTTTTGATGATCGGCGGCGCGGCCGGAGGCTTTTTCTATAAGTCCATCAACACCATGGACTCCATGGTGGGATATAAAAATGACAGGTACCGGTATTTCGGCACATTTGCCGCCAGGCTGGACGATGTGGTGAATTTTCTTCCCGCCAGGCTGGCCGGCTGTCTGATGATCTTTGCCAGCGGCCTGTGCGGGATGGATCAGAAAAACGCCTGGAAGATTTACCGCCGGGACCGGAAAAAGCATGCCAGTCCCAATTCCGCCCACACAGAGGCGGTTATGGCCGGGGCGCTGGATATCCAGCTGGCCGGGGATGCCTGGTATTTCGGAAAGCTTCACAAAAAGCCCACGCTGGGAGATCCCATCCGTCCGGTGGAGGCGGAGGATATTCCCAGGGCCAACCGTCTGATGTACGCCGCGGCCGCGGTGACGCTGGTGCTGGCCGCGGCCGCCAGGATCCTCTGCCTGTTTCTTTTTCGGGCAGCGGGGCCGCTTTTCTGAAACAATCCGGAAGACAGGGAACAAGGAGACAAAAAAGTATGAAGGATACGATACACGGCGGGGATGTCTACCGCCATCGAGACGTGCTGGACTTTTCAGCCAACATGAATCCGCTGGGCACGCCGGAGAGCGTGATCCGGGCGGCGGCTGAGAGCCTTGGAGAAATACACAATTATCCCGATATCCGCATGGAAGCCCTGCGGAAGAGCCTGGCCGGCTACGAGCAGGTGCCGGAGGAATGGCTGGTCTGCGGAAACGGGGCGGCGGAGGTGATCTTTATGCTGGCTCTGGCTCTGCGGCCCGGACACGCCCTGCTTCCGGCCCCCACCTTTGCGGAGTACGAGCAGGCCCTGCGTCTGGCGGGAACAGAGATTTCCTATTTCGTCCTGCGGGAGGAGGACGGCTTCCGGGTGACGGAGAGGATCCTGGAGCAGATCACGCCGGAAACCGGTTTTCTGATGCTCTGCAATCCCAATAATCCCACGGGTACCCTCATAGAGCCTTCCCTGATGGGGAAGATCCTGGACAGATGCCGGGAGACGGGAATCTTTCTGGCCATCGATGAGTGTTTTCAGGATTTCATTGACGAGCCGGAGCGGTACACGGCCAAGGGACAGCTGGCGAAGTGCCGGGGGCTGTTTCTTCTGAAGGCTTTTACGAAACGGTACGCCATGGCCGGCATCCGGCTGGGTTACGGCATTTGTTCGGACCTGGATCTGCTGGAAGCCATGCGGGACTGCGTGCAGCCCTGGAATGTGTCCATCCCCGCCCAGGCCGCCGGCGTGGCGGCTTTAAAGGAAGAAACCTACGTGGAGGAGGCCAGGAAGATCGTGAAAAGGGAGAGGGAGTTTCTGAGAAAGGAACTTGCCGCCCTGGGATTTCGGGTTTACGATTCTAAGGCCAACTACCTGTTTTTCCGCGGACCGGAAGGCCTGGCGGAGAAAACCCTGAAAAAGGGAGTGATGATCCGCAACTGCGGAAATTACCGGGGTCTGGCGGAGGGATATTACCGGGCCGCCGTGAAAACCCATGAGGAAAACCTGAAGCTTCTGGAAGCTTTGGGATGAAACAGGAGGAAAGACAGATGGCAAAAGCGATTATGGTACAGGGAACCATGTCCAACGCGGGCAAAAGCCTGCTGGCCGCGGGACTCTGCCGGATCTTCCGGCAGGACGGCTACCGGGTTGCGCCCTTTAAAGCTCAGAATATGGCCCTGAATTCCTTTATCACCCGGGAGGGGCTGGAGATGGGAAGGGCTCAGGTGATGCAGGCGGAGGCTGCCGGGATCGCGCCTTCCGTGCTGATGAACCCGATCCTGCTGAAGCCCACCAACGATACGGGCTCCCAGGTGATCGTAAACGGAGAGGTGCTGGGAAATATGGACGCCAGAGCCTATTTCGCCTACAAGAAAAATCTGATCCCCGCGGTAAAGAAAGCTTATGAAACCCTGGCGGCGGAAAACGATATTGTGGTCATCGAGGGAGCCGGAAGCCCGGCGGAGATCAATCTCAAGGATGACGACGCCTTTGTAAACATGGGCATGGCAAAGATCGCCGGGGCGCCGGTGCTGCTGGTGGGAGATATTGACCGGGGCGGCGTGTTCGCCCAGCTCATCGGCACGGTGGAGCTTCTGGAGCCCGATGAGAGGGCCATGGTCAAGGGCCTGGTCATCAATAAATTCCGGGGGGACAAGACGATCCTGGATCCCGGTGTGAAGATGCTGGAAGAGCGGGCCGGGATCCCCGTGGTGGGCGTAGCCCCCTATCTCAGCATCGAGGTGGAGGACGAGGACAGCCTGACGGAGCGGTTCAGCGGAAACCGGGAGGCGGGCCTCATCGACATCGCGGTGATCCGTCTGCCGAGGATTTCCAATTTCACCGATTTTAATCCCTTTGAGAGCATGCCCGGCGTATCTCTCCGGTATGTGCAGAGAGTGTCCGAACTGAAAAATCCGGACATGATCATCCTGCCGGGCACGAAGAACACCATGGAGGATCTGCTGTGGATGCGCCAGAATGGCCTGGAGGCGGAGATCCTCAAGGCGGCTTCCGCCGGAAAAGTGATCTTCGGCGTCTGCGGCGGCTACCAGATGCTGGGCAATACCTTAAGCGATCCCATGGGCGTGGAGAGCGGCGGCAGCATCAAGGGCATGGGCCTGCTTCCCATGGACACTGTTTTCGCCGGCAGTAAGACCAGGACCCGGGTGGAGGGCTCCTTCGGGCAGGTAGGCGGCGTTCTGGCCGGTCTGTCCGGAACGGCCCTGGAGGGATACGAGATCCATATGGGAGTCAGCACCGCCTCGGAGGGGGCTTTTCCGCTGACAGAGGTCCGGGATACCAACCAGGCTTCGCCGGAGGCAAAACAGGATGGAAATCAGGCGGGAAATGTGTACGGCTCCTATGTCCACAGTATTTTTGATAAAGAGCAGGTGGCGGAAAAAATCGTGGAGGCTCTGGGACAGGTAAAGGGGATCGATACCTCAAAGATGACCGCGGTGGATTACCAGACCTTTAAGGAGAGCCAGTATGATATTCTGGCGGCCGCTCTGAGAGAGCACATGGACATGAAACAGATATACGCCATTTTAGAGCAGGGGGTATGAGACATGAAACACGTAGAACTGGAAAATGTAAAACCCATGGATATTGAGAAACGAAGCTTTGAGATCATCACCGAGGAGCTGGGAGATAAGAAGCTGGCTCCGGGCACGGAACTGATCGTTAAGCGCTGCATCCATACCAGCGCGGATTTCGACTACGCCGACAGCCTCTACTTCTCCGAAGGAGCGGTGGAGAAAGCTCTGGAAGCCATCAAAAGCGGCGCCTGCATCGTGACGGATACGCAGATGGCGAAGGCAGGCATCAACAAGAAGGCCCTGGCCCGGTACGGCGGCGAGGTTTACTGCTTTATGTCCGATGAGGATGTGGCGGAAAAGGCCAAGGAGCTGGGAGTCACCAGAGCCTCCGTAAGCATGGGAAAAGCGGCCAAGATGGACACGGATCTGATCTTTGCCGTGGGCAACGCACCCACAGCCCTGGTGCGCCTCTATGAGCTGATCCAGGACGGCTTCCGGCCGCGGCTGATCATCGGCGCTCCGGTGGGCTTTGTCAATGTGGTCCAGTCCAAGGAACTGATCATGAGCACGGATGTGCCCTGCATTGTAGCCAGGGGGAGAAAAGGCGGCAGCAATATCGCGGCCTGCATCGTCAACGCCCTGCTGTATATGATCAACAATGAGCGGTAAACAGTACCGGATTTTTATCGTGGAAGATGATCCCGGCATTGCCGGCGAGATCAGGAAGCAGCTGGAGGCCTGGGGCTTTGAGACCCGGTGCGCGGAGGATTTCCGCAGGGTGGCGGAAGAATTCGCCGCCTTCAGCCCCCATCTGGTGGTGCTGGATATTATGCTGCCCTTCTACAACGGCTATTACTGGTGCGGGGAGATCCGGAAGATCTCCCGGGTGCCGGTGATCTTTCTCTCCTCAGCCTCGGACAATATGAACGTGATCATGGCGGTCAACCAGGGCGGAGACGATTTTGTGGCGAAACCCTTTGACATGGGGATCCTCACCGCCAAGATCCAGGCTCTGCTGCGCCGGACCTACGACTACGGAGCCGGGACGGAAACCCTGGAACACAACGGGGCGGTTTTAAATACCGGGGATGCCACGCTGCGGTACCGGGACAGCACGGTGGAGCTGACGAAGAATGAGTACCGGATCCTGCGGACTCTGCTGGAGAGCAAGGGAAAGGTAGTCAGCCGGGAACGGCTGATGGAGCGGCTCTGGGAGACGGACAGCTATGTGGATGAAAACACCCTGAGCGTCAATGTGAACCGGCTGCGAAAGAAACTGGACGCGGCAGGGCTGACGGGATTTATCACCACCAAGGTAGGCATGGGATATCTGATCGAATAGCGGAGGAATTTATGGGTATTTTAGCCGCGTATATCAAACAGCACAGAGGCACCGCTCTGCTGTGGGCGGCATTCTGTGCTGCTTTTGCCATTCTGTCCGCCCTCTACCATCTCCCTCTGGGAGCGGCGGGATACGGGGCGGCCCTGACGGGGACCATAGGGGCCCTGGTTTTCGCGTGGGGATTTCTGAAATATAAAAGAAAGCTTAGGATCCTTTGGCTGGCAGCCGAACATCCGGATCCCGACCCGGAATTTCCGGAGCCGGAGGGAAGGATGGAGGAAGCGTATCAGGAAATCATCCGGAAGCTCCAGGAGAGCAGAAGGGATCTGGAAAACCGCATGGAGGACAGATACACGGATCTGTCGGATTATTATACGGTCTGGGCCCATCAGATCAAGACGCCCATCGCGGCCATGCGCCTGAAGCTTTCCGGGGAGGATTCGGAATTAAGCCGCGAGATCCAGGAGGAGGTTCTGCGGATCGAGCAGTACGTGGAGATGGCCCTGGCCGTGCTGAGGCTGGACGGGGATTCCACGGACTATGTGCTGCAGCTGTACGATCTGGATGAAATCCTCCGCCAGGCGGTCCGCCGGTTTTCTTCTCAGTTTATCCGCAGGAAGATCCGGCTTCGGTATGAGCCGGTGGATTTTCAGGTGCTGACAGATGAAAAATGGCTGCTGTTTGTGGCAGAGCAGGTGATCTCCAACGCGCTGAAATATACGAAAAAGGGCGGAAGCGTTACAATCGCCATGGAAGAGCCGGGAATTCTGGTCATCCGCGATACGGGCATCGGCATCGCCCCGGAAGATCTGCCGCGGATTTTTGAAAAAGGATATACGGGATATAACGGCAGAAAGGATAAAAAGGCCAGCGGCCTGGGACTGTATCTGTGCCGGCGGATCTGTGAGAATCTGGGACATACGATCCGGGCCGAATCGGATCCGGAGACCGGAACGGCGGTTCTTTTGGATCTCAGGAGAAAGAAGCTGGAGATGGAATGAGACGATGAAAAAACTCACATGGAAAGAAACGTTATTTGTAGCCAGCACACTGTTCGGTATGTTTTTCGGAGCGGGAAATCTGATTTTTCCGGCTTACATGGGACAGCTTTCCGGCAGCCATATGTGGCTGGCCGCCGCGGGTTTTCTCATTACAGGCGTCGGACTGCCCCTGCTCGGAGTGGCGGCTCTTGGCATCAGCCGGAAGGAGGGGCTTCTGGAACTGTCCGGCGGTGTGGGAAAAAAGTACGGACTGTTTTTTACACTGGTTTTGTATCTGACCATCGGCCCCTTTTTTGCGATTCCCCGCTGCGCCACAGTGTCCTACACTGTGGGGATTGAGAGAATGCTGCCGGGGGCGGACCAGACGCTGGCTCTGGCCTTGTTTTCTCTGGTGTTCTTCGGCGCGGTGCTGTTTTTCTCCCTGCGGCCGGGGGAGATCCTGACCTGGATCGGGAAAGTGCTGAATCCGCTGTTTCTCTGCCTGCTGGGAATTCTGGTGATCCGGGCGCTGATCACCCCCATGGGAAATCCCATGGAGATCCAGCCCTCCGGGGCTTACGCCTCCTCGGCTTTTACCACCGGCTTCCTGGAAGGCTATAATACCATGGACGCCCTGGCCGGCCTGGCTTTCGGCATCATTGTAGTCCGGGTCATCCGGAACCTGGGTGTAAAAGAGCCCGGGGAAGTGGCAAAGCAGACGGTCCGGGCCGGGATCTTCAGCTCTGTGCTCATGGCGCTGATTTATGTGCTGGTGACGGTCATCGGCGCTCAGAGCAGAGGTATGATGGATGCTTCCGGCAACGGGGGAGAGGCCCTGGCGCTGATCGCGGAACACTATTTCGGAAAGGCCGGAGCTCTGATCCTGGCGGGGACGGTGACAGTGGCCTGCCTGAAGACGGCGGTGGGACTGATCACCAGCTGCGGGGAAACGTTTGTGCGGATTTTTCCCAAAGGGCCTTCCTACCGGTTCTGGGCAGCGGCTTTCTGCGGGATCTCCTTCCTGATCGCAAACCTGGGGCTTGAGGCCATCATAGCCTACTCCATGCCGGTGCTCATGTTCCTGTATCCTCTGGCGATCGTGCTGATCCTGCTGACCCTGGCCGGAAAACTCTACGGAAATGACCGGACAGTCCTGCGCTTTACCATCGGGTTTACGGCAGCGGCGGCCGTGCTGGATCTGCTGCGGACCCTTCCTGAAGGGACCCGGGCATTTCTGCATCTGGACTGGTTCCTGGAAGGGGTAAGCCGCTGCCTTCCCCTGATCGAGCAGGGATTCGGCTGGGTCTGCCCGGCTCTGGCCGGCCTGGCAGTGGGCATGATCCTCCATGTCCGGAAGAGAAAAGGACGCGGCGCCTGAGGCCGGGGATTCCTTTTTTTGCAAAAAGGAACCTCAGTTTTCAGAGCATTTTTCAGCATCGATGGCCAGCACCAGCATCAGGGCGCAGAGGGCGTCCTCCGGCCGGAGGACATCGATCACATAGGTGTCCGTCCAGCGGAAAAGCTGTTTGGAGATAACGGCGATCACTGAACCGGAGGGGTCCAGAATGCGGTAATCCCACTCTAAAAAATTCCCTTCTATGTGCCAGCCGTTGCAGTCAATGTTGTACCTGGGCCGGAAAAAAGACAGTTCTTTGCTGATGCAGCCCATATATTGTCCGCCCAGGTAGAGTTCAAATTTAGGCAGGAAGGTCAGCACCCGCTCCTTGACCATGCCGATTTCTTCGCCGAACGCATTGAAGATCTTCAGGCAGTGCCCCCAGGATAGCTGGCCTTTTACTGTGTAGACGGTATTTCCGGATTCATCGTAGATATCATAGCTGTCAAACCAGGAAAAAAAGCGTTGTTTAAAAAGCAGCTGCATGGGTATTCTCCTTTTCTGTAAAAATTCTGCCTTTATTTTAACCCATGAAGGAGCAAAAGGGAATCGTATTCCGGAAAAGTTTTCCCGGGCAGGAAATTAAAGGGACAAAAGGCATATCCGCAAAAAACAGGATCCGCTTTGGCCGGGAGGTCAAAGCGGATTTTCACGTTCCGGCAGATATCTGCCGAAGGGAACAAAGAGAAAAGGGCTGAAAGTGTTGGGACATCAGAAGATTCCGAATAAACAGTATATAACACTTGACAACAGTTCGATACTGTTATATACTGTTTATAACCTAGGGAGGAAATGAAACGAATGAAAATCATCATAAACAATTCCATCATGGTTCCCATCTATGAGCAGATCGTTGACCAGATCAAGGCTCTGATCCGTACAGGGGAACTGAAGGAAAACGATGTTCTGCCGTCGGTCCGCGCACTGTCCAAGGAGCTGAAGATCAGCGCCCTGACAGTCAAAAAAGCGTACGACAGCCTGGAGAGTGAAGGGTTTACCGTTACTGTCCACGGAAAGGGCACATATGTGGCGGCGGCCAACCAGGAGCTTCTGCTGGAAGAGCAGAAGAAAGAGCTGGAGGCCGATCTGGAGCAGGCAATCCAGAAGGGACGGCGGTACGGGATCAGTGATGAGGAAATCAAAAGTCTGTTTGAATTGATTCTGGAGGGCTGACAGATGTTAAAAATC
>ERZ1643246.213-NODE-213-length-76145-cov-12.296596_pt1 | contig 76145 bp, 62 predicted proteins | sample MGYA00579265_ERZ1643246 | MGnify/ENA primary metagenome ERZ1643246 (study PRJEB29033, sample SAMEA4952261) | chicken gut metagenome | biome: Broiler Chicken; feature: Gastrointestinal Tract; material: Caecum | place: Ireland | collected 2018 | study: Broiler... | reverse complement strand
ACTCCTGAAGCTAAAGCTATTTTAAATGATATAGGAACAGAAGAATTAGCACATTAACTATATCATTAATATATAAAAATAAAAGACACCAAATAGTGTCTTTTATTAAATAAATTTTAATCTCTTCCAATATCTTCTGAAGTTGTAAAGTCATAATTAACTTCTGTTCCATCAGATAATACCATTGTCAAACGGTGATTACCAGCTAGTAATTTAGTTCCAAAGTTAATAGTAAATGTATTACTAGTATTATTTCCAGTAAAATCTACTCTTGCTGTAGATGTACTAACACCACTAAGATTTAAAGTATCACCAGGAATTTTACCAGTAGAAGGAGTTTTCCAAGTTACTTCTTTATCAAAGTTTACTGTCATTTCAAAACCAATAGGAGATATAGCTTTTATATTTTCTATTGAAGTAATTTTTGGATCATCTACAGGTGGTTGTACAGGTGGAGCATATTCAGGTATTTCTTTGTAAGTGTAATATAAACTAGCATTACCTTTAGCATCTTTTGTAGCAAAACAGAAGTATTTACCAGTAGTATTTTCTACATTAGGTACTTCAATATAATTTACACCATTAGTTATTGATACAGGTGTACCATTTTCAAAAATATCTTTAGGGTCTTTAGGGCTTGTATCTTGTGGTACATCATCATATATTTTATAGTATAATGTACCAGACTCACTTGAGCGAATTTGAACTTCAGCAGTATCTTTAGATTTCCATTCCCAACTATCCCAATTAATTATTGGAGCGTCAGTATCAAAATAAATAGTTTCTTGAGCAACAGTGTCATCTGGGAATGTTATATTCATAGTAACATTAATATTACTATATGGTAAAGTACCTTTTTTCAAGTACACTGTATATGTTTTATTATCAGTACTTTCAACTTTTTCTAAAGAAAAATCTCCTTTAGAACAATTAAGATTAAAAGCACTTAAATCTAATTTTTCTTTTGTAGGTTCTGATAAAGTTACAGTAAACCAATATGCAGTATTATCAAAACCATCAATGCGAAAATCATAATCTAAATTTGTTATAGAAATATTACCAGGTTCTGGGGTATTTGCTTTACCAGGAATAGTAGCTAATTTTACAGGAGTTACACGCTCATAACCATATTGTGTATCTTTTGCTACATAATACATTTCATATTCGGTTTCAGGTTTTAAATTAGTTAAATTAAGTTTTTGATGTTGGTCAGTCATTTCAACTTTTGTACCATTTTTTATAATGTCTTCTGCTGTTGGTGCATCTAAAGTTGATTTTATACTACGAGTTTTAGGCACTTCTTTAAGCATATAGAATAATTGACCTCTTACATCTGTTGTATATTCAAATGTAGCTTCTGTATTAGAGTTACGTTTTATAGAAAGAACTTGAATATCAGCACAATCAAATTTACTTATAAAGTCGTGATTAACTCTTCTTCCATCTTCTAAAGTTACTTCTAAATTATAAGTATTATCATCATAATAAGTAGTTTTTAAGTCATATATACGATTATCTTGTGTAGATATACTAAGAATAGTCATATCTTTTCCACCACTAGTACAAATAATACTAAATGCAGATAAAGGTAGTGGCTTATTTGTTGGACGGTTAAGAGTTACTCTAACTTGACCATTACGAACAGTTTCTACATTTAAAATAGAAATTGGTGTTGTGTTATTATTATTGTTGTTGTTATTGTTATTACTATTATTATTGCTATTGTTAGAATTACTATTATTGTTGCTAGGGCTTCCACCACCACTAATAGAAATAGTATTAGAATTATTATTTTGATTAGAAGAGTTATTAGAGGTTGTGGAAACATTTTCAACTTTTCCATTACCTTTAATACTTGTATTACTTGCATTAGATTGAATGTTAACTTGTTTAACATTACCTTCTACATTAACTTGTGCAGTTGAATTTATTTGCATATTTTGAACAGAAGCATTTTTTTCAACATTTACTTGAGGGTTTTTAGCAGAATTTGAAATGTTTAAATTAGTTACATTTCCACGAACTGTTAAGTTGCCACTATTTAATGTTGCACTTTCAATTTTACCATCTAATATAGCATCTGTTGAAACTTGAACATTACCAATATTAGATTGGTCATTAGCAACTAAACGTACTTCGCCACCATCTCTTGCAACACTTACATCACCTAATGAACTATTGTTAACATGAACAGATTGAACACCACCACCCCAAATATATGTGTGTCCTTTTACTGTTATATTATTAAGTGTTACATCACCATTAGTAATGCCTGGAGCTAAATATAAATCACCAGATATAGTAGTATCTTCTAAAGTTACATTAGGTGAATTTATTACTACATCTTTTTCTGTCTGTGTACTATAAGTACCTTCTTTATTATATACATTTCCTAATATTTGATTAAATATAGTTATAGCTTCAGCACGAGTTATATTTTCATTTGGCTTAAAGTTTCCATTATTATCACCAGATAAAACTCCTTCTCCAGCCATACTAGAAACAGCATCTTTTGCCCATTGTGGAATTTGAGCATCATCTGGGAATTGTTTACTAGTGTTATTTTTCATATCAAATGCACGAAAAATCATTGTTGCAGCTTCAGCACGAGTAATTTTATCTTCTGGACGAACTAAATTATTATTACCATACATTACACCAGCAGCATTTGCTTTTAAAATTGCATCAGTATAAAATTTTTCTGGTAAGTCTGTAAAATTATTTTCAGACTTTACTTCATAACCCATTAAGCTATTTAAAATAACAGCCATTTCACCACGAGTAATAGCATCATTTGGTCTAAATTGACCATTTGAACCAGTTACTAATCCATATTCACTTATTGTTTTTATTTGATTTTCTGCCCAATGTCCAATTACATCACTATATGTAGATGCATATACTGGAATAGAAGTACACAGTAATACACTAAGAGAGCATATAAAAAATCTTTTCAAAAATAACCACCTCTTTATTATATTTTAATACTTAGTATTTTTATTTAATTTGATTTTAACATAAATAACATAAAAATACAAGAAAATTTCTATTTAGGTATTTTTGGATATATTATTAATTCAAAATCTTCTAAATTATTATTCCATCTACAATTTTTTTCTTTTTTATAAATAACATAATTTATAGTTTCTTTAAGTAAATTATTTTTTATATTAATATCAAAGTCTTTATTATATATTTGTGTTAAATTTATAAATTTTTCTTTTTGCAAATTTTCTTGAAAAATTTTCAAATCAATAGTAGCTTTTTTTACTTTAATATTTATATTATCTAACATATTATTTAGCATTTGATAACGTTCTAAAAATAAATTGTTATCATATATACCTTGTTCTAACAAATTATGTAAATTATTTAATTGTAATATTATTCTCTTTTTATCTTTTTCTAAATGTTTTATTGTCAATTTAAGTGTATCACATTTTTTATAATAGTTTTCTAAATATAAATCAAATTTGTAATTTATAATGTAATTATTAATTATTTTAAATAGTTTTTCTTCTACAATATGTAAAGGGCTACTTATATTTTTACAAGAAGATAAAGGACACATTAAAGTATCTTTTTGACCATTTTTTGTGTAAGGTCTTCTTATCATATTTCTTCCACAGTAACCACATTTTATTATACCAGCAAGAGAATTTTTAAGTTGTTTATTTGTTTTTAAAGGACTTATTTTATAATTGTTCATTATGTTTTGAGCTTGTTCAAATTGTTTATTGTTAATAATTGGATTATGAATACCATTTACTAATATATAATTTTTTGAATAAGGTCTAATTTTTTTAATATTTCCATTAACAATTTTATTTTTTATAGCACGATTATTCCATCTTATTTTACCTATATATATAGGGTTTTTAAGTATAGTTTGTATTGTACTATTTACCCATTTATCTGTTTTTAAAGGTTTAATACCTAAATTATTTAAGTAATTAGCAATTTTTGATATACCCATATTTTCATTTGTATATAAATTAAATATTAATTTAACTATTTCAGATTGTTCTTTATTTATTTCTAATGTGTGATTTTTATTTACTTTTACTTTATTATATCCATAAGGTGCAATACTACCAATATAGTTACCATTTTCAACAGATGAAATTCTACCTATTTGTAATCTTCTATTTATTATTTTATATTCACGCCTTGCCATAAATAAGCCAAATTCAAAATATTCTTCATCTATTTCATTTGTTGGGTCATATATTTTATTTGGAGTTATTATTTTAGTATTAGAAAATTTAAATATTTCTGCAACTATGCCTTGGTCTATAGTATTACCACGAGCTAAACGTTCAATTTCCATAACTAAAACACCTTTATAAGTATAATTAGATACATCATTTAATAAATTTTGCATTTCTGGTCTTTTTGATATTGTATCACCAGAAATTACTTCTTTATAAATTTTTGATATAGTTAACCCTTTATTTTTAGCTAAAGAAAGTAAAATATTTTTGTGATTTTGTAATGTTTCTTCTTCACTTAATTCTTTATCTTTACGAGATTTTCTCAAATAAATACAATATGACATTTTAACCTCCAAAATTAAAATTTATTATAATATATTAAAATAAAAATTAAAGTAATACATAAAATAATATAGTTATTATAATTAAAGGAGGATTTTTATGAGTAGGAATTTAAAAAAATATACATATGAAAATTTTTTAAAAACAGGCAAAGTATTAGATAAATATTATGATGAACAAACAAAAGTAGTTATATGTAGTAATTTTATACAACTAGAAAATAAAAAAGATAAAAAAATATTTATAGATTTAGAAACAAAAAAAGTAAAAATAGAGTTTTAGCAATTTTAAAGTTTTTATAAATGATATTTTTATTATACAAATGAATTAGCACATTAACTATATCATTAATATATAAAAATAAAAGACACCAAATAGTGTCTTTTATTAAATAAATTTTAATCTCTTCCAATATCTTCTGAAGTTGTAAAGTCATAATTAACTTCTGTTCCATCAGATAATACCATTGTCAAACGGTGATTACCAGCTAGTAATTTAGTTCCAAAGTTAATAGTAAATGTATTACTAGTATTATTTCCAGTAAAATCTACTCTTGCTGTAGATGTACTAACACCACTAAGATTTAAAGTATCACCAGGAATTTTACCAGTAGAAGGAGTTTTCCAAGTTACTTCTTTATCAAAGTTTACTGTCATTTCAAAACCAATAGGAGATATAGCTTTTATATTTTCTATTGAAGTAATTTTTGGATCATCTACAGGTGGTTGTACAGGTGGAGCATATTCAGGTATTTCTTTGTAAGTGTAATATAAACTAGCATTACCTTTAGCATCTTTTGTAGCAAAACAGAAGTATTTACCAGTAGTATTTTCTACATTAGGTACTTCAATATAATTTACACCATTAGTTATTGATACAGGTGTACCATTTTCAAAAATATCTTTAGGGTCTTTAGGGCTTGTATCTTGTGGTACATCATCATATATTTTATAGTATAATGTACCAGACTCACTTGAGCGAATTTGAACTTCAGCAGTATCTTTAGATTTCCATTCCCAACTATCCCAATTAATTATTGGAGCGTCAGTATCAAAATAAATAGTTTCTTGAGCAACAGTGTCATCTGGGAATGTTATATTCATAGTAACATTAATATTACTATATGGTAAAGTACCTTTTTTCAAGTACACTGTATATGTTTTATTATCAGTACTTTCAACTTTTTCTAAAGAAAAATCTCCTTTAGAACAATTAAGATTAAAAGCACTTAAATCTAATTTTTCTTTTGTAGGTTCTGATAAAGTTACAGTAAACCAATATGCAGTATTATCAAAACCATCAATGCGAAAATCATAATCTAAATTTGTTATAGAAATATTACCAGGTTCTGGGGTATTTGCTTTACCAGGAATAGTAGCTAATTTTACAGGAGTTACACGCTCATAACCATATTGTGTATCTTTTGCTACATAATACATTTCATATTCGGTTTCAGGTTTTAAATTAGTTAAATTAAGTTTTTGATGTTGGTCAGTCATTTCAACTTTTGTACCATTTTTTATAATGTCTTCTGCTGTTGGTGCATCTAAAGTTGATTTTATACTACGAGTTTTAGGCACTTCTTTAAGCATATAGAATAATTGACCTCTTACATCTGTTGTATATTCAAATGTAGCTTCTGTATTAGAGTTACGTTTTATAGAAAGAACTTGAATATCAGCACAATCAAATTTACTTATAAAGTCGTGATTAACTCTTCTTCCATCTTCTAAAGTTACTTCTAAATTATAAGTATTATCATCATAATAAGTAGTTTTTAAGTCATATATACGATTATCTTGTGTAGATATACTAAGAATAGTCATATCTTTTCCACCACTAGTACAAATAATACTAAATGCAGATAAAGGTAGTGGCTTATTTGTTGGACGGTTAAGAGTTACTCTAACTTGACCATTACGAACAGTTTCTACATTTAAAATAGAAATTGGTGTTGTGTTATTATTATTGTTGTTGTTATTGTTATTACTATTATTATTGCTATTGTTAGAATTACTATTATTGTTGCTAGGGCTTCCACCACCACTAATAGAAATAGTATTAGAATTATTATTTTGATTAGAAGAGTTATTAGAGGTTGTGGAAACATTTTCAACTTTTCCATTACCTTTAATACTTGTATTACTTGCATTAGATTGAATGTTAACTTGTTTAACATTACCTTCTACATTAACTTGTGCAGTTGAATTTATTTGCATATTTTGAACAGAAGCATTTTTTTCAACATTTACTTGAGGGTTTTTAGCAGAATTTGAAATGTTTAAATTAGTTACATTTCCACGAACTGTTAAGTTGCCACTATTTAATGTTGCACTTTCAATTTTACCATCTAATATAGCATCTGTTGAAACTTGAACATTACCAATATTAGATTGGTCATTAGCAACTAAACGTACTTCGCCACCATCTCTTGCAACACTTACATCACCTAATGAACTATTGTTAACATGAACAGATTGAACACCACCACCCCAAATATATGTGTGTCCTTTTACTGTTATATTATTAAGTGTTACATCACCATTAGTAATGCCTGGAGCTAAATATAAATCACCAGATATAGTAGTATCTTCTAAAGTTACATTAGGTGAATTTATTACTACATCTTTTTCTGTCTGTGTACTATAAGTACCTTCTTTATTATATACATTTCCTAATATTTGATTAAATATAGTTATAGCTTCAGCACGAGTTATATTTTCATTTGGCTTAAAGTTTCCATTATTATCACCAGATAAAACTCCTTCTCCAGCCATACTAGAAACAGCATCTTTTGCCCATTGTGGAATTTGAGCATCATCTGGGAATTGTTTACTAGTGTTATTTTTCATATCAAATGCACGAAAAATCATTGTTGCAGCTTCAGCACGAGTAATTTTATCTTCTGGACGAACTAAATTATTATTACCATACATTACACCAGCAGCATTTGCTTTTAAAATTGCATCAGTATAAAATTTTTCTGGTAAGTCTGTAAAATTATTTTCAGACTTTACTTCATAACCCATTAAGCTATTTAAAATAACAGCCATTTCACCACGAGTAATAGCATCATTTGGTCTAAATTGACCATTTGAACCAGTTACTAATCCATATTCACTTATTGTTTTTATTTGATTTTCTGCCCAATGTCCAATTACATCACTATATGTAGATGCATATACTGGAATAGAAGTACACAGTAATACACTAAGAGAGCATATAAAAAATCTTTTCAAAAATAACCACCTCTTTATTATATTTTAATACTTAGTATTTTTATTTAATTTGATTTTAACATAAATAACATAAAAATACAAGAAAATTTCTATTTAGGTATTTTTGGATATATTATTAATTCAAAATCTTCTAAATTATTATTCCATCTACAATTTTTTTCTTTTTTATAAATAACATAATTTATAGTTTCTTTAAGTAAATTATTTTTTATATTAATATCAAAGTCTTTATTATATATTTGTGTTAAATTTATAAATTTTTCTTTTTGCAAATTTTCTTGAAAAATTTTCAAATCAATAGTAGCTTTTTTTACTTTAATATTTATATTATCTAACATATTATTTAGCATTTGATAACGTTCTAAAAATAAATTGTTATCATATATACCTTGTTCTAACAAATTATGTAAATTATTTAATTGTAATATTATTCTCTTTTTATCTTTTTCTAAATGTTTTATTGTCAATTTAAGTGTATCACATTTTTTATAATAGTTTTCTAAATATAAATCAAATTTGTAATTTATAATGTAATTATTAATTATTTTAAATAGTTTTTCTTCTACAATATGTAAAGGGCTACTTATATTTTTACAAGAAGATAAAGGACACATTAAAGTATCTTTTTGACCATTTTTTGTGTAAGGTCTTCTTATCATATTTCTTCCACAGTAACCACATTTTATTATACCAGCAAGAGAATTTTTAAGTTGTTTATTTGTTTTTAAAGGACTTATTTTATAATTGTTCATTATGTTTTGAGCTTGTTCAAATTGTTTATTGTTAATAATTGGATTATGAATACCATTTACTAATATATAATTTTTTGAATAAGGTCTAATTTTTTTAATATTTCCATTAACAATTTTATTTTTTATAGCACGATTATTCCATCTTATTTTACCTATATATATAGGGTTTTTAAGTATAGTTTGTATTGTACTATTTACCCATTTATCTGTTTTTAAAGGTTTAATACCTAAATTATTTAAGTAATTAGCAATTTTTGATATACCCATATTTTCATTTGTATATAAATTAAATATTAATTTAACTATTTCAGATTGTTCTTTATTTATTTCTAATGTGTGATTTTTATTTACTTTTACTTTATTATATCCATAAGGTGCAATACTACCAATATAGTTACCATTTTCAACAGATGAAATTCTACCTATTTGTAATCTTCTATTTATTATTTTATATTCACGCCTTGCCATAAATAAGCCAAATTCAAAATATTCTTCATCTATTTCATTTGTTGGGTCATATATTTTATTTGGAGTTATTATTTTAGTATTAGAAAATTTAAATATTTCTGCAACTATGCCTTGGTCTATAGTATTACCACGAGCTAAACGTTCAATTTCCATAACTAAAACACCTTTATAAGTATAATTAGATACATCATTTAATAAATTTTGCATTTCTGGTCTTTTTGATATTGTATCACCAGAAATTACTTCTTTATAAATTTTTGATATAGTTAACCCTTTATTTTTAGCTAAAGAAAGTAAAATATTTTTGTGATTTTGTAATGTTTCTTCTTCACTTAATTCTTTATCTTTACGAGATTTTCTCAAATAAATACAATATGACATTTTAACCTCCAAAATTAAAATTTATTATAATATATTAAAATAAAAATTAAAGTAATACATAAAATAATATAGTTATTATAATTAAAGGAGGATTTTTATGAGTAGGAATTTAAAAAAATATACATATGAAAATTTTTTAAAAACAGGCAAAGTATTAGATAAATATTATGATGAACAAACAAAAGTAGTTATATGTAGTAATTTTATACAACTAGAAAATAAAAAAGATAAAAAAATATTTATAGATTTAGAAACAAAAAAAGTAAAAATAGAGTTTTAGCAATTTTAAAGTTTTTATAAATGATATTTTTATTATACAAATGAATTAGCACATTTAGAAATGATAGGTTCAATAGTACATCAACTTTCAGATGATATATCAGAAGAAGAAATAAAAAAGGCAGGATTAGGACCATACTATGTTGACATTATTGATATAATAAGACTTAATTAAAAATACCTTAAAAATAAAGGGTTTTAATTGAGTCTTATTTTTTATTTTAAAGTCTGAAAGGAGCTATACTATATGGATAAAAAAGCTAAAGTTTTTGCTATTATGAATGAGAAAGGAGGTGTTGGCAAAACTACAACTGCAACAAATATGGCATATTTGTTAGGTAAACAGAATAAAAAAGTCTTGCTAATAGACTTTGATGGACAAGCTAATTCCACTATATTAATGGGCAATGAAAATCCTAATAATATAGGTATAACTATATCGACTATTTTAAATAACATTATTGACAATAACTATATATTACCACCAGAAGATTATTTAATAAAAACTAAAGGTATAAATTTAATACCAGCTAATGCAAACTTATTTTATTTAGAAAGTAAGTTGTCAACAGTAACTTTTAGGGAATATATGTTAAAAAAATTTATTGATAGTGTTAGAGAAGATTATGATTATATCATTATAGATTGTATGCCACAAATAGGTGTACCATTAATAAATGTAATGGTTGCATCAGAAAGGTTGATTATACCTACACAGTCAGAAATATTATCAGTAAAAGGGCTGACAGAGTTAATAAGACATTACATAGGTATAAAAGCTGTTAATCAAGAATTAAAAATAAGTGGAATACTTATGACAATGGACAAGAAAAATACAAAAACATCTAAAGAAGTAAAAAAATTATTAGATAGTAACTTTAAAGAAAATGTAAACATATTTAAAACAGTTATACCTTATAGCATTAAAGTATCAGAGGCTAATATGTATAAAAAAATTATATGTGAATATTTACCTAAAAATACAGTGTCAGTATTTTATGAAAAGTTTTTAAAGGAGGTATTAAAAAATGAACAATGAAAAAATGCCACTAGATGACTTTAACTCTTTATTAGCATTTGCAAATAATCAAAATAAAGAAGTTGATAAAATAGAAATAGTCAAGCTAAAGCATTTTCCAAATCATAAATTCAAGTTGTATAGTGGAGAAAGACTTGAAGATATGATACAAAGTGTAAAAGAATATGGTGTACTTTTACCTATAATTGTATGGGAAAATAATAATGAGTTTATTATATTAAGTGGACACAATAGAGTAGAGGCTTGTAAACAAGCTGGTATTACTGAAATACCTTGTGTTATAAAAAATGATTTAAGTTTAGAAGATGCAACACTTATTGTTACAGAAACTAACTTAATGCAACGTTCTTTTAATGATTTAAGCCATTCTGAAAGAGCTTACATATTAGAACAACACTATAAAACTATTAAAAAACAAGGTAAAAGAAATGATTTACTAAAAGAAATTGGTAATTTAATGCTTAATGATGATTATGAAAATATAAGTGAAAATAAATCAATATATAAACTTGGTAATGATTATAACTTATCAAAAAATACTGTTGCAAGGTATATGAGGTTAGCCAAATTAATATCAAGTTTATTAGATAAAATAGATAATGAACAATTATCATTAATTGTAGGTTATAACATTTCATTTATAGAAGATACATCTATACAAGACAAAATAAATGAATTATTGGATAATGGAATAAAAATAAATGTTGAAAAATCAGAAAAATTAAAAAATGCTTTTAAAGATGACAAATTGACAATAGACAATATAGAAAATTATTTAAAAGATGAAGAAAAAACTAAAAGAAATAGAAGTAAATACCATAAGGTTAGTAAAAGTGTTATAGATAAATATTTTGACAAAAAATGTAAACAAGAAGAAGTTGATGATACTATTGATAAAGCATTAGAATTATATTTTAGCCAAAATTAAGTGGCATAAATGTAACTTTTAAACCTTGTAACCCCTTGAAAATAGCTATACACATAACTTGTTCCCAAATTGGGAACAAGTTAAAAAACTTTAAGGAGTGGTTATTATTTATAATAAAAATAACTTAAAAATTAATAAGAAAATAATAGAAAAATATTTTGGTAAAAACTATAACATAAATGAAGTCAACTATATTTTAGATGAGGCTTTAGAAATGTATTTTAATAATAAATATTTTAAATAGATTTTTAAATATAATAGACAAAGGAGTGAATGCTTATTAGTAAAGGAAAAATTAAGGAGTTAAAATTAAAGTATCAACAAGTAGTAGATAATATAAAAACAAATGAAGATTTAAAAAGCCTATTAGATACGGCTATTAAGTTTAATAAATATCATTTTGATAATATTGTACTTATACATAACCAAAATCCAGATGCAGAGTTTTTAGCAACAATAAAAGTATGGAATAACAATGTTGGTAGACAAGTAAATAAAGGTGCAAATGGGCTAGCAGTTTTAGAGCTTGATAATCCTTATCCTACATACAAACATTTATTTGAACTGAAAAATACAAATGGTAATTATACAAGTTATAAAAAAGTATTAGATTACAAGTGGGAAGTAAAAGAAGAAGATAAACAACAATTATTAAAAAATATAAATAAAACTTTAGGTAAAGATTATGAAAGTTTAAAATCTTATTTATATAATAGGATAGTAGAAGAAATAAGTAATAGAGATGGTTATTTTGATAATATTGAAATTAGCGAAGAAAATAGAATTAAGGCTTATGGTATAGCATTGTCAAGCATAGAATACATGGTATTAAAAAAGTGTAATATTGAATTTAACTTGCCAGAAAACATAAATTTTGATACTATAAAAGATATTAAAGTATTTTCAAAAGTTGGGAGTTTGGCAACAGATATATCAAGGGACATACTAAGAGAAATGTTCCTACAAGTAAAAAAACTTGAAAAAGAAAAAGAACGTAAAGGAGAGGTAGAGAATGGACGAGAAGTTAATACAAGCAATGCACAAGGCAATAGCAGAGGGCAGAACAAAGATAGAAACGACACCGACAGGTTGGGAGATAGAATACTTCGAGGACGAGGAAACGGGACTATGGTATCCAATGTTCGAGCTGGAGGAGGAAGTGGAAATCGAGCCGACACAAGTACCGTATGGAATGATGTGGAAAGAGTACCTAATGGAGAACAAAAGGCACGAGATAACAACATTAGTAATGACAGGGGAACTGAACAAGAGAATGCTAGAGATACAGGAAATGGCAGAGAGCTACAAGGCGAAAATAGTGAAACAATTATTAGAGGAACAACCAATGCCACCGTCAGACAAGACGCTAGAGAGAGCATCACATCTAGCACATATACATCAGATAGCAGAGGAAATGACAATCAAGGATATAATAGAGAAAATAGTATAAATAATAGTGAGGAAATGCAAGAGCCTAGTGAAAATATAGGCTCTTTTTCTATTGAAGAAAAATCTAATGAAGAAGTAGAAATAGAAGATATGATTAGCTACATTAATGAAAATGTAGGTAAGGAAATATATATAAAAGATTTTGATGAAGTAGATGAAGATAATTTTATACTATTTAAAGAAATTTTATTAAATCTTATAACAAAAGAAAATATTGATGGAAGAAATATTTTATATTTAATTGATAGTTTAGATAAAGATATAGATAATCAAGAAAAAGGATATTATGTAAAAGACTTTTTTAAAGATTTAGATTTTTCTTATTATGATGAAACTTTAGGTATTAATATAAAAGTACAAGCTAATGAAAATGGTTTAACATTTATTAATGAAGATATAGGAGTAAAATTTACCTATGAATATTTACAAGAAAAATTACAAACAGCTATTGAAGATGGTGTGTATGAAAATTATGTTAATGAAATAGGTGATTATAATATACCAGATGAAATAGAAGAAATGGAACAAGAAATTTCAAATCAAGAACTATTTGAAACGGAATATTATGATAATGAAATAACAGAAGATTTTACATTAAATAATAATATAGAAGAAACTCAAAACTATGTTTATAGTGAAGAACATAACCTATATGATGGTGGAATTAAAACAAGGGCAAGAAAAAATATTGAAATAATAACACTATTAAAGGAAATTGAAGAAGAAAACAGACAAGCAACATCAGAAGAACAAATAGTATTGGCTGGTTATAATGGCTTTGGAGGACTTGCAAATGTACTAGGCAATAAAATTGGTTTTGAAGAAGAATATCAAACGTTTAAGAATATTTTAACAGAAGATGAGTTTAAATCAGCAAGTAAATCTACAACAACTGCATACTATACCGAACAAAAAATAATACAAGCTATGTATAAAGCACTTGATAATTTTGGCTTTGAACAAGGTAAAATACTAGACCCTAGTATGGGAACAGGCAACTTCTTTTCTGCTTTACCTAATAAGATGAAAAATTCTACCCTTTATGGAATTGAACTAGATAGTATTACAGGAAGAATAGCAACACAGTTATATCCAAATGCCAATATTAGTATACAAGGCTTTGAAGAAACAAATTATCCAAATAACTATTTTGATGTAGCTATATCAAACATACCTTTTAATAATCTACAAATAAATGACCCTAACTACAATAAATATAATTTTAAAATACACGATTATTTTATAGCTAAAATGATAGATAAAGTAAAGCCAAATGGTATTGTTGGAATTATTGCTACTAAAGGTGTACTGGACAAAAAAGATAGTAGTTTAAGAAAATATGTAAATGAACGAGCCGAACTTGTAGGAGCTATAAGACTACCCAATAATGCTTTTAAACAAGTAGCCAATACTGAAGTTACAACAGATATAATCTTTTTTCAAAAAAGAGAGCAACCTTTATTAGAAATAGAAAATAATGCAAGGTGGCTTAACATTTCTGAAGATAAAAATGGAATACCTATTAATAATTATTTTATTGACAACCCTCAAATGATTTTAGGAGAAATGATTTTTGATAGGAGTATGTATGGTAATGAAACAGAAACGGCTTGTAAGCCTTTTGAAAATGCTAATCTCTATGAACTTTTAAATAATGCAATAGAAAATTTACATTGTACTTATAAATATTATGAAGTGGAAGAAGAAAAAGAACAAAGTGATACAAGTGAAGTTGTAAACATAGAAAATAATATTAGAAATTTATCTTATGGCATAATTGATAATCAAATTTATTATAAAGAGAATTACCAATTAATTAAACAAAATATAACAGGTAAAAAAGCTGAAAGATTAACAGGTTTAATAGGTATAAATGAGGCTTTAAGAGATATAATAGATTTTCAAACTAACGAAGAAATAATTAAAAATTATACAACAGAACAGTTTAATAATGAATTACAAAATAAAATACAAATTTTAAATGAAAAATATGATAAGTTTGTAACTAAAAATGGTTATATAAATGATAAAGCTAATATTAGTGTATTTAGAAATGATATAAGCTATCCACTTTTAACATCTATTGAAAAAGAAGTAAATGGAAAGTTTGAAAAGACAGACATATTTTATAAGCCAACAATAAAAATAAAAAAACAGTTTACAGTTGAAAATGCTGAAGATTGTTTGAAAGTTTGTCTTAATAATTTAGGACGAGTAGATATTGAATATATGAGTAACATATATAATAAGCCTAAAGATGAAGTAATAAAAGAACTAGGAAATAAGATATTTCAAGACCCTATACTTTATAATAAAGATGATATATATACAGGATATGTAGTAGCAGATGAATATTTAACAGGATATGTAAAAGATAAATTGGCTATTGCAAGAGAAAAAGCAAAAGAGTTTCCTATATTTGAAAGAAATGTTCAAGCACTAGAACAAGTACAACCAATACCATTAAAGCCTAGTGAAATAGGTTTTACTTTAGGTTCTAAATGGATACCCTCAGATATTTATAGTAAATTTATAGAAGATTTATTAGAAATTAAAGTTTCTTCAAGTGAATATACAGATTTACATTATTTAGAATATAATGGAGAATATTATATTGAGGGTAAAAATCGTAGTGATTTAAAAATAAGAGAAACTTATGGTACAAAAAGAATGAATGCCCTTGAAATTATAGAAAATACATTAAATTTAAAACCTATTAGAATTAATGACAAAGTAGAAGAATTAAATAAAAAAACTGGAGAAATTAAAGAAAAATATGTATTAAATGTTAAGGAAACTATACTTGCAAAAGCCAAACAAGAAGAAATAAAAACAGCTTTTCAGAAGTTTATAGGTAATGATAAAAATAAGTTAGAATATTTAACAAATATTTATAATGAAAGATTTAATAATTTTATTAGTAGAAAATATGATGGAAATAATCTTGAATTACCTAATATATCCAAAGATATTACATTAAGAGATTATCAAAAAGATGTAATTGCAAGAGCTATTTATTCTAACTCAAATGTACTTATAGCACACGAGGTTGGAACTGGGAAGACTTTTAGTGCAATAGCGTCAGTATATGAACAAAAAAGGCTAGGAATAATAAATAAGGCTTTAATAGTAGTACCTAATCATTTAACAAAACAATGGGGTAATGAATTTTTAAGGCTATATCCTAATGCAAATATTTTAGTAGCTAGAAAAAGTGATTTTGAAAAAGAAAATAGACAAAAATTTATTTCTAAAATAGCAACAAATAATTTTGATGCTATAATTATGAGCCATACAAGTTTTGAAAGAATAGTAATATCTAAAAAAACTAGAGCTAATGAAATAGATAAAGAAGTAGAAAATATTACAAAACATTTAAAAGAAATGTCTTTAATAACAGGCAAAACAAGTTGGAATGTAAAAGAATTAGAAAAAATTAAAAATAATTTAATAGTTAAAAGAGAACTTCTTTATAAAGAAGAAGTTAAAGATAAACATATAGATTTTGAGCAGTTAGGTATTGATTGTCTTGTTATTGATGAAAGTCATAGATATAAGAACAGAGAAATATATACTAAAATGGATAGAGTAGCAGGTATAAATACATCTAAAGCACAAATTGCAATGGATGCTCATTTAAAAGCACAATATATAAGTAACTTAAATAAAGGAAAAGGAGTTATATATTTAACAGGAACACCAATTACTAACTCAATGAGTGAATTATATGTTATACAAAGTACCTTACAACCAAAAGATTTAGAAAAGAAAGGTATAGGAACGTTTGATAAATGGGTAAGTACATTTGGTGTAGTAGAGGAAAGTGATGAAATAAAGCCAGAGGGTACAGGATACCAAAAGAAAATGAGGTTATCAAAGTTTTATAACTTGCCTGAACTTATGAAAATGTTTAATAATATAGCTGATATAAAAACTGCAGAAACGTTAGACTTGCCACGCCCTAGTTTAAAAACAGGTAAAGAACAAATAATAAAAGCAGAACTAACAGAAGACCAAAAAGCATATGTTGATTTACTTGTTGCTAGAGCAGAAAATATAAGGGACGGTATAGTAGACCCAGAAATAGATAACTTTTTAAAAATAACACTTGAGGCAAGGTTATTATCAATAGACCCACGAATTTTAGATGATAAAATACCTTATAATCCAAATACAAAATTAAATATATGTGCAAGAAAAGTAGCTGAAATATATCACGAAACAGCAGAAAATAAAAGTACACAAATTATATTTTGTGATAGTGGAATACCTAAAGATAATAAATTTAATTTTTATGATGCACTTAAAAAAGAACTTTTAGAAAATGGTGTTTCAAAAGATGAAATTGCTTATATACATAGTGCTAAAACAGATGAACAGAAAGAAAAGCTATTTGAAAAAGTAAGAAAAGGAGAAATAAGGGTACTTATAGGAAGTACAGAACGAATGGGAGTAGGTACAAACGTACAAAATAAACTTTATGCATTGCATAATATCGATATACCTTGGCGACCAGACCAGCTTATTCAAAGAAATGGTAGAATATTAAGACAAGGTAATGAAAATAAGGAAGTAGAAATATTTAATTACATTACTGAAGGTTCATTTGACAGTTACTTATATCAAATTTTAGAAAACAAACAAAAATTTATTTCACAAGTAATGACAGAAAAATCACCACTTAGAGCTTGTGATGATATAGATGAAGTAGTATTAACTTATGCTGAAATTAAAGGACTTGCAATGAAAAATCCATTTATGAAAGAAAAAATGCAAGTAGAAACAGAAATAAATAAAATAAATCTTTTAAAAGGTAACTGGTTAGATAATAAAGAAAAATATAAAATTAGGATAGAAGATTTACCAACAAGAATAGAAAGTTTAACAAAATCTATTGAAAGAATAAAACTAGATATAGAAACATATAAAACTAATAAAGATAAAGATTTTGAAATAACATTAAATAATACTAAATTTGATGATAGAACAAAAGCTGGTGAATACTTTATGCAGTTAAAAACCAAAATTGAAAGAGATAAAAACGCTAATGATATACAAGAAGTAGGAGTTTATGGAGGTTTTAAAGTTGCATTTACAACAACAATGACAACATCTAAAATATATTTAATAGGTAACAAAACTTATGAAAAAGATTTAGGTGCTTCTGGCATAGGAAATATGACAAGAATAGAAAATTTAGCAAGTGATATAGAAAATGAATTGCCAACTTATGAAAATAGGCTTAATGAACTGAAAAAAGAATTAGAATTATTAAAAGAAGAAATTAAAAAGCCTTTTGAATATGATGAAAGACTTAACTATTTACTTAAAAGGAAAATTGAAATAGATTATAATATAGAAAATGGTATAACTGAAGAAACTAATCAATTAAATATAGATGATATAGCAAGTGTTCCAGTAGAAAATAATGTTAAAGTTGTAGAGCCTATTGAAATAATAGAATCTAAAGAAAATGATTTAGGTAAAAAATTATATAATCAGCTTTATGACTGGGGATATAGTGTACTTGAAAATAAAGAAGATTATATTGAGTTAAATGCTACTGGATTTGATAGACTTGTTTTAGAATGTATAGATGAAAATGAGTATTCTCTTGCACATTACTCTGAATTAAATGGTGATGCAATGCGAAGTCCAGAAATAACATTTATAGCAGAAAATGGAAGTATAGAGCCTACAAGCTATTTAGACGACTATTTAGGAGAGTATCAATCTTATGAAGAATTACAAGAAAGTCCTAATTTAATATCTAGCTTAAAAGACTTTTTAAATGGTTGGCTTACAAATATATCTACACAATTTCAATTAGCAATACAAGAGCTTAAAAAACAAAAAAATGAAATACAACAAGAAAATTTAACAAATGATAATACTTTAATAAAGGAAAAAGTTTATGAAAATAATATTGATACTGAAAAAGTAATTTATGATGATAAAGATATTCCAGTAGATAAAATAAGAGAAATGTATCCAGTAGGTACAATGATAATGTTAGAAAATATGCAAAATGAAAACTTACCTAGAGGAACAATAGGGCAAGTAAAGAAAGTTGATGATATAGGACAAATACATACAATGTGGCAAAATGGAAGTAGTTTAGCTTTAAATATAAAAGTAGATAAATTTAAAGTTTTAAATAATGAAAATAACCAAAATATAGAAAATAGAGAAACAGAAAAATCTAGTGAATATGAGCAAGATATGGAGGAGATATGATAAAAAATAAATACCCTTTTACAGAAGAACAAATAAAAAAAGTTTTTAATACAAGTTTAGTAGATTTTGCAATTAGAAATGGATTTAAGCTAAAAGAAAGTGATAGAAAAACTTTTAAAGTGGAAAATATGGGAGGCTTATTTATTTTTAAAAATGGTAAAGGCTTTTATCACTTTACAACAGGTGTTAAAGGAAATATATTAGATTTTGCAAAAGAATATTTAGGACTAGATTTTAAACAAGCAGTAGAAAGTATTTTAGGAATTAAGGCTTATGGAAACATAGGCTCTTTTTATGTTTATAAAGAAAAACCTAAAAAGCCGTTTGAATTGCCACCAAAAGCTGAAAATTTTAATAGAGTTATAGAATATTTAGTAGGTACAAGAAAAATAGATAAAGAAATAGTAAACTATTTTATAAATCAAGGGAAAATATATCAATCTAAAGAAGAAAATAAAAAAGGTATATTTTATAATTGTGCATTTGTTGGTTATGATGAAAATAATGTCCCTAAATATTGTAGTTTAAGAAGTCCATCACCTAAAAGTAATTTTAGGCAAGATATAGAAAGTAGTGATAAAAGCTATGGATTTACTTTTAATGGAACAAGTAATAATTTGTATGTTTTTGAAAGCCCTATTGATTTAATTAGTCATATGACATTATTTAAACTAGACGGTAAATTTGACTGGAAAAAAGATAATAGAGTGTCGTGTGGTTGCTTATCTAATATGGCAATAGATACATACTTAAAGCAAAACAAAAATATAGAAAATATAATATTTTGTTTTGATAATGATTTTAATGAGAAGAAAAACTATGGGCAAGATAAGGCAAAAGAATTTGGTAAAATGTATAAACAGTTAGGATATAATTGCTATATACATAAGCCTAAAAATAAAGATTTTAACGAAGATTTAATAGAAAAACTTACAAAGCAACAACAGTTAAATGAAGATGAAGAAATGGATAGATAACTTTATTTTCAAATTTATAATTAATCTTAACGAGCAAAGCGAGTATAAGAAGTTTTGCAAGGCTAAACTATACTAAAATTAATTTTAGGCAGGAATAGTGTTGTTCACACAACACGAAAAACAGCTTGTAGCCAAAGGCTACAACAGGGTTCATTAAAAAAATAGTGGTTAAAAATATATTCAAAGTGGTTAAAAAAGTATTCACTATAAAGGGGGGATAAAATGAGTGAAAAATGTATAAGACGTTCTATTTATTTACCAAAAGAAACATTGGAAAAGTTAGAAAAGATAGCTATAAATAAAGGGCTTAAAACATCAGAAGTTATAAGAATGTTTATAGATAAAGGACTTAATATAGAAAGTAGTAGAGAAGATATAGACTTTATAACAGATATAATAAGACAAGAATTAACATCTATTTATAGACTAGAAGATATAAAAGAAATTTTAGATAAACAAACAAATAGACTTGCTAAAATGATGATGAAAATAGGAAAAATGAGTACAGGGCAACTATTCTTACTTATAAATATGTTTTTAAGAATGATTGATGAGGCAGAAGAAGATAGATTTGATGAGCTATTAGAAATGTCTATAAGAAATGGTATAAACTATATGCAGAAAAAAGATTTTCAAATAAATGATTTTTTACAAGATACAGAAAATTTAAAAAATATATCAAAAGATTTATAGTAGTTATATAGGGGTGATAATATTTCAATAATATTTTATAGTCAACAAATAAAAAACTTAGAAGTAAAAAATAAAGAAAAAAGAGCAAGATTAAATCATAACTATACTTTATATATAGGACACCGTCCTAAAGTGTTAAAAAATACGGAACGTAGAACAGGGCTTATAGGAAAAGTTGGTACTACTGATATTTTACATTTTGAAGATAGTAAGAATATAGCAAAAGTAGTTTTAGAAAATACTAAAAAAGGCATTACTATTTATGAGGGTATTATATCTATAAAAAAAGAAACAACAAAAAAGTTAGAGTTAGAACATTTAAAGGCTTGGGAAAGATACATAAGAAAACATATAAACACAATAAGAGAAGAAAACAATATAAAACGAGAAAATTTTGAATTTATATGTGCAGTACACGAAAAGGATATAAATTATCACACTCATATACTTTTTTGGGATAAGGCTCAAAAAATAGAAAAGAATTTTTTACCACCTAAAGTACCAAATAATATAAGAAAAAGGCTTATAAAAGATACTTTTTCAGATGAAATACTTGAGTATGCAAAAGAAAAAGATTTAGCAGTTAAAAATGTTAGAGAAATAACAGATAAATTAGTAAATGACTTTTTAGATGATATGAAATTACTTAATAATAAAAATTACATTAAGCTAAAGGAAAAAGGGATATTAAAAAATATCAACACAAAATTAGATAGTGATTTTATAAAGCGTATATTTAATGAAAGTTATAGAATAAAACAACTAATACCTAAAGGAAGAATATCTTATCAACTTTTAGAACCAAAAGTTAAAGAAGAAGTTGATAGGTTAGTTAGCTATGTTCTTGAAAATAACAGAGATATAAAAAGTTTAGCAGATGATTATATAAAAGCTAAACTTAACATTGCAAGTTTTTATTCTGATAAAGAAATTGATAAACAAGAAGAAAAGTATACAAAAGAAATAGAAAAGATTATAGCAAATAAAATTTTAGATATTGTAAAATCTATAAATAGATTAGAAACAGAATACAAAAAACAAGAAACAATAGAAAGTAAACAAAAAGAGCTTATTAAACAAAGTATATTTGATTTAATAAGCCTTTTTTATTCTAAACAAGAAAAAGAAAGGAAAAATTATTATAATATTATGAAAGGCGAGCTATCAAAAGAGGCAAGAAAAGAATGGTATCTTAAAAATCAAGATAAAGGATATGAAAGATAATAAAATGGTATTTTAAAATATTTATAAACATACAGATATTGAAACTTAAAATAGAATAGTATATAATAATATACAAATAATTGTAAAAAAATAGTTTTATATGTTGATACAATACTAGGAGGAATAACATATGATAAATGTAGCTATTGTAGATGATGATAATAATATTTGTGTAGAACTTGAAAATATTTTAATAGAATATTTTAAAAAATATTATTTGAAATTTAATATAGATATTTTTTATACTGGACAAGAATTTATAAAATATTTAGAAAATGAAAATATTTATGATATTGTATTTTTGGATATAGAAATAGGAAATTTAACAGGTATAGATGTGGGTAAGTATATAAGAGAAAAATTACAAAATGAAATAGTAAAAATAGTTTATATATCTTCTCATATAAATTATGCTATGAAGCTATTTAAATTAAGACCAATAGATTTTTTAGTTAAACCAATAGATAATGATGAACTTATTAATATAATGCATATTTTATTAAATTTAATTAATATTCAATATGAATATTTTGAGTTTAATTTAGATTTTAATAAGTGTAGAGTTTACTTAAAAGATATAATATATTTTACTACGTTAAAGGGTAGTAAGAAAATCTATTTAAAGACAATAAATAAAGAATATTTATTTTATGGAAAAATTAAAGAAATATACAGTAGTTTAGAAAGATATCGATTTATGTTACCTCATAATTCTTATGTTATAAATTATGATTATATTAAAAATATAAAATTTGATAAGATAATATTAATTAATGAGGAAGAAGTACCAGTTAGTAAGTATAAAGTAAAAAATATAAAGGAGTTACAAGTAAAATTTATGGAGGATATGTGTGCTAAAAATGCAAGTAATAGGATATTTAATTTATAATTTTTTTGTAATAACTATAATATATAAAGGTATGAATATTGTATTTGACAAAGATATAATTTATAGTAAACGAGTAGAAGTTTTATCATATGTAATATACTATTTAGTAAGTATAAGTATGTATTTATTATTTGGAGAACCCAATATTATGATGCTTACTAATATTATATTTATATATTTAATTCAATTTAATTATAAAACAAAGATTAAAGATAAAGTATTAATAGCCATATATATATATTTAATAGCATTTATGCTTGATTTATTTTTTGTTATAATACTGAGTAAACTGAGTGTAGATAAAACAATAAATAAGATATTTCAATTCAACTCAACTGTATATATAAATATATTAATTCAATTAATAATATTTTCTATAATAATAAGAACATTAAAGTTTTTTGAAAATATGAAATTTAAAATTAATATGCCTAAAACTTTTTGGTTACCATTAATTATTGTTCCTTTTATTAGTATAGTATTATTATTAATTTTAGTAGATATATTGTCATTTTATCCAATGAAGTTATTATTAGTTCTATTAATTCTAGCTATATTAAATATATCAGTTTTTTTATTATATAATCATATAGTTGAAACATTGATAAAAAAAGAAGAAAAAGAAATTTTAGAGATAAAATATTTAAATTATATACAACAATTTGAGATAGTTAATAGAAGATTTGAAGATTTAAATATGCTAAAACACGATGTAAAAAAACATTTTTTATATTTAAACAAATTAATTAAAGATAGAAAATATACAGAGAGTTTAAAATATGTAGATGAATTAATTAATAAAAATAATATTTTAAAGAAAAATAAGAAGTTTATAGATACTGGTAATAGCTGTATAGATGAAATAGTAAATTTAAAATTAAATGAGGCATTAGATAATAATATAAAAATAGAAACTGATGTATTGATACCATTTGATTTAGATGTTTCGTCAGTTGATATGGTATGTTTACTAGGAAATATATTAGATAATTCTATTGAAGCAAATGTTAAACTAGATGAAAATAACAGATATATATATTTTAATATGAAATACTATAATTCTCAAATTTTTATTAATATAAAAAATAAATATAGTGAAATTTTAAAAGATAAAAGTGGAAATATTATTACTAGTAAAAAATATAGAGAAGAAAAATATGGACTAGGTATAAAAATAATTGAGAGAACGATTGAAAAATATAATGGAATATTAAAATTGGATTATGAAACAGATGAGTTTAATTTAAAAATTGTATTAAATATAAATAATTAGGAAGTTTTTGAAAAGAGTTATTATGTTATATAAAGAATTAACTCTTTTTTATTTTATAGAAATATTTTTTATAAAATATATAAAAATTATTCCAGTTAGGAAATAAATTATTCCAGTTAGGAAATAAATTATTCCAGTTAGGAAATAATTTATTTTTTATAAAAATTTTATGATATGATGTATTCAGATTAAAAATAAAAAAGAGGTGAAAAATATGAAAAAATTTTCAAAAATTTCAAAACTATTTAATTCAGTAAATATATTAAATCTAATGGCAGTATTTGCATTTATGATAACAGCTTTTAATGTAAATTCAACTTGTATGTACTTTGCTCACCAAGAAAAGATACCTGAAAAGGCTAAAAAACTTCGTAAATTTTAATTATGGAAATGTTAGCAATAAAATTTGTAAATATACTTATAAATAATAATATAATAAAAAAAGAAGATGCAGAAATATATAGTTATGGATTTAAAGAGATGATATTTATAACTTTAAATGTACTAACTACAATATTTATAGGGTTAATATTTAATAAAATGTTTGAAGTTATATTATTTATGGTTACATATATACCTATAAGAGTTTATGCTGGAGGATACCACGCAAGAACAAAATTAAGATGTTATATATTTTCTGTATTAATGCTAATAAGTGTATGTTACATATTAAAATTATATTTATTAAAAAGTTATTTATCAATAGGTATTTTAGCTATAATATCTAGTGGAATAATTTTATATTTAGCACCAATTGAAGATAAAAATAAAACACTAGATGAAATAGAAATAAAAGTTTATAAAAAAAGAACAATTAGAAATTTAGTGATAATTTTAATTGTTTTATGTACAACTTTAATATTTAATAAAATAAATCTTTCTGCTTGTATTTGTATTTCATTATTATGTAATGGAATAATGTTAATATTAGGAAAGATTAATAATTCAATTAGATGTAAATACTTTAAATAAGTTTTTATATACATATAAAATTATAAGGAGGTGTTTACTATGCTATTTAGTACTAAAAAATATAACAAACCTAATTGTGTTAGTGTTGGCGCTGTGGTTTGTGTAAGTTATGGTAAAAATTGGTAGTAATTAAAACTATAATTAGGTGATATTTAAATATCACCTAATTATAGTTTATTGTATTAAGGGAGATTAAATATTATGTTATATAAATTAAATAACTCAGTAAAACTTTTTAATATCAATGATATTAATATGATTGGGAATATAAATAATGGTTCTATAATAGGATTGGACTCAAATGGATTAAGTTTAGTAAAAAAAATTATGAATAATTATTCAATTGATATAGATGATTTAGATGATAATTCTAAAGAATTATTAGAAAATATGATAGAGTTGGATTTTTTTGACGATAAAGAAGAGAATTCAAAATTAAATTCAGCTTATGTACATATTACAGATAATTGTAATTTACATTGTATCGGATGTTATTCTTATATTGATAATAGAAATACTTCAAAAGACTTAAGTTTAGAACAAATTTGTATCATATTTGATAAATTATCAAAATCTGGAGTTAGAAAAGTTATCATATCTGGAGGAGAACCTTTTTTAAGAAATGACATAGTAGAAATATGCAAATATATTAAAAATAATACTAAAATATGTGAGTTGGGTGTGATTACTAATGGAACTCAGGATATTGAAAAATATTATAAGGCAATTCCATTTATAGATATTTTATCAATATCAATTGATGGCTATGATGAAGCAACTCAATTCATTAGAGATAAAGATATTATGTCTACTGTAATAGAAACAATAAAAAAATTAAAATCAAAAACAAAAATACATTTAATTTCAACATTGCATAAAAAAAATAAAAGTTTTATGAAAGAATATATTAATTTTGGTAAAGAATTAGGTGTAACTGTATCTTTTAGTATTTTAAGTGTAGATTGTAATAGAAGTGAAAAACTTAAAGATTTTGTATTAAGCTCTTCTGATTTAACAGATATTTCTAATACACTATCAAAAATGGATAAAGAATATATAAATACTCAAAAATTTTTAGATAATTTTGAATTATATTGTAAAGATAGATGTGAAGCTGGAAGAAGTTTAATTAGTATTGATTCAAAAGGTAATATATACCCTTGTCATATGTTGCATATAGAAGAACTAAAATTAGGAAATTTATTAATTGACGATTTAGATAGTGTTATTAATAACCCTATTAATAAATTTAGAGATATAAAAGTAGATAATATTAATACTTGTTTTGAATGTGATTATAAATATTTATGTGGTGGTGGATGTAGAGCTAGAAGTTATTATAAACATAAAAATATATTAGAAAAGGATTCATACTGTCAATTTCAAAAAAATTATTTTAATGTTATATTTGATAATTTAAACAAACTAGTAAATAACTAGCGAAAGGAATTCATATTTTATGTTAACTATACATAATTTAGAGAAAAAATACGGAGATAAAATAGCATTATATGATTTTTCTATGAATATTAATGAAGGGGAAATTATAGGGCTTGTTGGTAAAAATGGTGCTGGAAAATCAACTTTACTTAACTGCATAGCAGGAAATATTAAAAAAACAAGTGGTAAAATACTATATAATGATAAAGAAATAACGGAAGATTCTAGTATTCTTAATACATTTGGATTTTTAATAACGGCAAATTTTAGTTCTTATTTAAAAACATATGATAATTTAAAGTTACTATGCTATGCATCTGGAGAAAAAAATATAAAAAAAATAAATGAAAAAATAGATGAAGTATTAAGTATTGTTTCTCTTGAACAAGAAAAATATAGTTATGTTCATACTTTTTCTTTTGGTATGAAACAAAGATTAGGACTAGCACAAGCATTGTTAAATTGCGATAATCTACTAATATTAGATGAACCATTAGTTGGATTAGATTTATTTGGAAGAGAAATTGTAAAAGATGTTATAAAAAGCAAAGCTAAAAAAGGTGTATCTATACTATTCTCTGATCATAATTTAAATGAAGTTGAAAAAATTAGTGATAGAATAGTTTGTATAGATAAAGGTAAAAAATTTTTTGATGGTAAATTTGTACCTTTACCCAAATATCATATAAAAATAAAAAATACAAATAATGTAAATATTGATAAAAATTTATTTTCACAGTTTAATGATGAAATTTTATTTAAAGATGATGATGAAGTTATAATAAAAAATAAAGAACATATTAATTTTATATTAAATTTTTTTTATAAAAATCAAATATTTGTAGAAGATATTTTGGTAGAAGAAGATTCAATAAAAAAATTTTTTAATGATGGGGAAGAAGTATATGATAAATAGTAAGACTTTATATAAAATAGAACTTTTAAAATTAATTAAAAGAAAAGACATTTGGGTATTATTTTTAATAATTGGTATCCCTATATTTTATTCAATAGGAGTGTATACTAATTCAACAATAATAACATATGAATCTTCAGAAAAAGAGTATGCACTTAATTTTGTAGTGTCAATGTTTGAATTTTGTTATATGGTTTTTATATTTTTATTTATATTATCTTTAAATACAGCTAGAACATTTGCAGGGGAAATAGACGATAAAAGTATACTTTTATTTTTACCAAGAATTAATAATAGAAAAAAAATATATTTTTGTAAGAAAAATGCTATTATAACAATTTTCTCTTTAATATCATTAATTTTTATTATAGTTACATTATTATTATACTACTTATTAGTTGTTAAAAGGACTGATATAGCTACAAATATTTTTTATATTAAAGATGAGCTTATATATTTAATTGCAAGATTTATATCTATATATTTAGTTTATATTTTTGTGATAGGATTAAGTATGTGTTTAAGTCCATTTTTTAAACAAATAAGTGTAGTAATATTTACAGCTATTGTTTTAGTAATAAATATGTATATGCAACATTTTCCTATAATTAAATATTTATCACCAACTTATTATGCTTCAGAAGTATTTAATTTTAAAGGAGATAATAAGTTTTTATTAATATTATTATTTGGGTCAATATTAATTACAACTTTTTATAATATAATATTTGATGTAATAGGTATTAAAAAATTCATAAGAAAGGACATTTCGTGAAATTGTATAATAAAAAAGATGATATTTTTAATTTACTTTTATTAATTATACTTCCTAATATGGCAGTTCCATTTTTAGGAATTTTAACATTAGTAGTTTTAAATTTAGATAATGATATTAACAGTTTAATTTCAACATTAATTACGATGTTTTTAAGTTTTGTAATAATACCTTATATATTAATAAAAAAATTATATAATATAAACATTACTTATTTAGGAATAAAAAAATTAAAACCTATTGAGATTAGTTTTTATATATTTATAATTTGTATATTTGAATTTTACTTGCTATATAAAAAATATTCTTTTGAACCGTTATTAATATTATCTGTTCAAACAACAATAGTTGCTTTAACAGAAGAATTTTGGGCAAGAGGTATATTATTTTATTTATTGAAAAAGATACTAAATAAAAAATGGAGTATAATTTTGGTAGATGCTTTAATATTTACATTTATAACACATATAAATGAGCCTTTTATAGATAATTTAATTTACAGACTGCCGGGATCAATTTTAATGGCTTTTGTTTATAGTAGAAAAGAAAAATTAATAGATTCTATATTAATACATTTTATACTAAATATGATAGCATATTATTAGGAAGGAGATGATATTTATGAAAAAATTATTAATAGCACTATATATATTTATATATATTTTTTTAATTATGTTATTTTATTTAATTCATAAAAATATGACAATTATACATTTATTATTATTTACATATGTTCAATTAATTTTTAGTATATTTGTTTATGGAATCTATATAATAAAGTTAAAAGGTACAGATTTTATTATACCAATTATAAATTTGATATATATTATAATTATATCAATTGCTACTAAAATATTTAATATTGCTAAAATAGTATATGATAATAGTCAAATTTATGCATCTGAATATGTTGAGATATCAATCAGTAATTCATCAATTATGAGTGTAATAATTTTAATTATATTTTCATTTATACTACATTTTAGTATTTATAATTTTTTTACAAAAAAATACAAAAGGTGATATAAATGAAATTGTTTAAGATAGATTTTAATTTAATAAGTGTATTTGTTTTAGATATAATGAATATAATGTTTAATGTTTTATTTTCATTAGTATCAATGAAAATATTTGATGCTATAATAAAAAAGAACTTAAATGAATTTTATAAAAATATTTTTTTAGCTTTTATTTGTATTAGTATTCAAATGCTAACATTTTATTTATATTCTAAAAATAAAAATAAATATATTAAAAATAAAATTAATTATTTAAGAGTTAATACAATGAAAAATATACTTGAGTTAAAATATGATGATTATGTTTTAAAAGAAAAGGCAGAATATATTAATATTATCTTAAATGATCTTGATGATATAGATTATAAATATTTCAATGCTATATTTGAATTAATCTCAAAAACTTTATTATTAATATTTTCTAGTATATTAATATTTTTTATTAATAAGATTTTCTTTATAGTATTAATTATTATAATAGCAACTATAACATTATTACCAAATTTATTTTCAAAAATTTTGTATAATATGCAAATAAAATGTATGAATAGTAAATTAAACTTCACAGAACAATTAAATGAATGTTTAGATGGATTCAAAACAATTAAGTCTTATAATATGATAGATAAAATAAATCAATTTTATAAATTAAAGGCTAATAATTTTGATGAAAATAATAGGAAGTTTAAAGATTTATTAGCGTTAATAAATACTATTTTTGCAACAACTACAATGATTATAATTTTATCAATATTTATAGTTGGAGGAAATTTAGTTTTAAATAATAAAATAGAGTTATCTATCATTATAGCCATTTTACAGTTGTCTATGAACATAATAGATTCTACAGGAGCAATAACAGAAAATATAAGTAATTTAAACGGAATAAAACCATTGTTTGAAAGAATAGAAAATATAAAAAATATAAACACTGAAAATGATTATTGCAAATGTGAATCATTACATATGATAGAAAAAATTGAATTAAAACGTGTATCCTATAAATATTTAAATCAAGAAAAATATGCTATAAAAAATGTAAATATTACTTTTGAAAAAGGCAAAAAATATGCAATAATAGGAAATAATGGAAGTGGAAAATCAACTTTACTTAAAATAATTGGAAATATTATAAAAAATTATAAAGGTGATATATATTTTAATGGAATAAATTCTAATAATTTTTCTTCCAAAGATATATCAAGAAAATTTACATATATGCACCAAGATGATTTTTTGTTTAACGATTCTATTGTAAATAATATATCTATATTCTCTAATAAGCGTTTAAATTTGTCTTATGATTTAAATAACTTTTTATTTTCAGATGAAATTATTAAAAAATTTAATGATGAAAATTATAAAGTAGGTTATAATGGAGAAAAATTGTCTGGTGGAGAAAAACAAAAAATATGTATTTTAAGAGCAATTTTTAATTTAAATGAGATATTAATTTTAGATGAATCAGATTCAGCTTTAGATAATCATAGCTTTGAAATTATTATGAATACTTTGAATAAAAATAATTTTTTAATATGTGTAACACATAAAAAAGTAGAAGATTTAAATAACTTTGACTATATAATAACTATGGATAACGGAGAAATTAAATCAATTAAAGAAAATAATAGATAGTGTTTTTTATTAAATCATTAAAAACACCATCTTGAAATTTAAGATAATGTTAATTCAACAAATATTAAAAAATAAAATCTTAAGTATTATAGATTATTAAATTTAATATTTTTCTTAAAATTATTTGTGATATTAAAGAAAAGTATATATTGAAAAAAATATTTTTAAATTTATATTGAACACTTTATTTTTTAGGAGGTGATAACGTTTCAAAAATAGTATACACACAAGAAATAAAAAATTTAGAAGTAAAAAATAAAGAATATAGAACAGGGATTATAGATAAAGTATTTACTAATGAAATTTTAAATTTTAAAGATAGCAAAGATATAGTTAAATTGGTCTTAGAAAATACCAAAAAGAAATTACTATATATAGGGATATGACAGCTATTAAAAAGGAAGATATAAAAAAGTTAAATTTAGAATATTTAAAAGGTTGGGAAAGCTATATAACAAAACATATAAATACAATAAGAGAGTATAATAAAATAAAGCGAGAAGATTTTCAGTTTATATGTGATATAAACGAAAAAGATATAAACTATCATACCAATATACTTTTTTGGAATAAATCGCAAAAAGTAGAAAAAAATTTTTTACACTTAAGCATATCTAATAAAATAAGAAAACAACGTATAAAAGATACTTTTACAGATGAAATACTTAAATATGAGACTTAGCAGTTAAAAAATATTAGAGAAATTACCGACAAGTTAGTAGACAATTTTATAAATGATATAAAATTACTTGATAATAAAAAATATAACAAACTAAAAGAGAAAGGAATATTCAAAGGTAAAAATTCAATGTTAAATAATGAGTTTATAGACCACGTATTTAATGAAAGTTATAGAATAAAACAACTAATACCTAAAGGAAGAATATCTTATCAACTTTTAGAACCAAAAGTTAAAGAAGAAGTTGATAGGTTAGTTAGCTATGTTCTTGAAAATAACAGAGATATAAAAAGTTTAGCAGATGATTATATAAAAACTAAACTTAACATTGCAAGTTTTTATTCTGATAAAGAACTTGACAAACAAGAAGAAAAGTATACAAAAGAAATAGAAAAAATAATAGTAAATAAAATTTTAGGTATTGTAAAATCTATAAATAGATTAGAAAATGAATATAAAAAACAAGAAACAATAGAAATTAAACAAAAAGAGCTTATTAAACAAATGATACTTGATTTAATAAGCCTTTTTTATTCTAAACAAGAAAATGAAAGAAAAAATTATACCATTATAAAAGGAGAATTATCAAAAGACGCAAGAAAAGAATTATATCTTAAAAATCAAGACAAAGGGTATGAAAGGTAATGAAGAAAAAAGAAAAAATATTAATGTTTATATTATTAGCCTTTTTTGGCTTTATAGCAAATGTATATTTAAGTGAAATGATAGATACCTTGCTTTTAGGTAATGATATAAGTATTAAAAATTTAAAGTTTTTTTATAGTTTAAAAAATTTATTTATAAATGAAGATAAGAGAAAGCTATTTCTACTGCTTGAGTGTATCAAGTATTTAGGGATAGCTTTTTTTATTATTCAAGATAACAAGCCTTATCAAGCAGAGCTTGTAAAAATTACTGATAACATTTATACACCAAAACAGGTGGGGCAATATCAGTATGGCTCATCAAGGTGGCTTACTGAAAAAGAAAAAGATAAGGAGTTTGCATATTTTATATTAAATCCTCAAGATAAGGCTATAAGTAAACTTATAAAAAATGGAGAAAAGGAAATTGAAAAACTTAAAAAAGATTTTAAAAAAGAAAAGATTAAAAACAAAGAAGATAAAGGAGAAAATCAAAATGAAAAAGAAAACTGTCTACAAGAACAACAAAATTTACAGAGTTTTAAAAGCAAAATTAAACAAAATAATATTTGCCAACAATTACAAAAGATTAATGTAAAAATAAAGGAGGATAAAATTTATGCAGAAAATATGGTTAATCAATTTAAGAATAAGGTGTTAAACACTAAATTCTTAAAAAATATTTCAAACAAGGAGGATAAAGATTATGGAATTTTAAAAGAAGGTGGTATTGTAATAGGAATGACAAAGGAGGGGGATAAGGAAAAAATACACTATATAAAAGATGATGTACATACTCTTGTTGTTGGAGCTACTAGAAGTGGTAAATCAAGGTGTTTAGTAATACCAAGTATTTGTACCATAGGACTATCTGGGGAAAGTATGGTTATATCAGACCCTAAAGGAGAATTATATCAATATACAAATGAATATCTTAAAAGTTTAGGATATGATGTTATTTGTCTTGACTACAAAAATCCTAATAAAAGTACAAGGTATAACTTATTACAGCCTATTATAGACGCAGTTAATAATAATGATATGGAAAAAGCCGAAATGTATGCTTGGGATATAACTAATATACTTGTTGGGGACAATGTTTCTAATGAAAGTATATGGGAAAATGGGGAAAAGTCTGTTATATGTGTAGCTATATTAAGTGTAGTTATAAACAATTTATTAGATTATAAAAAATCAGACCCTAGCTATCAAAACTTAACTAATGTATATTGGTTTATAGCAGAAATGAATAAAAAAATAGGGGATAAATATCCTATTGATTTATTTATAGAACAGTTACCAAAAGACCACCCAGCAAGAGCATTATTATCTATATCAGAAGTTGCACCAAGTAGGACAAAAGGGAGCTTTTTTACATCAGCATTAACTACTTTAAGGCTATTTACAAGTAAGTCTGTTTATAACATAACGAGTACAAGTGATTTTAATATTGAAGATATAGGAAGAAAAAAACAAGCATTATTTTTTATATTGCCAGATGAGAAGACTACATATTATCAAGTAGCAAGTTTAGTTGTATCCCAATTATATGAGTTGTTAGTAAGACAGGCAGACGCACGAGGAGGACGACTAAAAAATAGAGTAAACTTTATACTAGACGAGTTTGGGAATTTTGTTAAGATAAATGATTTTACAAACAAGCTAACTGTTGCTGGTGGACGAGGTATGCGTTTTAATTTATTTTTACAGTCCTTTGAACAGTTAGATATGAAGTATGGGAAAGAAGAAAGTCATATAATAAAATCCAACTGTCAAAACTGGGTGTATTTACAAGCAGATGATGACGAAACATTACAATCTATTTGTAATAAACTAGGTAAATATACAACAAGTGCATATCAGTTATCTAGCAACCACGCAAGATACACAAATCCTAGTTCTTCTCATAGTTTAAGCCTTGTGTCAAGGGAGTTACTTACAACAGATGAAATAAGAAGAATAAACAGACCATATCAAATAGTTATAGGAAGAAATTTCCCTTGTATGTCCATAGCTTATGATTTAAGCAAGTGGCATTTTAATACAATGTGTGGACTTGGAGGTAAAGAACATAATAGATTAGTAAGGCAAAAAAGAGAAAATAAAAGAGATGCTAAACAGCTTAATAAAGATATAGATTTATGGGGTATATGGGAAATTTATAAATTTAAAATAAAAAATCCACATTTAATAGGGGGTGCTATTGATGAAACAGACGAAGATACATATAAAAATAATAACAATATCAATAACAATAATGATATTGAAAATGAGAAGAATACTTCTGAAGAAGAAAATAAAAAGGAAAATAATCAAAAATTGAAAAATCAAAATACATTTTTTAAACTTAATAAGGAGTGATTTATTTAATGATAAAGAAAATAATAAATTTTATTAGAGTAACACTATCAAGTAGTTTACTTATTTTTTTTGTATTTTTAAATAAAATATATGCAAGTAATATAGCTAGTAGCCAGTTAGCAACAGGGCTTGATAGATTGTTAAAAGATTTAACTAGCTGGGCATATAAAGTAATACCAGCAATAGGAACAGTTTTAACTATATACTTTTTTATAAGACGAGGTTCGGCAGATGAAATGGACATAAAAAAGTGGGACAATAGAATTAAAACTTGTGTAATATCATCAGTTGGTGCAGTTTTAGGAGCAGTAATAATAGATTTAGCTATTGGGTATTTTCAATAATTGGGGTAGTTTAAAACTATCCCTTATTTAAAGAATGGAGTGTTAAATATGAACTTTAGAGTAACTATAAACAAAACTTTTAATAAAGGCGATTTGAAAGGCTTTGCTACACTTGTAGTAGATGAAAAAATATATATAACAGGCTTTAAAATAATAGAAAAGCAAGGAAGATTATATGCTTTTTATGGAAGTAGAAAAGATAAACAAGGAAAATATAAGGATATATATTTTATAACAGATAAAGAGTTAAGACAAAAAATATATAGAATGATACTGGTTGAATATCAACAATACATAAATTTTAATAAAATAGATAGGTGCTAATATGGATATTATACTTTTAGGATTAATAGGTGTATTACTAACAGGTTGTATAGCATTAATAGATAGCTTATTAGGTGGGGTTTTAGAAATTTGCTTATATGCAGATAGATATATGACAGGTGCTGGTGGTGGTAGTTTAGTAAATGGACTATTTGATGTGGCACTAGGAACAGGTGTTTCTTTAATAATATTAAAATTTTTGAAAAAAGGTTTTGAATGCTATGTTTTATGGACAGATGGTGATGCAGATTCAAAGCCTATTTTAATTTTAACAAGATTTGCTCAAGCAATAATAATAGCTATATGTTTTCCTATTTTATATACATTTATGGCAGAAGTAACAGAAGAATTAACAAATGAAATACTAAACATAATAGGAGCAGATACTAATTATGACTGGTTAACTTGGGTAAATGCTATCTTATCTTTAGGACTTGTAAATGCAATATTTGGACTTATTTTCATCATTTGTTATTTTATACTATATTTTCAGTTTTTAATGCGTGGACTTGAAATACTTATTTTAAGAATAGGTATGCCTTTTGCTTGTGTAGGTTTATTAGATAATGATAAAGGTATATTTAAGCCTTATATGAATAAATTTTTTCAATCAATGTTTGCAAGTATAATACAAATAGGTTTATGTAAGCTAGGTATAGGATTAATGCTAAATATAGGTGTAAATATGAATATGTTCTGGGGTATAGCTTGTCTTGTACTAGCTATAAAAACACCAAGATTTTTAGCAGAGTTTTTAATACCAACAACAGGTGGAGGCTTTATAAATAATATTTATCATACAGGTAGACTTGTAGGAATGGCTAAAAGTTTAATAACTAAAAAAGGTGGAGGTTGATTAAAATAATAGATGAACTTTCAAAAATAATGATAGGAATAATTAGAACAGGAGTTATTTTAAGATTTACTATTTGTATGATAACTATGCAAAAAGCTGATGATGAAATGGAGGGAATAAAAAAACGAGTAGTAAATTTAATAGTTTTTTATATAATTGCAGAGAGTATATTTCAAGTAAAAGATATACTTTTTTATTATTTCAATTAAGTTATGACTTAATATTTTAAAACAAAAATTATAAACGGGTTTTTGTTTTAATAATTTAGCAATTATATTAATTGCTAAATTAGTAAAATATTTAGGAATAGCTGTTTTTAATACAAAGTATTAAAAAATTGATTATTTCAATTAAGTTATGATTTTTTAAGTAAGGAGGAAATATGCAAGATACTAAAAAAGAAATAATGCTTTATATACCTATGGGGGTAAAGTTAGAACAAGAATTTTTTACTGGGTTTGGTAAAAAAGAGTTGATAAGAAGTATTATAACAATGGGTATAAGTTTTACCATATCTTTTTTGATATACATATTTAATACATCACAAAGTATTTTGATAGTTAGCTTATTATCTAGTATTTTTGGAAGTATTATGATATGTGTTAAAGATACACAAAATCAAAGTGTATTAGATTATATAATTAACATTATTAACTTTTATAAAGAACAACAAATTTATAGTTATGTTGGAAGTATTTTTTAGGAGTGATTTTATGAAATTTAATATAATATATGCAGACCCTCCTTGAAGTTATAAAACTTATTCAAACAAGGGAAAAGGGCGAAGTGCAGAAAATCATTACAAAACTTTAAGTATAGAAGCTATAAAAAATATAGATATACAAAGTATAGCAGATGATAATTGTATATTGTTTTTATGGGTAACGTTCCCTTGTTTACTTGAGGGATTAGAAACAATAAAAGCTTGGGGGTTTACCTATAAAACAGTTGGCTTTTGTTGGGTAAAACGCTATCCAAAACAAACAGATAAATGGTTTTGGGGGCTTGGCTTTTGGACAAGAGCTAACGCAGAATTATGCCTTATAGCAACAAAAGGTAAAATTAAAAGAGTAAGTAACTCTGTTCATCAAATAGTAGATACACCTATTGAAAAACATAGCAAAAAGCCTGATATAGTAAGAGAAAAAATAGTTGAACTTGTGGGAGATTTACCACGAATAGAATTATTTGCAAGACAAAAAGTAGACGGTTGGGTATGTTTAGGAAATGAAATAGACGGACTTGATATAAATAAGGCAATAGAAAAAATTAAGGATAGTATTTAAAGGAGGTGGTAAAAAGTGCTTATATATATAACAAGTGGAGTAAATGAAAATATATTTGATAAAATATGTGAAAATAACAATATACATCTAACAAAATTTAAAAACATATTAAACTTAAATAACTTTTATTCAAAAAATAATTTTGAAAATTGCAAAATATTAGCAGTAGATTTATCTATTATAGGTAATACAGATGATGAAATATTAGAGTTTTTCTTAAAGTTTAGGCAATTATATGATGCTAAAATAGTAATTGTTGCAATAGGTAGAAAAGTTGGAGATATATTGCTATCAAAATTAGTTTCAGAAAGTATATTTAACTTTATAATAAGTGAAGATACTTTTTTACAAAAGGAAGAAATAAAAAAGTGTATTTTAGGTAATAATGAGTATAAAGATTGTGTTAAATTTAAAGTTGTAGAGGTAACACAAAATAAAGAAAATAGTAATAAATTAAATATTATTAAAGGCTTTTTAGATAAAATAAATAAATCTAAAATAGATAATGAATTGCCTAAAAATGGAGAATTATCAAATACAGATGATAAAAAATTACTTGAAAATAGCATTAAAGAAAATGTTAAACAAGAAGATAAAGAACCAGTAAAGCCTCAAATAATAGAAAAAATTATTGAACGTGAGAAAGTAGTTGAAAAAAAGGTTATAGTAAGACCTAAAATAAATATAAATAAATTAAAAATAGCAGTTTGTGGTACTTGCTCAAGAATGGGAGCAACAACACAAGCCTTTTTAATTGCGAATTATTTAGTAAAATATAAATTTAATACTTGTTATATAGAAGCTAATGGAAAAAATAGTTTAAGTAATATAAAAAATTTTTATGAAGTTTCTGTTGATGACAAAAATAAAAAAATAAGTTATAAATGGTTAGATATTTTTGCTAATGTAACACTTGAAGATTTACCTAATATATTAAGTATGAATTATGAAGTATTTGTATTTGATTATGGAGAATTTTTGAATACATTTGAAGAAAGTTTTGCAAGTGCTGATATAAGAATAGTTGTGTCTGGTGCAAAATTTTGGGAAGAAAAATATATAGAAAATGTATTTAAAATTTGTAACATATATAAAGATATAAATTTTATATTTAATTTTGTAGATGAAGAAGAACAAGATTTTATATTAAAAAATATGGAGGGTTTAAAAGTTTATTTTTCAGAGTATTGCCCTAATATATTTAAAATTTATAATGAAAAAATATATCAAGATATTTTAAAAAATTACTTATCTTTTAATGAAGTAACTTAATAGGAGGGAAAAGTGAGTACATTTTATAATAAATTTAAAGAAGAAGAAAAAAAAGAGCAAGAAAAACTAAAAGAACAAGAACAATTACAACAACAACTTAATAATCAAACATTTAATAACCAGCCTATAATAATACAAGATAAAAGCACTTTTAAAAATTTAAAGATTTTAATAAGTGCTTTTTTTATTTTTATAAAAGGGTTATTTTATTTAGGTATAACAGTATTTTCTAGTATAGGACTAACTGTTTTATTAAATGAAAGTTTAAGGAGTGCTTTTATTGATTTTGTAAAATCAGTTATATGAAAGGAAGTGATAAGATGAAAAAATTTATTATGTGCTTACTTACTACTTTAATGTTAAATCAACCTATATATGCAAATGATTTAAAGGAAATTAAGATGTCAATATTAGATGATAAGATAAAGGCAGTAAAAGTATTTGAAAGCACAGAAGATATAGATTTTAAAAATGTTGTTTTTGCTGATTTTGAAAAGGACAATTTTAAATATGTAAAAGATAGTATTAACGTTGATAGAATTACAAAAGAAGATAAAAAAGAACAAACAGAAGTATTATCTTTTATATTAACAAAAGAACAAGTTGCAGATAAAAATAAAGTTTTAAAGCTATTTCAAGAAAAGCTACAATATAAAAAAGATGGTTATTATGGATTATTATCAAAAGATGAAAATACCTTAAAAATAGAGCCTAACAAAATAGAAAGCAACACTACATATAAAAAGCAAGTAGTTACATTAACTGAAAATAAAACTTATTATGGTTTAGAATCTAATGATTATGGACTAATACCTAAAACTATTAATAAAAATGGTGTTATATTAAATTTAGTAAATGCAAATTTTGTAAGTACAAATAATGAGGCAATATCAAGTGTTGCTAATACTGGAGTTGGTACACTTTATAATTGTAATACAACATATAAAGGAAGTTACACTAAACAAATACCAAATACAACAACAAAAGTTATAGATTATAAGGCTAGTATTGAATATAAAGGTAATATTTCAAAAGAAGTTTTTGATAAAAATATAATAACTGCCACATATAAAGGGGAAAAATTATTTGACCCTACAATACCTGTTGCAGTAGCTACAACAACAAGTGCAACGGGATTTTTTGGCTTTATAGTATTTTTATTTACTAAAAGAAATGTAAAAATATATAACCTTAATAATGGTATTTATGAGTTAATAGGAAAATGTAAAATAACAGAAAAAAATAAAAATATAAACTTAAATATTGTATCTATAAAAGCCAAAAGCAATATTTATAAATTACTTTTAGATAAATCTATTGCTAAAAAGTTAAATAATCAAGATATAAATATAGTTTTAGATAATGTTACAAAAATTCAAAAAGTAGAATTTAAAGAAAATAACACATATATAGATGTTACATTTTAGGAGGTACAATTATGAAATTTAACAATAATACAAAAAAGACATTTTTATTAGCTATGATGTTTGCTAGTATGATGAACTCAACAGCCTTTGCCAGTAGTTTTAGTGATATAAATAACGTTCAAGGCAGAGAATATATAGAAAAGTTTGCAGAAAAAGGCTATATAAAAGGATACGAAGATGGAACATTTAAGCCTAATAATACTATAACAAGGGCAGAAATATCACAAATATTATCTAGCTTTAATATAAATCTAAAATTTGAAGATATAACATTTAAAGACAGTAATGGTTGGTTTTCAAATGCTATAAAGAAAGCTACTGAAAATGGTTTTTTAAGTGGTTACAAAGACGGAACATTTAAGCCAAACAATAAAATCACTAGGTTTGAAATGATAAAAATAACTTCTATGTTGGTAAGAAATAATAACTATGATAAAGTGCAGTTACCTTATGCAGATACAAATAATATTCCCAGTTGGGTATTAAATGATGTAAATAATTTATACGCAAGTAAAGTTATAGAAACATATCCTAATAACTTAATAAATGGTAATGAAAATATAACAAGAGCAGAAGTTGTTACAATGCTATCAAAAGCATTAGAAGTTAATGGTTGGGATATGAATAAAGTTACGCAAAATGTTAAGACAAACAAAACTAACCCTTTACCAACACCAACAGCCTTGCCTAAAGGGGTAATTGGTTACTTGAGTGTAGATGGAACAAATATAAAAAACTTCCCAGTAAAAGATGCAAGGGACAATACAGAAATGCTTACAGTAATGAAAAGTGCAGTAGGACATTTTGCACAGACCCCTATATTTAATGGAAACGTTGGATTATCAGCACACAATCGTGATTATAAAATAGATTTTAGGCAGTTAAAGAATGTAAACATAGGAGATAAAGTAATCTATAAAACAAATTTAGGAACAAGGACATATAAGATAACAGTAAAAACAAACATAAAAGAAACGGATTTTTCATACCTTGAAGATACTAAAGATAACAGAATAACAATGATAACTTGCATTGAGGGTAAGCCAACAGAAAGATTAGTAGTACAAGCTATTCAAATTTAAAATAGCTTATTTAATGGAATATATAATTTTATTTTTAATAGGTTGTTTATGCTATATATTAAGCATTATAAATATAAAGAATAATAAAATATTTTATTCAATGTTTATAGTAATGATTTTTATAGCATATTTATTATCATAAAGGTATATTATGTTATTTTTATAAATATTTTTTAATAAAATTAAATATTGATTCAATCTTATTAATATGCTATCATAGTTATATAAAATCAAGATATAAATTTAATACTATAATAGTATGTTAAATAAAGAGAGGGAGTAGATTTTATGAAAAAATTTATAAAAATTTTATGTAGTATAATGGTAACAACAAGTATGTTATTAAGTAGTGTTAGTGTTTTTGCAAACACAGTAGAGAGAGTAGTAAAAATAAGCATAGGTAATAAAATAGCAAATGTAAATGGAGAAAATGTAGCATTAAATGTTGCTCCATACGTTCAAAAGCCAAGTGATAGTATGATGATACCTTTAAGATTTGTGTCAACAGCTTTAGGAATACCAGAACAAAATATACAATATAACCCAATCAATAAGGAAATAACAATCAATTATAATGGAAGAACAGTAAAATTTATAGCAAACACTAATAAACTAATCTTAAATGGAGAAAGTTTTGATATGTTTATAAATAATACACACCCAGTTTATACAGAAATAAAAAACGGTAACACATTTATACCTTTAAGAGCTTTAGAATCAGCCTTTGGTATTAAAATAGACTGGGAAAGTAGCACAAAAACTGCTATAATGACTAACACTATAAATATTGTAGATAAAAATGTAGAAAATAATAACGACCCTATAATTAATGAAACAGAAAATAATACAAATGAAAGTATTGAGGAAAATAGCAATATAAATGAAAATAATCAACCTAAAGAATTAACAGAAGAAGAAAAAAGAGCAATGGAAGAAGAAGTTGTAAGACTTGTTAATGAAGAAAGAGAAAAACACGGATTACAACCTTTACAAATATCAGAAAGATTAATGAAAACAGCTAGGGAAAAATCAGACGATATGATTAAAAATAATTATGCTTCACATACAGACCCAAATGGTTATAATATGGCGAAAGAATTAAATGTTGCTGAAAATATACACGGTGTATCTTCTACACCAGATAGTGCCGTATATAATTGGTTAGATTCAAAACAGGGGCATAAAGAAAATATATTAAATCCAAACCTTAAATATACAGGTGTTGGTATTGCATTTGATAAAAATTCTGAGTTTATTTACTATTGGACACAACAGTTTAGTAGTGATGATAAATGGGCAAATGAAAATTAAATAAAAATAGTTACAAAAAGCACTTTTAATAAGTGCTTTTTTTATGTTAAAAAAAGGAGGAATATATATGAAAAATATTAGAAGTCCACCTTATTTTACTTTATAAAATAAAAACAAAAAATAAAAATTGAAAGGAAATAAAAATTATGAAACAAAATAACAAATTTTATAAAAATATAATAGCGATAATATTAAGTGTATTTATGCTATTTTCAAATATAGCAAATACATTTGCCTATGAATGGGACTTGCAAATACCATCAATAGGTGGAGAAGATATAATTATAAATGGTAATGATGATTTAGTATTAGATGATACAGTTATTATTGATACATCACCAGAAACAAGTAATAATCAAAATGAAAATGTAGAAATAGGAACTACAAATCCAAACATAAATATTGAAAATAATCAAAATAAAGTTAATTATGATACTACTTTATTAAGTGAAGATTTTGATAAAAATAATGGTTTAACAGTTAAAGTGCCTATTATAGCAAGTATACCTCCTATTACTACAAAAAGTGGAGAAAATCAATTAACCCTTGTAGGAAGTGATAAAGGTGCTGACGCAACAGTTACTTTTAAAGGGGACGAAAGTGGTGCTACAAATCACGCACTAATAGATTACATAACAAGAGAAAACAATGACCCTAATGCAGTTAGTTATTGTATTTCCCCATTTTACGCTGGAGCTAAAGAAAACGGAACAACAGTTGTAACAATAGATAGCAATGTAACTGAAAATGATAAATATCTTTTAGGTATAGCTATTGCTGGTTACCCACATAACAAATTTAATGTTAGTGGCTTTAGTGAATTAAAAGAAGAAGACCAATATTATGCAACACTAATTGCAATGGAACATTTTATATTTCAGAAAAAAGGAGCATATAAAAATAAAAAAGGTGTTGAGTTTAAAGGCGACCATTGGAATAGTACACGCTGGTTTCCAACAAGAAGTGGAGATGCTAACGCACAAAAAATAATAAATGTGGCTAAACAAATTTATTCAAAAGGAATGGCTAATCCTTATGACCCAGAAAAAGGCATAGCTACTATAAATTTTAAAGATAATAATCAAAATAATGGAACACTAAAATTAGATAGTGATAAATACAAATTAACAATTACTTTAACAAGTGATATAGATTATAGTCACGCAGTATTACAGTTTGAAGACCCTAAAATAAAAGAGTGGGCAACAGGTGATACTAAAATTCAATTTTATGATGGAGTAGGTGAAAAAGGAACTAGACTTAACTGGACTACAAAAGAAATAGATGGTAAAAGCTATGAGGGTATCATTATTGAAAAAGCTAGTAGAAAAACAGATACAATAACTATTGTATTAGATAAAGAAGTAGCTCAAAGTGTAATACAAGGAGAAAGTGGAAATTATAGTGTACCTTATACAGTTAAATTTTTTGGTGGCAATATGCAAGTAGGCTATAAAACTAAAAATGTAAATTCTAGTTTACAAGATTATGTTGCAATAACAACAGGCAATGCTACCGCTAAAAATAAAATTAGTTGGAGCAAATTTGATAATCCTAATACAGAATCATCAACAGAACCACCAAGCACAGCAACAACAAGTACACCACCACCAGAAGATAAAGGAAAAGGTGGACTTAAAATATTAAAATATAATAAAAAGACAAATGAATTAGTAGCTGGTGCTATTTTTAAAATTAGAGGTATTTCAGAGGGTGTATATGATTTTAATGTTCAAATACAAGCAAGTAATGGTGCTGAAATACCACTTCCTAATGGTGGTAAAGCAGTTTGTAAAGATGGTGTAATAGAAATATCAAATATTAATGTTGGTACTTATGAAATAACAGAAATAACGCCACCCCCTAATTTTGATATAGCAGAGGGACAAAATTCACAAACAGTACAAGTTGAAAGTGAAAAGAATGCTACATTATATCCACAAGTTAGATTTGAAAATAATCCTTATGGTATTTTAAAAATTAAAAAGATAGACGCAATTACAGGAGAATCACTTGAGGGAGCAGTTTTAAAAATATCTAATCCACTTTTTGACTATCAACAAGAATTTACAACAGGTGAAGACGGTACAATAGAAATTGAAAATTTAAAACAAGGTAGCTATGAAATAATAGAAGTTAAAGCTCCAAATGGATATATACTATCTAATGAAACAAAAGTTGCCGTTTTAAAATGGGGAGAAACTACTGAAATAACTTATGAAAATCAACCTAAAACAAGTCTTGTTATTACTAAAATAGATAGTGCAACTGGGGAAAAATTAGATGGTGCTAGATTTAAGTTAAAGCATACAACAAGTGGTGCTGAATATTTTACAGATGAAACAGTAGATGGTATAGCTACCATTGAAGAATTAGTTGAGGGTACTTATACATTAACTGAAATACAAGCACCAAATGGTTATATATTAAATAAAGACCCTATAACAGTTGTTATAGAAAATGACAGAGTTAATGAAGTTACTATAAAAAACAGCAAAAAGCCTAGTATTACAGTTAATAAAGTTGACTCTGAAACAAAAGAGCCTTTAAGTGGAGCAAAATTTGAAATATGGAGGGCAGAAAATAACACAGTACAAGGCTTAATTGAAAAAGTTGGCGAATATTATACAAACGAACAAGGTAAAATTAATCTTAAAAATCTTGATTATGGTTGGTACGCAGTAAAAGAAATATTACCACCACAAGGTTATTTATTAGCTAAAGATAATATAAGATTTGTATACCTTGAAACTAATCAAACAGAAGAAAATGAAGTGTCTATCACTTTTGAAAATGACAAAAAGCCTAGTTTAAAAGTAATTAAAAGAGATAAAGATACAAAAGAATTATTAGCTGGAGCAAAATTTGAAATATACAGAGCTGAAAACAATACTACACAAGGACTACTTGAAAAAGTTGGTGAATACTTTACTAATGAACAAGGGAAAATCGTGCTTGATGTTACAGAGTATGGTTGGTATTGTATAAAAGAATTAGAGCCACCAAAAGGCTATTTATTATCAGAAGATAATGTAAAATTTGTTTACCTTGAACCTAATCAAACAGGCGAAAAACAAGTACAAGTTATTTTTGAAAATGATAAAAAGCCTAGCTTAACAATTAATAAAGTTGGAAGTGTAGGTAAAGAGCCATTAAAAGGTGCAAAATTTAGTCTTTTTTATGCTGGAGATAATAAAGACGGTGCAGTAGAAAAAATTGGAGATTATATTACAGACGAGCGTGGTAAAATTGAAATACCAACAGGAACATTAAAAGCTGGTTGGTATAAGTTACAGGAAACAAAAGCACCAGAGGGTTATGAAATTCAAGGTACTGGTACTTATGAATTTTTCCTTAAAGCTGGAGAAAGTAAAGAAATCACTATTGAAAACGTTGCAAAAAATGCAATTATTATTAAAAAAGTTGATGCTGACACAGGAGAGCCTTTAGCTGGTGCAACATTTAGTGTAAGTATTATATCAGATGGTAATTCTAGTGGTACAAATGGTACAACTATTGCAAATGTAATTACTAACAGTAATGGTGTAGCAGTTGTTACAGGTTTAAAAGCTGGTGGTTATATTATAGAAGAAACAAAAGCACCAGACGGATATGTAATGCTTGAAAAATCAGAAACAGTATGGTTAAATAAAGACGATACTTCAGCAGTTACAGTAACTTTTGAAAATAGAAAAAATGCTGGTTTAGGTATTAAGAAGTTAGATAGTATTACAAAAGAGCCACTTGCAAATGCAGTATTTAAAGTTACAGACAGTAAAGGACAAGTTGTTGGTGCTTCTAACGGCTTATTTAGAACAGATGAAAAAGGCTTTATTCACATACCAAATTTAGATGTAGGTGCTTATGTTGTTCAAGAAATACAAGCCCCTAATGGTTATATATTAGATGATACACCTCAAACAATTCATATAACTTATGGTAAAATACATACACTTGAATTTTTCAATATGCCAAAAACAAGCATATTAATTAAAAAATACGATAGTGTAACAAAAGAGCCTTTACAAGGAGCAGTATTTAAAGTCACAAATGGAAAAGGACAAGTTGTAGGTAATGGTAATGGACTATTTACAACAAATATAAACGGTACTATACTTGTACCAGACTTAAAAGCTGGTACTTACATTGTAGAAGAAATAAAAGCACCAGAAGGCTATATACTTGAAAGTAAATCACAAGTAGTAGAAGTTGAAAATGGAAAAGTATATACACTTGACTTTTATAACAAACCAACAAATAGCTTAATTATTCAAAAATATGATGCTGAAACTAAAGAGCCTTTAGCAGACGCAAAAATAAAAGTTGAAAAACTAGGAAATAGTGTTCAATTAATAGGCGAATATAGAACAGATAAAACAGGTAGAATAGTAATTCCAGATTTAAAAGCTGGTAGCTACTCTGTTCAAGAGGTGGAAGCACCAAAAGGTTATATACTTGACAATACAGCTAAAACAGTTGTTGTAAAACAAGGAGAAACACAGGTTGTAGAATTATTTAATAAAAAATATGATAGTTTAACAATAATTAAACTTGACACAACAACTAAAGAGCCTTTAGCAGATGCAATTATTAAAGTTACTACTGTTGATGATAAACTTATCGGCGAATATAGAACTGATGAAACAGGTACTATCGTTGTAACAGGATTAAAACAAGGTTCTTACAAAGTACAAGAGATAAAAGCTCCTAATGGATATGTACTTGACAACACTGTTAAACTTGTTCACTTAAAACAAGGCGAGCCACAAAAAGTTGAAATATTTAATAGCAAAAAAGCTGGAATACAAATACTTAAAAGAGATAGCAAAACTGCTAAACCATTACAAGGAGCAAAATTTGAAGTACGCAAAGTAAATGGCGAACTTATAGGTGCTAATTATATAACAGATAACAACGGCTTAATTACTATAAATAGTTTAGAGCAAGGTTGGTACACTGTTAAAGAAATAACTGCTCCTAAAGGTTACGCACTTAATAATAACGTTCAAAATATAGAGGTAAAAACAGATAAATATACTCAAGTTGTATTTGAGAATGACAAGCTAGGCTCTATTAGACTAAAGAAAATAGACTACGTTACAAGAAAGCCTATTGCTAATGTTAAATTTAAAATAACTAAAGAAAACGGCGAAAATGTAGGGGAATTTGTAACAGATAAGTGGGGAGAAATTAATCTTATTAATGTTTTAGAGCCTACAACTTATTTAATTGAAGAAGTAGCAGTCCCACAAGGGTATGCACTTGATAAAGGTGTAAGAAAAGTTAAAATTGAAGTAGGTACTGAAACTATGGTTGAGTGGGAAAACTATCCACTTGCTACACTTGAAATAAATAAAATAGATGAAAGAACTAAAAAGCCAATAGCTGGTGTTGAATTTGAAATATTAAATGCTAAAAAGCAAAGTATGGGTAAATTTACAACAGATAAAGACGGAAGAATTTATCTTGAAAGTAAGTTAGGACAAGGAACATATCATGTTAAAGAAACAAAAGCTAAAGATGGTTATATTCCTAACGAGGGTGAAAAAATGGTTGAGCTTAAATGGGGTAAATCAACAGAAGTAGAGTTTGTAAACACTCCAATTTTTGGACAAATTGAAATTCACAAAATAGGCTCAAAAAATAACCAAATCACAGGACAATTAGATGGCGATAATTTAAAAGGTGCTGAATTTACAATATATGAAAAAGCTACTGGTAAAGAAGTAACAAGAGTTGTTACTAACTACAACGGTATAGCTAGAACAGGTGAATTACCTTACGGTGAATATATTGTAAAAGAAACTAAAGCACCAGCTTATTATATACTTAATGAACAAGAATTTGAAGTAAGTATAAAAGAAAATAAAGAAGTTATTAAGTTAGAAGTAGAAAATAAATCAGTAGATTTAAAAACTGGTGGAGAAAAATCAACAGTTAAGGAAACTAAATCTGGTGATACAATAAGATATGACTTTAATAATCTTCAAAACTTATCAACTGTACCTTTAGAAGATTTTTATATACACGAAAGTTTGCCAAGTGCTATAACAGTACAGAGAATATTTACAGGTACATTTAACCAAAATATGAAATATAAAATAACTTATAAAACTAATAAAAATAATCAGTTTAAAATTCTTCAAGATAACTTATTTACAGACAGAGTATATGAAATAGACTTAACTAAAGGCTTACAAAAAGATGAATATATTACAGATTTAAGATATGAATTTGATAGCGTTGGCGTAGGCTTTAGAGAAGTAGAAAAGCCATTCCTTTATGCAAAAGTAAATAGTAATGTTAAGAAAAATGAACAATTTACTAATATACTTACAGTTGGTGGTAAATATGATATGCAAACAGTAAAACACGAAGATAGATTTACAACAACAGTAATAAGCACAACACCAACATTTGATGGTAAATTGCCTAAAACAGGTTATTAATAAATTAAAAGGCTAGAAAAATTTTTTCTAGCCTTTTATAACACTATTTATTTACCTTTTGTTATTTTATCTAAACATATCAAAATACTTTCAACATCTTCATAGTGGTTATTATCTTTTAAAAGATTATATATTCTATTTTCAGAATTTAAAATACGTAAATTACCAAATAGCAAATAATCAGATGAAATATTAAATGTATCACATATTTTATATAAAGTTTCAATAGACATACCTTTTTTACCGTTTTCAATTTCTGCTAGAAATTGAGGAGATATATTTATCTTTTCAGAAAAGCTCTCCCTAGTTAAATTGAGTTTTTGACGTTGTGTTTTTATTCTCTCGCCTATACTAATATTTGAAAAATTTTTCAAAAAAATCACTCCGTTTACAGTTTAATGTTTTAATTTTAAATGTATTAATAAATTTATTAAATAAGCTATAAGATTATAATATAAGCTAATAGTTGATTTTAGTTTTAAGTTGTAGTATTATTAAAACAAAAATTTATAGGAGAAAAATTATGATATATAAAAGTTGTTGTTTTACAGGACATAGAAATATATTAGAAAAAGACTATAATAATATTTATAATTTAATTAAAAATTGTATAGAAAATCTTATATTAGAACAAAATGTTGTGTATTTTAAGGTTGGTGGTGCAATAGGCTTTGATACTATATGCTCATTATGTATTTTAGAGTTAAAGAAAAAATACTCAGATATAAAGTTAATTTTAATATTACCTTGTAAAAATCAACATTTAAAATGGAATGAAAAAGACAAAGAATTATATAATATAGTATTAGAAAATGCAGATAAAATTATGTATGTATCTGAAGAATACACAAAAGATTGTATGCTAAAAAGAAACGACAAACTTTTAGAAAATAGTGATTATTGTATATGTTATTTAAGAGAAAAAACTATAAGAGGAGGAACGCTTTATACATTTAATCGTGCTAAAGATAAAAATATAAAAATATATAACATAAATGATTATTTGAAGTATATTAATTTTAATCTACTTTTTTATTTTAAGGAGGAAAAATGGAAACATTAATAGTACCAATAATAATATTAACAAGTGTAATTATAGGTGGAAGTATTTTGATACTTTACATAAATAATTCTACAAATAAAAAATATAAAGATGAACAAGACTTTGATAAGGAAACAGCCCAAGAATTTATAAATATAAAAGATATAAATGATAAGTATTTATATACTAATGAGGGTAATATAATGATGTATTTAAGGATAGACAGTATAAGTATAGATTTATATAGTAAAAGTGAAAAAGAAGCCTTGATGAAATCTTTAACGGCAGAGTTATCTGAAATACAATACCCTTTTAAATTTATAGCAGTATCAAGACCTGTTGATATAAGTCCTATCATATCAAATATGCAAGAAATGATAAAGTTTTCTAATGATAACCAAAAAGAATTATTAAAGAAAGAGATTATTGAAATGAACAATTTTGCATTAAGTGGAGATATAGTAGAAAGGCAATTTTATTTAGTTATATGGGAAAAATATCAAGAGGGCATTGAAAAAGAAATATACAGGAAAGCTATGTTACTTTCAGAAAAGTTTACTATAAACAATATAGGTTGTGAAATATTAAATCAAAGGGAAATAATGAGATTTATCAATTTAATAAATAACCCTTACTATGCACATTTAGAAGATAGTGATTTTACAAAAGATATACCAATAATACAAGATTAAGGAGAATAAAATGACTAAAAAAATAAATATAAAAAACAAGAAAAAACAAACTAACCCAATGCTTGATATATTAACACCAATAGGTTTAAGGTTTAATAAAAATACTTTACATATAGGAGAAAGTTTTACAAAAATTTATGGTATTATAAAGTATCCTAACAAGGTAAAAAGCGAATGGTTATCTAAAATAACAAATATACCTAATACAGTTGTAACAATAGGTATAAAGCCAGTTGATAATACAAACTTAATAACGGCTATATCAAGAAATATTACATACGATAGGAGTTTAGCAGAATCTTCAAAAGATGCTTTGACTAGACAAAGGGCAGAAAAATCAGCAGAAGATGGAGAAAAAATAATTGCACAAATAGATAGGGAAAATGAAACAGTAGCACTTATGACTATTTGTGTAGCTACAATGTCAAGGGAGGAGCAAGATTTTAAGAGAGTTTGTAGACGTTCAGAAAGTATAATAAGTGTGTTAAAATGTAAAATGAGAGCTATACCTAACTTACAAAAGGAATTATTTAAACACATTTACCCTACTTTTACTAATAAGGAAAAAATAGAAAATATATTACAGAAAATAGTACCTATATCAACATTTGTAGGTGGCTTTCCTTTTGCTAGAAGTGGCTTTAATGATGGTTCTGGTTATTATTTAGGGGTAGATAGTAATGGAGGACTTGTTATAACAGATATATGGAAAAGAGAAAGCGATAGGACAAATTCAAACATTGTAATAATGGGGAATAGTGGTGTTGGTAAATCTACTGTTATAAAACACTTAATAATTAGTGAATATATGAATAATACTAAAATAATTTGTATAGACCCAGAGTCCGAATATAAAGACTTATGCAAAAATTTAGGTGGAAACCTTATAAATGCAGTTGGTGGAACAAAAGGAAAAATAAATCCATTGCAAATAAGACCACTTCCTAAAGATGATGAGGACGAAACAGACAAGCTATTTAAAGAAGATAATGGTATAAACGATTTAGCATTACATATAAAAAATTTAGAAATATTTTTTAGTTTATATAATAGCTCTTTAACAGATATGCAAATGGCTATTTTAAAAAATATGTTGGTTAAGTTATATAAAAATTTTGGTATAGACTGGAATACAGATGTATCAAGGTTAAATTCAGAAGATTTTCCTACATTTAAAGATTTATATAATCTAATAGTAGAAGAATTAAAAATAAGCAAAAATAATGTACTATTAGAAATATCTATTTTATTATCAGATATAGCTAATGGTAGTGATAGCTTTATATGGAATGGACATACAACAGTTGAAGATAATTCTAACTTTATATGTTTTGATACAAACGGCTTACAAGGTACATCAGACAATGTAAAAAGAACACAATATTTTAATATATTGACTTATTGTTGGGAAAAGATATGCAAAAATAGAAATGAGAAAATAATGCTAATATGTGATGAAAGTTATTTAATGATAGATGAAAAAGTACCTCAATCACTTGTATATTTAAGAAATATGATGAAAAGAGTTAGAAAGTATGAGGGAAGTTTGGCAGTAATATCACATAGTGTAGTAGATTTTTTAAGTGATAACATAAAACAATATGGACAAGCACTTTTGGATATACCAACATATAAAATACTTATGGGAACAGATGGACAAAACTTAAAAGAAACAACTAAACTATATGATTTAACAGAAGCAGAGCAAGATTTACTACTAGCTAAAAAACGAGGACACGCCTTGTTTATGGCTGGAGCAAAAAGGTTACATATAAACTTTACAATACCAGAGTATAAGCTTGAATATATGGGCAAGAGTGGTGGAAGATAAAAGTTAAGATTTATAAACTAACTTTTATCTTTTGTTTCAAGTAGAAAGTTTATAAATTCTTTAATTATTTTTAGCTTTTCTTCGTCATAGTCAGAAACTTTACTAAATAAGTTATCTAGCTTAATATCATTATTATCAACAGACTTAAATATAAGACTATCAATAGATATATTTAATACATTTGATATATTTATTAGCGTTTCAAAAGATGGAGCATTTATTCCATTTTCAAGTTTTACATAATGACTATAAGAAATATCTAATTTTTCACATAGCTTTTCTTGAGTAAAGCCGAGTTGTTTTCTTCTTGTCTTTAAATTTTTAGAAAAGTTATTAATATAATTTTTATACAAAAATATCACCTCCATTAATATATAAAATGGTATTATAAAACAAATATAAATCACATACAATTAAAATGAAAATATTTGCACTCAAAAGGAAATTAATATATAATAGATTATAATTAAACTTTTATTATTTGTTTTGAAAGAAGGAATTATACAATGAGAGATTTTAAAATATATGGTATTTTAGGAATTGAATTAGATGACTTATTAGAAGATGAATATGGAGAAGATAGACATAAAAAATTAATATCAAAATTAATAGATATAATGCTTGAAATTTATTTTAATTATGAAACGAGGGCATTTATAACAAACTGTGAATTAGGCACAAGTTTATGGTGTGGAGAAATTATATCAAATTTGTTAAAACATTTTCCTAAAGAAATATATTTATACAGTATATTACCATTCAAAAATAGAGAAAACAGTTGGACTGTTAAATACCAGAAAAGATATAAAAATCTACTTAAAAAGTGTAATGTAAAGGCATATTTAGAAGAAGAATATAAACAAGATTGCTTTAAGGAAGTAAATAATGAAATAATAAATAATTCTAATACTATTTTTGCTGTTTGCAATTTAAAAAATATTTATAAATTAAATGAATTACTAGATATAGCTTTACAAAAAAATAAACCTTTAATTTTATTAGACACAGAAACATTAAAAACTATTAATTTTTATTAAATTATAATATTAAAAAGGGGGAATTAATTATTGAAAGAATTAGCAATAAAAATATTAATTCAATTAACAATAAGTGAAGAAAAAAGGAAAAAGGCTTTAATATTTATAGTGTCTATTGTTACAGGGCTATTAATGTTAATAGCCTTTTTTTTATACTTAATAACAAATCCTTTGGATATGTTTAAAGAATTTATTTTTGGAGATGAAATATTAGCAATAGAGCAATTTCAAAAAGATTATGGATATAACCAAACGATAGGTATTTATGATAAAGACTACATAGACGCCGAAGGGCAAGAATATGGCGATATAGTTTTTACTGATAGTGCAGTAAATGTAGTTTATTTCAATCAACTAGATGAAAAGTATAAAAATCAGTTGTATGGAGTGGATAAAGTTGGCACCCACGGTTGTGGGCCAACATCTATGGCTATTGTAGTATCTAGTTTAACAGGACAAATTTATGACCCTATTTATATGTGTAACTGGAGCGTTGAAAATGGATATTATGCTAAAGGGAGTGGTTCTTATCATAGCTTAATACCAAACTGTGCAAAGGCTTTTGGTTTAAATGTAGAGGGGTTAGGAAATGATAAGGGGAAGGTTGTAGATGCCCTTAATAATGGTAAATTAGTAGTAGCTTTAATGAGTAAAGGGACATTTACAAATAGTGGACACTTTATCGTATTAAGAGGAATAACAAGTGATGGTAAAATACTTGTAGCAGACCCAGCAAGTTACAAAAGGAGTAAACAATCATTTGATATAGACTTAATAATGAATGAAGCTAGAAAAGGTGCTGGTGGAGCTTTTTGGAGTATATGGAATTAATTATTTATAATAAAGGAGATAAAATTATGGAAAAATTTGAAATTAAAAATATGTTATATAAATGCAATTTAAAAAGTAGAGCTTTAAGTGTAATATTATATTTATTAGATAGAGCAAACAAAGATTTAGTGTGTTTTCCTAGTATCAAAACTATATCTAAAGACTTGAATATATCTGTTTCTACAACAAAAAGAGCTTTAAATAACCTTGTAGAAACAGGCTTTATTGAAAAGATAGAAAGATTTTTAGATACAACAGGTAAACAAACATCTAACCTATATATTATCAATGTAGAAAATATCGAAAATCTTAAAAATGTAGAAAAAGTAGAAAAGGTTAAAGAAGAAAAAGAAATTTTAGAAATATTTGAAGAACAAAAAGAAGAAAGTACACAAAATAATATAACAGAAGATAAAATAAGCACAGAAATTAATAAAAAAGATGAAGGAAAAGTTAAAAATAAGGTATGCCTTAAGGAAAGTATGCCTATAAAAATTATTAAAAACTTAACTATTATAGAGATTGTAAAAACTCTTGCAAATTTTAAATATAAAAATTTTAAAAATGATGTACTTAAAAAAATCAAAAATATTAGTTGTGTACTAAATTATGGAAATATGGACTACACCCCAGTTCATTTTTACCTCCCCTTTAACTTACAATTTAACAATATATAAAATTGAAAAAGAAGTAATATGTAGTTCAAAAATATGTAGAAAATAATCTATAAATTTTGTATAATATTGTGTATAGAAAGAATTTTGGGAGATTTTGGTATGTTAAGAAAGAGTAAGTATCATATATTTTATGAAATATCGGAAATTAATAAATTAATAACCAGTAAAGGATATGACAGATTAATCCCTACTTTTTCATCTTCTGCTATGAAAGTATATCCACATCAAATAGCTGAAACAATGTTTGCACTAGATAGCAATGAAAAAGGGTTAATACTAGGCAATGAGGCTGGGCTTGGAAAGACATTTACATCTATGATTTTTATATCACAAAATTATATAGAGGGTAAGAAAATATTAATAGTTACACCGTTATCATTAATAGGACAATGGAATGAGCTTATTGCTTATAACTTAACATTAGATTATAAAGTATTAACTGGAGAAGAAAAGCCAGAAGAAAATATGTTTAATGATAAAGTAGTATTGACAACATACGAGTATTTAAACAACAAATTTGATTTATTAAGAAAAGCTAGCTTTGATATAGTTATATTTGATGAGGCACAGAGAGTAGGTAGCTTTTACAATGATAAAAATAAATATATTAATAATTTAAGAGAGTGTGTAAGAAATAGCTTTAAACACCATTACCATTTGAAATAAATATATTAAAATTATATGGTGTTATAAAATTTATAGATGAAAATGCTTTTAATGGAATAGATAAAGATACATTTTTTAAAAGGTATTACAAAAAAGAAGAAAATTATACAGAGCTATTAAATGAAGTAAATAAGTATTGTTTTAGAACATTAAAAAGCCAAGTAAAGCACTATGTAAAAATACCAAATAGAGTAATAAAGATGATAAAATATAACTTTAATACTAAAGAAGAAAAGTTATATGCTATGATAGAAAATTACTTACAAATGGAAAATAAAAAGATATTTCCTAAAATGGAGCTATACGACTTAACACTAATGTTTACTAAAAACTTATCATCATCTGTAAATAGCTTTTCAAATATGCTTGAAAATGTAATAAAAAGAGCTGAAAGTATAGAAAATTGTAATGAAGAATTAGAGAAATTAAAAACAATGCTAGAGTTTACAAAAAGTATAAAATCTAGTGATAAAACAAAACAATTACAATTAATATTAAAAAATGGGTTTAATAGTTTAAAAAAAGTAGGAGCTAATAAAAAAGCTATTATATTTACAGAAAGTAAGGCAACACAGCAATATTTATATAATGTTTTAAAGGGTAAATATAAAGTTTTGGGGTTTAATGGGGACAATAGTCGTGATTATAAAATAATAGACGATTTTAAAAGAAAATTTGATATATTAATAGCAACAGATATAGCTTCAGAAGGCTTTAATTTAGATTTTTGTTGTTTTGTAATAAATTATGATTTACCTTATAATGTGTTAAAGTTAGAGCAACGTATAAGTAGGTGTCATAGGCAAGGACAAGCATTTGATGTATTAGTTGTAAACTTTTTTAATGAAAATAATTTTTATGATATTCGTTTAATGGAGCTTATAAACAAAAGGTTAAAACAATTTAATAGTATAATGGGAATGACAGATACTGTTATAGATTTTTCTGAAGATATGGAAATAAATTTACGAACTAAAGAAGAAATAGAACAAGAATATAATAACATATTAGAAGATAATAGAGAAGAAAATATACAATTATTAGATAATACAGAAACAATAGTAAAATATGTATTTAACAAAGAAATAGAAGAAAAATATACAATAAATACAGTCTATTTAAAATATAAAAATGATTTTATAAATAATGCTATATGGGAGCTTGCAAAATTTGTTCTTGAAGATGAAAAAGGCTTTAAATGTGATGAAGAAACAAGAACAATAAGTATAATAAAAAAATCTATACCTAAAAGCATATATCAAACGGCAGTAGAAAAAGAAATAAAATATAGTATGTATGATAGGAACATAGGAATAAGCCACCATAATTATTTAACCTTTACAAGTAATATTACAAGAAAATTGTTACTTGACTTTAGGCTAAAGCTAAACAAATTAAATGAATATGCTAAAATAAAAGTTACAGGTAACATAGAGCCTTGTTATGTTTTAGGGTATAAATTAAAAAATAACGTACATTTTATAAGTGATTTATTTTGTGAACTTATAGGAGTTACTAAAACTGGTACAATACTAACAAATGAAATATGCAGTAAAATAATGGATTTAGATGTAGAAGAAATAACAAAATTAGATGATATAAGCATAGAAAATATTGAAGAATTAGAAAAGCACATAGATAAAACAAAATATGAAAAAATGTTTATAGAAAAAATATCAAAAAAGATGAATATAGAAGAAAACACAATAAAAGAAGATTTAAAAATACAAAAATTACAATTAAAAAGTAATATTAATAGCTTAAAAACAGAATTAAATATGTTAAAAGAACAATTTAATCAAACTATTAATAAAATTGAAAAGTTAAGAATCAATAGACAGATAAATTTAAAAGAAAAGGAGCTTAAAAAACTAGAACAAGATTTATTTTTAGATGAAATAAGACTTGAAAATAATTACAATACTATTACTGAAAACTTAAAGGAAAAAGAAAAGTTTGACGTAAATTTTGAAAGAATATTTATTGTAGAAATATGTTAAAAGTTTGTGAAAAATATTGCAAACAATAAAAAAATATAGTAAAATGAAAAAGGGCAATTAGAACAGTAAGTGTTGTTACTTACAACCAACAATGTTTTATACTTATACTGATTAATATAAATATAAAACAGAGGAGGTGGACTTCTATCTTAAAAAGATAGGAGGTGTTGCAAATGAGTACATACGAAGTAATTATTATATTACTTACATTATCAAATACTATGATTAACTTCATAAGTTTGATTATTGTACTAATAAAAAGCACAAAAAAGTAATAGCACCAGACCGACCAAAGTTTTGTACTATTACTTTAGAATAAAAAAGTATAAAACATTGTTGGCAATTCTAATTGCCTTTTGTTAATTTAATTATACACCCTAAAATATAGTTTGTAAAGTGGGTATATAAAAAGGGTTAATATTAAGTAAGAAAGATTACTTATATTACAAGTAAAATTTAATAAACTACATAAAAAATAAATTACTATTTAATTATATACCTAAAAATACAGTTTGTAAAGGGGCAAATGAAAATGACTAAATTTGAAATAATAATGATAGGACTTGTAACATTAAACACTTTAATAAATATTTCAACAGTAATACTAACAATAAAAAATGTTAAGGAGTAGATAAAATGGACGGATATTCAAAGGACATAGTAAAAGAGGATATAGAGAAATTAAAAAGTATATTTCCACAATGTGTAGTTGAGGGAAAGGTTAAGATAGACCAGTTATTAAATTTATTTGGAGAATATGATGAAAGAGAGTTTGAAAAATACGAGTTTACTTGGAAAGGTAAAAATGAATGCTATAAAGTAGCAAGAGAGAGAACAAAAGCAACATTATTACCTTGTGAAAGTGAAAGTGTAAATTTTAATGATACAGAAAATTTATACATAGAGGGGGATAACCTAGAGGTATTAAAAATATTACAACAAGGCTATTACAATAAAATTAAAATGATATACATAGACCCACCATATAATACAGGAAATGATTTTGTATATAAAGATAATTATAGAGATAGTTTAGAAAACTATAAAAATATAGTAAGTAGCACAGGAAAATCTAACCCAGAAACAAGTGGGCGTTTCCATACAGATTGGCTTAATATGATGTTTCCACGTTTAATGCTTGCCCATACCCTTTTAAAAGATGATGGGGTTATTTTTATTAGTATAGATGATAACGAGGTGGATAACCTTAAAAAAATGTGTAATGAAATTTTTGGGGAGAATAATTTTGTAACCCAAATATCTTGGGAGTGTTTAGATACAATAAAAAATGATGCAAAATATTTTTCAGATAATAATGAGTATATTATATGTTATGCAAAAAACATTGAAAAATTAGTTATACAAGGTATTAAAAAAGGTGAAAAGCAAGAAAAATATTATAGAAATTATGATAATGATGAAAGAGGTAAATATCTTTTAACACCTTTACACGCTAAAAGTGGTACAGAGGCTAGTTTATATACATATATATTTTCTAATGGACAAGTATGGGAAGCTCCAAAAGGTACATATCCTAGATTTTCTAAAGAAACACTAAAAAATTTAGAAATGGATAATAGAATTTATTTAGACCCAACAGGAAAAAAAGTACCCCAGAAAAAGACATTTTTAAGTGAAGTAGGAGATAGAATGCCACCAAAGACATTTTGGAGTTTTTCAGAATTTGGAAGTACAAGACAATCTAATAAAGAATTATCTGAATTAATCGGAAAAGGTATATTTCAAAATTCTAAACCTTCAAAGTTAATAAAAATAATTATAGATATAATAAAAATGGATAAAGATGATATAATACTAGACTTTTTCAGTGGTTCGGCAACAACTGCTCACGCAGTAATGCAACTTAATGCAGAAGACGGTGGTAACCGTAAATATATAATGGTTCAATTACCACAATTATGTGATGAAAAAACAGAGGCTTACAAAAACGGTTATAAAAATATATGTGAAATAGGTAAAGAACGTATTAGACGAGCTGGAGCTAAAATAAAAGAAGAAATGGAAAATACAGAAAATTTAGATATAGGCTTTAGGGTGTTTAAGCTAGATAGTACAAACTTTAATAGGTGGAATGTACATTTAACAACAGAAGAAGATTTACAACAATTTTTAAATAATGCTAAAACTCTTGTAAATGGAAGAACAGAAGTAGAGGCTATTTTTGAAATACTTATAAAAAATGGCTTTCCTTTAACAGAAAAAATTTATAGTTTAGATATAGATGACTATAAATTTTATTACATAAGTGAAGATTGTTTAGTTATGATTAGTTTTGAGGAAAATATCCCTATTGAAATTATAGAAAAAGCTATCGAATATGCTCCAGCTAAAATGATATTTAGTAGAAAAGCATTTAAAGATACTTCAGAAATGGTAACAGCTAAACATATTATTAGTAAAGAGTTTTCTTACGGACAAATAGAAGTAGAATTTTTATAAAAATTATGATAAAATATAAATATAGGAGTTAATAATGGACATTGAAAAGTGGGAAGATTTGACTATAAGTAATGATTTTATATTTGCAAAATTAATGACTGATAAAGAAATATGTAAAGAAATAATAGAAAACTTACTACACATAAAAATAAAAGCTACACATAAAAATAAAAGACATAAAATATATACAAGAACAAAAAACTATAAATATAAAATATGACGCAAAAAGCATAAGGCTAGATGTATATGTAGAAGCAGATAATAAAATATACAACATAGAAATGCAAGTGGTAAATAAAAAAGATTTAGCCAAAAGAAGTAGATACTATCAAGGGCTTATAGATTTAGATACAATAGAAAAAGGCGAAACATATAAAAAATTAAAAGAAAGTTATGTAATATTTATATGTACATTTGACCCTTTTGGAGAAAAACTACCTAAATATGAATTTAGATATTATTGCAAAGATAAAAAAGAGCTAGAGCTAAAAGACGAAGCATATAAAATATTTTTTAATGCAAAAGCAGTTAATGAAGAAAAAGATAAAAATATAAAATCATTTTTAAAGTATTTAAACGGCGAAAAAGATGATAATAAATTTATAGAAAAAATAGATGAAAAAATAAAGAAAATAAAAGATAACAAAGAATGGAGGCAAGAGTATATGACACTTTTAATGAGAGAAAAAGAAATAGCTGAAGAAAACTTTGAAAAAGGCGTAAAAGAAGGATTAAAAGAAGGTATTAAACTCCTAAAAGAATTTAATATACCTAATAATGAAATAGTAAAAAGAATAATGAAGGATTATCATTTAACAGAAGAAGAAGCTAAAACTTATTTATAAACTTAATCTTAACCAGTAGAAATAAAATCTACTGGTTTTTATAAGGAGGGTTGAAAAATTGAAAATTAAATTTAAAGAACAATCATTTCAAAAACAAGCTATTCAAAGTGTTGTAAATTTATTTAATGGACAAAACAAACAAGATTATACCACAACATATAACAATGATGACACTCAAATGACTTTTATAGCTAATGATATTAGCTTAAATTACATAAATATACCTAACGAAAAAATACTTGAAAATATGCAAAGAGTACAAAAACAAAATATGTTGCAAACTACAAATGATATACAAAACAACACTTTTTGCATAGAAATGGAAACAGGCACAGGTAAAACTTATACTTATACAAAAACTATTTTTGAACTTAATAAAAAATATGGCTTTAAAAAATTTATTATAGTTGTACCAAGTATTGCTATTAAACAAGGTGTGTTTAAGTCTTTTCAAATAATGGAAGATGAGCTTAAAAAATATAACGTAAATTACAATGTTTTTATTTATAATTCTAGTAAATTAAATCAAGTTAAAAGCTTTGCTACCTCTAATAATATTGAAATAATGATTATAAATATTGACGCTTTTAAAAAAGATGAAAATATTATAAATCAAGATAATGACAAATTAGCTAGAACTCCAATAGAATATATTAAAGAAACTAACCCTATTGTTATTATAGATGAGCCTCAATCAGTGGATAATACAGAAAAATCTAAAGATGCTATAAACTCTCTTAACCCTTTAGCAATTTTAAAATATTCTGCTACACATAGAGAAAAAATTAATCTAATTTATAGATTAACACCAGTTGATGCTTTTCAAATGGGTATAGTTAAGGGCATTTCTGTTGCTAGTGTTTCTTCTTCACAAGATTTTAATACACCTTATTTAAAACTTTTAGATGTATCTATGGAGAATGGTGTAACTGGTGGTATAAACTTTAAAGCTAAATTAGAACTAGATATATTAAAAAATGGGAAGATTACAAGAACTAAAAAAACGCTAAAGCAAAATGACGATTTAGAACTTATTACTAATAGACCAGAATACAACGGCTATATAATTACAAATATAGATTGTACTGAAAATAATGAGCATATAGAATTTGCTAATACTGAAACTTTAAAATTAGGCAAAGCAATAGGAGATATAGACGAAAATTTAATAAAAAGAGAACAAATTAAACGTACTATTGAGCAACACCTTGAAAAAGAACTTATTTATACAGATTTAGGAATAAAAGTTTTATCTTTATTTTTTATTGATAGAGTAAATAATTATAGGTTGGATAATGGAGAAAAAGGTATATACGCTAAAATGTTTGAAGAATGTTATACAGAGCTTATAAACTTGCCTAAATATGAAATATTAAAGGAAAGATTTACACAGCCAATATACAAGATACATAACGGTTATTTTTCTAAAGATAAAAAAGGTAATTTAAAAAATACTAAAGGGGAAAGCAATGAAGATGAAAATACTTATAAAACTATTATGCAAGATAAAGAGTATTTATTATCCTTTGAGTGTCCTTTAAGATTTATTTTCTCTCATAGTGCTTTAAAAGAGGGCTGGGACAATCCTAACGTTTTTCAAGTTTGTACTCTTATCGAACAAAAATCAAAATTCAGTGCAAGACAAAAAATAGGTAGAGGCTTAAGGCTATGTGTTAATCAAGATGGAGAACGTATAGAAGATAAAAATATTAATATATTGCACATTATAGCTAATGAAAGCTTTGAAGACTTTGCTAAAAACTTGCAAAAAGAAATTGAAGAAGAAACTGGCTTAAAATTTGGTAGCATTGATATAACTTCTTTTATAGGTATTACCTATGAACAGACTATTATAGAACAAGTTAATATAAAAAATGAAGAAGCTACTGAAATTTTAAATCATTTTCAAAAAGTAGGTTACGTTGACAATAAAGGTAATGTTGATACTGAAAAAATTAAAAATGATATAAAAGATGATTTTTTTAATATTCCAGAAAAATTTGAAAATGTTAAAAAAGAAGTTGAAACTATATTTACACAGCAAAAAATTGAAAATATTAATACAGAAGTATTAACTAATATTACCTATGAAAAAATTACTAAAGAAGAAAAAACAACAACAGAAGATGACGCAATAGAAATCTTTAAATCTTTTAAAGATAATAAATATATTGATAATAAAGGACAAGTTACTACCACTTTGAAACAAGATTTAGAAACAGGTAATTTAAAATTACCAGAAAGATTTGAAAATGCTAAAAATAATATAAATAATATTGTTATAAAATCTACTATGAAATTACCTATTAATAATGCTAATAAACAAGTATTAGTTAAGTTAAATAAACAAGTATTAGTAAGTCCAGAATTTTTAGAGTTATGGGAAAAAGTAAAATATAAAACAAAATATAGATTTAAACTAGATGAAGAAACATATAAAAAAGAATGTATCCAAAAGTTAAAAGAAATGCCTACAATACATAAAGTTAGAATTGAAACTACAAATGCAGATATTAATGTAGAAAAAGACGGTGTTTTTTCTCAAGAAAAAAATAAACAATTTACAAATATAGATAATAAAGAATATGATTTGACTTTAGAAAATTTATGGGAAATAGCTGAAAAATCTTCTGTACATATAAATTTAGTCTTAGAGGTGCTTTATGAAAGTGGTAGACTAAATGAAATTTATAATGACCCTATAAAATTTACAGAACAAGTAATTGATATTTTAAAAGAAGTACAAGCTAAAACTATTATTGATGGTATATATTATATAAAAAATGAAGATGAAGAATATTATATACAAGAAGTTTTTGATACAAGTGAAATAATTGCTTATTTAGATAAAAATGCACTTAAAATTGAACATAATAAAACACCTTATGATTATGTAGTTTATGATAGTGAAACAATAGAAAAAAGTTTTGCTAAAGCTCTAGATAATGACCCTAGTGTAAAAATGTTTTTTAAATTTCCATCAAGGTTTAAAATAGATACACCTATTGGTAGCTATAACCCAGACTGGGCAGTTTATAAGCAAGAAAATAACACAGAAAAACTTTATTTTGTTATAGAAACTAAAGGCAGTACAAATAGTTATGATTTAAGAATTAAAGAAAATTTAAAGATAAAATGTGGTAAAAAACATTTTGAGGCACTACAAACAAATATTGATTTTGAAGTTAGTAATAAGTGGATATAGTTTAAAAAAGAAGATAGTTTTAACTATCTTCTTTTTTAATACTTAAAAAATTACATAATTTAAAACAAAAAGATAATATTTTGCATATTTTTACAAAAAAATACTAAAAAATTATGATATTTTAGACATAAATAGAATTAATATAAATTTTGGAGTATTTGTGTAAAAATGTTAATTTATATTTTTAATTTAATAATGCTTTTAGAATGGGTAGACATAATTTTATTATTTGTCTACTTTTTTTTTATAAAAAAACTAAAACTATATAAAATAAGAAGTCCACCTTATTTCTCTACTTAATTTTGAAAATAAAAATTTAAGTAAAGAAATTTGGAGGTAAAAATGAATAATAAAAAATATATTTATGTAAAAAAATATAAAAATGAGATTACAGAGAAAATTGAGGTAAGTGAAGAAATTTATACTGAGTATTGGAAATACACAGAAAAAGAAAAATATTTTAAAAAATATGAAAGAAATAAAATAAGTATTGAGGATATGGTAATTGATTGTGAATTTAATTTAGAAGAACACATAATAACAAAACTTATGATAGATAAATTAAATACGGCATTGTCTAAATTGAATGATGAAGAATTTAAAATTATAACAGACATATTTTTTAAAGCAAAAACAGAAAGAGAATTAGCAAAAGAATTTAATTGTGAATTTTATAAAGTACATACAAAAAAGATTAGTATATTAAAAAAATTAAAAATTATGTTAAAAAATGAAATATAGTATCAAAAAATACAAAACTAAAACAAAAAATTGTTTAATACTTATAGATTTCAACTTAAAAAAAAATAATTTTTGTTAAAAATTTTAAACTTCAAGATACAGTTTCACTCCTTTATATATAGAGGGATATTTTTATACCTCTATGTACATTGAAAATTGAATACACAATATAATAAATACAAAGTTAAATAAATGGAGCAACATATTAAAATACGCTTGTCGGTAAATATTTGTAATAATAAGGTTTGTGATGAACTAATTGCCAAGATATTTATTTAATATAATGATACTTCTACATAGTCTTAACTAATCGTATAGAGTGTAGTCCGTCGTTTAGGGGGAAATCCAAATGGGGTTATGGTTGTCTATCTAATCAATAGACCGTTTGTTATATTTATATTTTTAAAATTAAGTAGTAGAAAAGGAAAATAGGCTAATAGGTTATGAAAAAATAATAAAAATTTAAAGCCTATTTTTCTAAATGTGTTACTTAATTGTCATTTTTTTGTTAAAAGGATAATAAAAATTTAAGATAAAAATAAATAGGAGTTATTATGAATAATATAGAGAAATTAAAAGAATTACCTATGAATGATATTGTAGATATAAGTAATATATCATTTAATAAAAGATTAGATAAAAAAGAAAGAATGATAGACTACATTAATAAAATTAAAAATCCATATTGTTATAAATGTAATGGTTATAAAGTTATTTTAGTTTTTGATGAAGAAGAAAATAGTATTAGTTTAGAGGAAATTTTAATTAAAAATGTAGATGTTATAAAGAAGTTAAGTAAATAAATTGTTTATTTCAATAAAAAAATATAATATTGGCACTAGACTCAAGGTATTAATTGTGTTAAAATAATAAAAAATAAGACCGATTAAAATCTTGATACTCTAGGTATTTTTAATAGAATATTATAGGAGTGTTAAGTAATGAAAAAGTTTAAAACTAGCCTTTATTTAAGGTTATCAAAAGAAGATGAAAAAGTAGGAGAAAGTGAAAGTATTATAAATCAAAAAATACTACTTAAAAATTTTATTAAATCGAATGAAGATTTAGAACTTGTTTCAATTAAAATTGATGATGGATATTCTGGAAGTAATTTTGAAAGACCAGCATTTAAAGAATTAATGGAAGATGTAAGAAACAAGGAAATTAACTGTATTGTGGTAAAAGATTTTTCTAGATTTGGTAGAGATTTTATAGAGGTGGGGAAATATTTAGAAGAAATTTTCCCATTTATGAATGTACGTTTTATATCAGTAAATGATAATTATGACAGTTTTAAAAGTAAAGACTTAACAGATAATTTAATAATACCTTTTAAAAACTTACTTAATGATACATATTTAAGAGATATTTCATTAAAAGTAAGAAGTAGTATTTATGCTAAAATTGATAAAGGAGAGTATATAGGAGCATTTGCAACTTATGGTTATTTAAAGACAAAAGATGAAAATAATAAAAATGTTCTTATAGTAGATGAAGAAGCCTCAAAAGTAGTAAAAGATATTTTTAAATACAGCTTGAGAGGATTAAGTGCAAGTAAAATTGCTATAAAGTTAAATGAGCAAGGTATATTGTCGCCTATGGAATATAAAAACTCAATAGGACTGAAATTTAATACAAGTTTTAGAAAAAATAATAGGGGTAAGTGGACATCACAAACAATTTTTAGAATTTTAGGTAACCCAGTATATATAGGTACACTTGAACAAAAAAAATATTTAAAGCCTAACTATAAAATTAAAAAAACTATTATTGTACCAAAAGAGGACAGAGTAATAATAGAAAATAATCACGAACCTATAATTGATAAAGATGTATTTTATACTGTTCAAAATTTAATGTTGCGTGATACAAGAATAGCACCTAATAAAGAAAAAGTTTATTTATTAAGTGGAATTGCTATTTGTGGAGAATGTGGTTCAAATTTAATAAGAAAAAATAATGGAACTAAAGATAAGCCATATATATATTATGTTTGTAGTAATGCAAAAAATAAAAAAGGCTGTATAGGAGCTAATATAAGTCAAGATAAACTAGAAAAAATTATATTTGAAGTTATAAAAAATCAAATAGATAATGTTATTCAAATAGAAAATATTATTGATGGAGTAAAAGATGCGTCTTATTTATCACAAAAAATAGAAAAGATAAATAAATTTATTACTAATAAAGAAAAAGAACTAATAAAATATAAAAGTATTAAATTAAAACTATATGAAGATTTAAAAGAAGATATATTAACTCAAAAAGATTATGAAGAATTTAATATTTTATATACAAAAAAGATAGAGCTAATTGAAAAAGAAATAACAAAATATAGAAATGAATTAAATGATATATCTAAAAATCCAAAAGATGAAAAAATATGGATAAATTCTTTTAAAAAATATAAAAGTATAAATTCCTTAAGTAGAGAATTAGTTGTAAGTTTGATTAATGAAATAAAAGTTTATAATAATAAAAATATAGAGGTTCATTTTAAATATGATGATGAATACAAAAAGGTATTATCATATTTAAAAGAATTAAATAGTTTACAGGTGGCTTGTAATGGCTAGAAAAAGTAGAAAAAATAATAATCAACAATGTAAACTTGCAACCAATAAGGCTATCTATAACGTAGGAATTTATGTAAGACTATCATTTTCACTAAAGACTAAAGTGTATAAAGAAAATGATACAATAGAAAATCAAAAAGATATTATTCTAAAATATATAAAAGATAAAAAAGAATTTAATTTAATAGGTATATACGAAGATGACAACCAAACAGGTACAAATTTTGATAGAAAAGGCTTTGAAAAACTTTTAGAAGATGTAAGAAAAGGAATAATCAATTGTATAATAGTAAAAGATTTATCAAGATTTGGGCGAAATTATATAGAATGTGGTAATTATCTTGAAAAAATTTTTCCATTTTTGAATGTAAGATTTATAGCAATAAATGATAATTATGACAGCAATAGTGAAAATTCAAATGAAACATTGTTAATGCATCTTAAAAACTTTATGAATGATATATATTCAAGGGATATTTCTAAAAAAATTAGTACAGTTATAAATGAAAAGCAAAAAAAAGGCGAATTTATAGGTAACTGGGCTTGTTATGGATATTTAAGAGATGAAAAGAATAAACATAAAATAGTTATAAATGAAGAAACAGCATCTATAATTAAATACATTTTTGATTTAAGGCTAAAAAATTATGGTTATACTAAAATATCTAAAATATTAAATGAAAAAAATATATTATCGCCATCAGCATATTTATATAAAAAGGGATATATAAAGTCAGAAAAGTTAAAATATAGTAAGTGGACAGATAGTGTTGTAAAGAAAGTATTAACAAATGAAGTATATATAGGAAATATTGTTCAAGGAAGAACAAAAAAAGACTTATCAGAAAATAAAGAAAGAACTAGATTAGATAGGGATAAATGGATAATAGTTGAGAATACACATATACCTATAATATCTAAAGAAATATTTTATAAAGTACAGGATATAAATAATAAATCTAGTGAAAAGTATAAGTCAAATAAAAAATTTAGTAACAAAAATAGTGAAAATATATTTAAAGGTTATTTAAAATGTGGTATTTGTGGTAAGTCTTTAAGTATACAAAGAGGCGTAAGAAAAACAGTAGATAATGTTAATTATTTTGTATGCACTAATAGAAAAGTAGGAGTTTGTAATCTAAAATCTATAAAGGAAGAAGTCTTAAAAAATATTGTTTTTAATGAAATAAAAAACCAAGTTAATATAGCTATAAATTTGAAAAATATAATCGATAAAAATATTGAAATATTTTATTCAAAGCAAAATACATTAAAACTTGAAATAAAAAATATTAATAATGAAATAAATAAAATAAAAGATTTTTATCATACTATTTATGAAGATTATACATTGGGATTATTAAATAAAGATGATTATATTTTTACTAGAGGTACTTATGAAGAAAAAGAAAAGATTTTTAAAGAACGAAAAAGCATTTTAGAAAATCAGTTAGAAAAGCTGGAAAACAATTTAATAAAAGAAAATATATTTATAACTAACACTTTAAAATGTAAAAATAAAAAAATATTAACAAAAGATTTATTAGAATTATTAATAAAACAAATACTTATATTTGATGATAAAACTATACAAATAACTTTCAATTATAATTTAGGATATAAAGAAATAATTAATACAATGAAAGATGTGTTAGAAAATGTTGTATAATATAGGAGCATATTTAAGAATATCTATTGATGATAAAAATAAGAATGAAAGTGAAAGTATAGTAAATCAAAAAAATATAATAAATTCTTTTATTAATTCAAATAATGAATTTAAAAATAGTAATATTTATTATTATAAAGATGATGGTTATAGTGGAAGTACTTTTCAACGTCCAGCTATAAATAATTTAATTGAAGATGTTAAAAACAAAAAAATAAATTGTATAATAGTAAAAGACTTATCAAGATTTGGGCGTAATTATATTGAAGTTAGTGATTATCTATATAAAATTTTTCCGTTTTTAAATGTAAGATTTATATCAATAAATGATAACTATGATAGTAAATTTAATAAAGATGGACTATTAGATTTAGATGTAGCTTTTAAAAATATTTTACATAGCTATTACTTAAAAGATTTATCTAAAAAGAGTATGACAAGCAAAAGGGTATTGGCAGAAAGAGGGTGTTATATATCTTCTTATGCTCCGTTTGGATATAGAAAAAATAAAGAAACTAAAAGACTGGAAATAGTAGAAGAACAAGCTGAAATTGTAAGAATGATTTTTGACCTTATAGTAAAGGGAAATAACTATGTTGAGGTGTGTAAAATATTAAATGCTAAAAATATTCCAGTTAAAAGTGATTTTAAAATTAAAAATGGAGAAAGAAAAGTATATAGTAAAAAAAATGATAATAAAATATGGAAATCACAAGATATAGTAAAAATAATTAGTGATGAAGTATATATAGGAAATACTATAAATTTCAAAAGAAAAAGAGTAAAATGTGGAAGTTTAAAAACTATAAAATCTAGTGAAGATGAAATAGTTAAAGTTGAAAATACACATAAAGCTATAATATCTAAAGAAATTTTTTATAAAACATTTCCAAAAAAGAAAGAATCTACTTTATCTACTGTAAAATCTATTTTTGCATTTAAAATAAAATGTGATTGTTGTGGTTATGCTTTAAGAAAAAGGGAAGTGTATAGAAATAAAAATAAGGAAAATAAGTATTTTTGCAAAACTATAAGAGAAAAAGAAGAATTGAATTGTTCACGAGAGCCAGTTTTTGAAAATGATTTAAAGAAATTGGTATTTGAAAAATTTAAAGAGCAAATATCTATAAGGTATAATAGTATAGATAATACATACAATATAAACAAATTAAAAAATTCTATTTTGTTTTATGAAAATGAAATAAGTAAATCTAATACAAGCAGAATGAAAAAGTATGAAGATTATATTGAAGGTATTATATTAAAGCAAGAGTATATAAATATAAAAAATGAATTAGAAGTAAATATAAATAGTTATTTATCTAAAATAAAAAAAATAAAAAAAGAGTTAGATATTCTTTTAGAACAAGAAAAAGAATTATGTTTAATAAGAAAATACTTAAATAGTAAGGAACTTACAAAAGATATGGTAGATGAATTTGTAAAATGTATATATGTTAATGGTAAGGACAACATAAGAATTGAGTGGAATTTTGAAAACTAATTAAGATATACTTGTAAATGTATTATAGATATTGTATAATTGAAAAAATATTTTATTAAAAGAAAGGAAGATTTTTATGACCAATATAAAACAAAACAAATATAATGACTATTATAAGGAAATAAAAGCTTTAAAACTTGAGTGGGAATGTTTTACAGCAACTTTTTGTAAAAATATACCAATAGTAACTAATATTATGACTGGCGAAATTATACTATATAAAAGAGAATTAAATGAACAATGTTTTATGTATCAAGGGACTAAAAATATACTTGATAAAATAGAGGGTTATTTGGAAAGGGCAAAGACATCAAAAATAAAGTTAGAAGTTGTAAAAAATGATACTCATATAACTTATGTAAAAACTTTAAATGAATATTATAATCAAGTTGATTTTCTAATAATGGATATGAATTCAGTAAGAAGTTTAATTTATAGTGAATATGTTGAGATAAATTATTATAATTATCCTATTACAAATAATAAAATATATAATAATAATTATAATTATCATATAAAATAATTAAAAATTTTTTTAAGTCCTATATTGACAGAAGCCGACCATGGCTTAGGAATATTCCCTGCAAATGCTGGTGGAGTACCATTTTCAGCAGATGGACTTCAATCTACAGGTAACCCTGTTGTTGATTTATACGAAAACCTAGCAGCAGAGCAAAAAGCAAAAGCAACATATGAATATATCTTAAATATGACAGACGACCCAGATGTAATAACACCTATTAAATTTTTAAGAGAAAGAGAAGTAGTGCATTTTCAACGCTTTGGTGAAGCTTTAAGGCTTGTTCAAGATTATTTAGATAGTAAAAGACAATTTATAATTGAAAAGCCTAATAATATGAGACCACAACCTAGAATGTAGTATATAAATATAATAGAAAGACTTATTAGCTTTAAAATGTAGAGATTAATAAGTCTTTTTATCCTTATTAAAAATCTTTTATGTGTAACATATGTTTGAGCTTTAACATTTTCAGTTTATTATTTTTAAAATTATGCTTGACAAAATAAGTAATATACTATACTATAATATAAGTTAACTAAAGGTAACATATTTTAACTAAAAACAACAAGTATTTAAGGTGGAGGAATAATATGAAGTTTAAAAAAATAAGTTTAATTTTAACTTTAGCTTTAGGTATTGCTATTACAGGGTGCTCAAATAACTTTGAACAAACATCACAAAATAATAATTTAGATAATGAAGTTAATACTAATGAAATAAAAAATGAACAGTATCCTATTATAATAAATCACGCATTTGGTGAAACAATAATAGAAAGCAAACCAGAACGTATAGCAACAATAGCTTGGGGAAATCAAGATGTTCCATTAGCACTTGGAGTGGTTCCTGTTGCTATACCAAAGGCTAATTATGGTGTTACTGATGAAACAGGATTATTACCTTGGACAAGTGAAAAATTTAAAGAATTGGGAGAAGAAAATCCTAATACTTTTGATGAGGTAGATGGGTTAGATTTTGAGTCGATAAGTGCATCAAACCCAGATGTTATATTGGCTGCATCTTCAGGTATAACAAAAGAAGAATATGATTTATTAAGTGAAATAGCTCCTGTTGTAGCATATCCAGAATTACCTTGGCAAACTAAATGGAGAGAACAAATAATTTTAAATTCAACAGCTATGGGTATGGAAGAAGAAGGGAAAGAACTTGTTTCAAATTTAGAAAATATCATAAAAGAAGAAACTAGTAAATATCCACAAATAGAAGGCAAGAGTGCTGCATTTTTCTATTTTAACCCATCAGATTTAGGAAACTTTTCTGTATATTTACCAGGAGATTCTAGAGCAGATTATCTTATAGATTTAGGGCTTATTCTTCCTGAAAGTATTTCAGAACTTTCAAAAGAATCTAATTCTTTTTATTTAGATTTAAGCTCTGAAAATGCTGAAGTTTTAAATGATATAGATGTTATATTATGCTATGGAGATGAGAATTTATTAAAATCTTTACAAAAAGATAAATTACTAAGTACTATACCTGCTATAAAAAGAGGGTCTGTTGTACTTATAGAAGATGGAACTCCACTTGCAGCTTCTGCTACACCGTCAGCTTTATCTATACCATATACTATTGAAGAATATGTTAAAATAATTAGTGAGGCAGTTGATAAAATATAATGAAAATAAAATTTATAAGTATGTCATTACTACTAATATTATTATTAGTATTTTGTATATTTAGCTCATTAGCATTTGGTTCTAAAAATATTGATTTAATAACAGTTATAGATACATTAAAAAATCTAGATAATAACAATTTTGAAGCAATAGTTGTAAAAGAAAGAATACCTAGAACAGTTTTCGGTCTTTTGGCAGGAGCTTCATTAGGAATATCGGGAACACTTATGCAATCAATAACAAGAAATCCTATTGCAGACCCAAGTATTTTAGGTATAAATACAGGATCAGCTTTATTTGTTGTTTTAGGCATTGCATTTTTAGGTGTTACAACTTATAAAGAATACATAATATTAGCATTATTAGGGGGATTAATTACAGCAATATCAGTTTATCTTATAGCATCTATTGGTAATGGAGGAATATCACCTATGAAACTTGCACTATCAGGTGTAATAATAAGTGCTATTTTGTCATCTCTAATAAATGTAGTTATGTTACCAAGAAGTGAAGTTATGAGTAGCTTTAGATTTTGGCAAGTGGGAAGTATTAGTGGGGTAACTTGGCAATCTATAATTGTAATGTTACCATTTATTATATTGGGTATAATATTAAGTTTTTTTGTAGCACCAGCTTTAAATGCACTAGTTTTAGGAGATGAAGTTGCAATAGGTTTAGGTGTTAAAGTAGGCTTAACTAGAATTATTAGCTCTATTTCAGCCATTTTATTATGTGGTACAGTAACTGCTTTAGCAGGACCTATAGGATTTATTGGTTTAATGGCACCACATATTATTAGAATGTTATTTGGTAATAATATTAAGTTTATAATACCTATGTCGGCTTTTGTAGGTAGCATTTTATTAACTTTTTCAGACGTTATAGGAAGAATTATGGGTTCTCCTAGTGAGCTTGAAGTTGGTATAGTTACAGCTTTTATAGGTGCACCTATATTTATTATTATTTCAATGAAAGCGAAGGTGCGTTCATTATGAAAGAAACAGATATTATTAGTAAAGGTTATTTAAAAAGAAAGAAGAATTCAATATTTATAACAATAATTTTATTATTAATAACCATAAGCTTATGTTTTAGTATGTTAATGATAGGTAAAGAATATTACTCATTAGAAACAGTAATAAAAGTTTTATTGGGGCAAGAAATAGATGGTGCTAATTTTGCTATATCTTCAATAAGGCTTCCAAGAATGTTATCAGGGCTTTTAGTTGGAATATCACTTGCTATTGCAGGAAATACATTTCAAACTATATTAAGAAACTCTTTAGCCAGTCCAGATGTTATAGGTATTAGTGCAAGTTCAAGTGCAGCAGCGGTATTTTGCATTTTAGTTTTAAATTATTCTGGAGCTATTGTATCAATAATAGCTACAATTTTTGGAATACTTATAACTACACTGATTTATATTATTTCAAAAGGAAATGTATTTTCTAATAATAGACTTATATTAATAGGTATAGGCGTTCAAACTATGTTAAATGCATTTATTTCTTATATTATGGTTAATGCAAATGAATATGATGTTCCAAAAGCATTAAGATGGCTTAGCGGTAGCTTAAATGGGGTTCAAATGAAAAGTATACCTAGCTTATTTGTTATAACTATTATTTTTACTTGTATAATATTACTTTTGGAGAATCATTTAAAAGTTATGGAATTAGGTGAAGATTTATCTATTTCTTTAGGGGTAAATACCAATTTAATAAGAATAGTACTTATAATAAGTGCAGTTTTTCTTATTGCTTTTTCTACTTCTGTAACAGGACCAATATCTTTTATAGCGTTTTTATCTGGTCCAATATCTAAAAGGTTAGTAGGGACAGGGTGTAAAAATATATTTATATCTGGTTTAATAGGAGCTATTTTAGTTTTATCATCTGATTTAATAGGACAATTTGCTTTAAATACAAGATATCCAGTTGGTGTTATAACAGGAGTTTTAGGAGCACCATATCTTTTAATATTATTACTTAAATTAAATAAAAAGGGTGGTGTATAATATGTGTAATAAACAAATATTAAAAGGCAACAATTTAGTTTTAAGTTATGAAAATAGAGAAATAATTCATAATGTAGATATAACTATACCACCTAATAAAATAAGTGTAATAATAGGTTCTAATGGATGCGGAAAATCTACATTATTAAAAAGTTTTGCAAGATTATTAAAACCTAAATCAGGAAATATAACTATAAATGATAAACAACTCAAAGAATTTCATTCTAAAGAGTTAGCTCAAATTTTAGGTTTATTGCCACAATCTCCAATTGTACCAGAGGGAATAAGTGTATTTGATTTAGTATCTAGAGGAAGATTTCCTTACCAAAGTTTTTTAAAGGGTAGCTCTAATGAAGATAAAAAAGCAGTTGAAGAGGCTCTTAAAATTATGGATATAGAAGAACTAGCAAATAGAAATGTAGATGAATTGTCTGGAGGACAGCGTCAAAGGGTATGGATAGCTATGGCACTAGCACAACAAACAGATATATTATTATTAGACGAACCAACAACTTATTTGGATATATCATATCAAGTTGAAATTTTAGACCTATTAACAGATATAAATAAAAAACATAAAACAACAATAGTTATGGTATTACACGATATAAACTTATCAGCAAGATATGCAGATTATATATTTGCTATAAGTAAAGGAAAGTTGATATGTGAAGGAACACCATCAGAAGTTATATCAGAAGAATTAATAAAAAAGGTATTTAATTTAGATTGTGTAGTTATTCAAGACCCTATTTCAAGAACACCTATGATTGTACCAAAAGGTAGGCATAATATCAAATAATTATTAAAATAAAAGTATCACATTATAAAGAAAGTAAATATTTTAGTTATAGAATACAGAAAAAATATATTTGTGTTGTATTTAATAAAAATATATGAATAAATTATTTTTATTAAACATAAATATTATGAATTTTTAAGTCCTATATTGACAGAAGCCGACCACGGTTTAGGAATTTTCCCAGCAAGTGCAGGGGGTGTAGCTTTTTCAGCAG